>Ga0308160_10002669_pt1 | contig 21124 bp, 21 predicted proteins | sample PhyFR1_FD_201036 | JGI IMG/M metagenome (GOLD analysis project Ga0308160, IMG submission 201036) | Phyllosphere microbial communities from UC Gill Tract Community Farm, Albany, California, United States - DLSLF.R1 | ecosystem: Host-associated > Plants > Phyllosphere > Unclassified | place: USA...
ACAGGCCCGAAGCCGGTAGCGTGGGTGATGCCGCGTCGCGGCATTAGCGCCGTGTTTTTTGCGCCTGTCGGCGTGGTGGTGTGCGGGCGGATTCAGCGCCATGAGCGCGTCGCTGCGGCCGCCGGCGTCGACAAGACCCGGATACTGGGATGCCGTCAATCTACCTCACAGCCGCGCCGGCTACGCGGCCTTCTTTGGCTGAGCGCTGGCAGAACTCCCAGGGCCGACTAAATTGGGAGGATTGCGCCGAACGAAGCTGAAGAAGACCTTGCCCATGCTGCTACACCCGATCCATCACGGCAAGGGAATGTTATGGCCCGCTACCGTCACGTTGATTACAGCCCACAACTGCTTCCGGGTACCAACAAGACACGCATCGTCATCTATCGGCGCCTCCGAAAATCAACTTGTACTCCATCAGGCTGCAGCCCGCAGCCACACTGGCCGGTGCGCCGACCGCCAGAAAGCCAGCCGGCGCGACGGCTCGCTCAGGACGCGTTGGGCTCGGGAGCGGGCGTGATCACCAGCGCGCCATCGACGATGGCGATGCGCGGCTTGCTGCCCGGCATCAATCCCAGCGCTGCCAGCCACTGGCCGCTCAGGCGCAAGGTGGGAATGCGCTGGCTCTGCCGGTGGCCGTCCACCCGCACGTCGTGGCAGGTGTAGCCAATGGTGCACTGCGTGGGTTGGTGCGGACGCGGCGCGCGCTTGGGCGGCAGTTCGTCTTCCGTCAGGACTGGATTGAACAGCGTGGTGTACGTCAGATCGCCGAGCGGGAAGCGTGGCATCGGAGAAGGGACGAGAGGCGCGGCGGGCGACGGCGCGGCATCGCGGGTGCGGCGACGAGAGGACGGGTTGCTCGTGGGTGCGGTTGCTTTGCGGGACATAGACGACTTCTCCTGAGTTGAAAGAAGTCCACCAACTGCTGCCAAGCAGGGTGGCGGACGGTACGGGTTGGCAGACCGGACTCAGGGACCGGCAGGCCTTGCGGCCTCCACGTACCGCCCGCCATGAAGCATGCGAGCTATCGCCCACGATAACGCCGGGCAACAAAAAAGCGCCGGGCATCGAAGATGGGCGCTGGTGCGCCTGAGTGATCGGGCTGCCAAGCCCGGCTGCGTGATTTGACGCAACTATTCAATCGTGCTCTTTGACAAGGTAAGCGTCAACAAGCCTTGTAGACAGAAGTACAGGCTGTGTATCAATGGAAATTCCACTCTGACGCCGATTTTCCTAAGAAGAACGTGCTCGGTGGGCCACGCTAGTCACCAGCGACCTACTTCCTTCTGCGCAACCTTCTCCAATCGACATAGCATGGAATTATCAAGAACGGCTGGATGATTGCGAGCTCATAGAGAGCGAACTTCCAGCCGTTCGGTATGCCCCTCAGGTAGAGAAACCCATAGCAGAACAGGCAGACCAGTAAAACCGTAACTTCATAGCCAAGCAACCGCATCAATGGCCTTCTCACCTGAGACAACCCTCTTTCATTATTTGAACACTAAGTTGCTGACGAAGGCACCGGCAAGTCGAGCACCTTCAACATTTCAGCATAACGGATTGAATGACATAGGGCCTATGCAACCATCAAATTCTTCCAGCAGGCGACCTGCTCTTCGCTAGAGATGCTGGTGAACATGCAAAAGCATTAAGACATTTCTACCAGATGGACAAGTACCGCAACGACTGGAGTGCTGCTTCACTTCCTCGCGCGAGGAAGTGAAGAGGTCCTACCAACTATGATGCTTTCGACGTCGGCGTGATCATCAGCGCACCATCGACGATGGCGATGTGCGGCTTGCTACCCGGCGCGAATCCCAAGGCTTCCAGCCACTGTCCGCTCAGGCGCAAGGTGGGAATGCGCTGGCTCTGTCGGTGCCCGTCCACCCGCACGTCGTGGCAGGTGTAGCCAATGGTGCACTGCGTGGGTTGGTGCGGACGCGGCGCGCGCTTGCGTGGCAGTTCGTCTTCCGTCAGGACCGGAGTGAACAGCGTGGTGTACGTCAGGTCGCCGAGCGGGACGCGCGGCATCGGAGAAGGGACGAAAGGCGCGGCGGGCGACGACGCGGCATTGCGGGTACGGCGACGGGAGGACGGGTTACTCGTGGATGCGGTTGCTTTGCGGGACATACGGAACTCCTTTGAGAAGGAAATCCGCTCCCCGACGCCAATCGGGGTGGCGGACGGTGCACGATTGGCGTACCGGTCAAAGGCTCCGGCGAGCCCGAAGGCTCCCGCGCACCGCCCGCCGTAAATCGGCAAGCATTCGCGCCGTCGATGCGGCCAACAAAAAAGCGCCGGACATCGAAAGATGGGCGCTGGTTGCGCCTTCGAACACGGGACGCCAATCCCGGCTGCGCGATTTTAACGCAGCGATTCAATCTTGCTCTTTGACAAGGTCGGCGTCAACGAGCTTTGTAGACAGAAATGTAGGCTATGCACCTATAGAAATTCCACTCTGACCCCGGCACTCTAATTCGCCTCGCTTATCGGAAATTTATTCGATACAATCGAGAATGCTACACATCTCACATAACAACGCACAGGAAGGGGGCGGCATGGCAGCGAATGTGGAAATATCCAACTTGAAGTCAATCAAGAACCTGTCCTTTGATGTTCCTAATAAAGGGGCGTTTGTTATAACCGGAGCAAACGGTTGCGGCAAAACTTCGCTATTGACTGTGCTTCATAGGATGGGCGCCCCAAATGCTTTTCAGCTGGGTCTGCCAGGCGGGACCGGGTCGACCGGCATTGATGGCATAGCAGATGCTACGATCACCTATACAATCAACACAAGGAGCGTATCTTATCGATACAACAAAATTCGGTGGTCCGCAACACCGAAATCGAATTCGCAAATCGTCCGACATGCGTTCAGTGAGGTACTATTTTTAAAGGCGAATGCGTCGAGAGTAGAGCCTACTCAGGATGAGTTGAAGGGCCTGAAGAAAATTCCCGCCGATCAACGCCTTCGAGAATTCATGAACGCGGTGTTCGACACCGACAAGTTTGACAACCTGTACAAGATCAACCTTCGTGGTCGCGGCCTTGTCGCACACTTGATCGATAGAACTCCGGGCGAGAAGAAAAAGACTTGGTACTCTGAAAAAGCCTTCAGTCTTGGAGAGCTTTGTGTCATGCGCCTTGGCCAGAAGCTGCTTGCGATGAAAAATGGCGGACTTTATATCGTCGATGAGTTTGAAATGGCGTTACACCCAGCAGCTCAGATCCGTCTATTCAAGCAGATCGAAAGGCTTTCAGATTTGGCGCCGTGCACCGTGCTTGTCTCGACTCATTCATCAAGCCTAATCAAGAGTGTCGCCCGGAAGAATATTATCTATCTTGAAAATAACGATGGCGAGGTCAGCATCTATCGCAACGTTTATCCCACCTATGCTCTACAGCACCTCGTGTTGGACGAAGAGAATTCCCCGGATAGGTTGATCTTTGTCGAGGATATATCTGCCAAGCAGTGTATAGATGAACTGTGGAAACAACACTTGAGCTTAGATCAGAATAGCGGAAAACGAAGCCAGCCGACAGTTCAAACGGCAGTAATCGGGGGCTACAAAGAAGTTTTAAGATTCCTTGACCGAAGCCAATCGTTCGTACCTGCCCTGACGCGACGGATGGCTGTGCTCGATGCCGATGCCCAGGAAGCTTGTCTGCCGCCCCATGTCGCTGTTGGCCAAGAAGCGCCTGTTTTGACCGTCCCTCAAGAGCTGTACAGAAGTCAGAGGACCCAGATTGAATTCCTTCCTTGGACGCCGGAGGTCGGACTGTGCGAGCTATTAGCAGCGGACGTTGCTACGCATCGACAGGGCATTCAGACCTTCACAGGAACTGCAAATCTCCAGATTCCACTAGCTTCGGCACGTGCGCATCAGGGGCTGACAGGAAAAGCAATGCGCGACAGGTGCAAGGAAACTGTTCGCTACATTGCCAGCCAAATCGCTCAAAAAAAGGCGTGGTCTTCGGAGCGGGCTCATGAGTCGCTGATGGGCTATCTCGTTCATGAATGGCTGAAGGCAGAACCGCAAGCGTCTCGTGCACTGAGTGGCAAACTCTTTAGTTGAGCATTAGGTCGACACTACTAAAACAGACATTGCTCAATGTCATAATAATTCTGACAACATAAGATACATCCAAGTGTTTATGGGAGGCTGCGCCAGCACCTTATTTAATTAGCGCCCTTCCCAGCTCGAAGATCGTTACGGAACACTCCTACCAAGAAGCGTTGCATTCACCCGCACTTCGAATACCCACAATTCAAACAAGTAGCACACCCGTCCATGATGACCAGGGCCTTGGTGTTGCACTTGTGGCACATCGTGGCCGACGGCGGGAAGCTCGCGCCGTCGCCGGTGACGGCGATGTCTTCTTCGTGGTCGGCGGTGGAGTTGGCGACAACTGTCCCCTCATCCGCCCTTCGGGCACCTTCTCCGGCAGGAGAAGGCACGGCCGGCTTCATTTCATTGTTTTTTTTTGAGCGGTCTTCGTACTGCTTGCGCTTTTCGTTGATCAGCGCGCGCTGGTGGTCGCTCATCTCTGGGTCGTGCAGCAGGCCGATGGACTTCATGTGCTCTTCGACGATGCTGCCCAGTTCGGCCACCAGCGAGGGCATGTACACGCCGCCGGCCTTGAAGTAGCCGCCCTTGGGGTCGAACACGGCCTTCATCTCGTCGACCAGGAAGGTGACGTCGCCGCCCTTGCGGAACACGGCGGACATGATGCGGGTCAGCGCCACGATCCACTGGAAGTGTTCCATGGACTTGGAGTTGACGAAGATCTCGAACGGGCGGCGCAGTTCGTGCTCGGTGCCGGCGTTGAGCACGATGTCGTTGAGGGTCACGTACATGGCGTGTTCCACCAACGGCGATTTGATCTTGTAGGTGCTGCCGATCAGCACGTCCGGGCGCTCGATGCGCTCGTGCATGTGGATGATGTTGTCCACCGGCACTTCGGCCTCGGCGGTGGCGCGGTCGATCGACGCGGCGGGCACCGGTGGCGCCGCTTCGCGCGCCTTGTCTTCGGCGGTGACGACGGCGTAGCCCTTGATTTTCTTGTCGATCTTGACGGCCATGATGCGTTCCTGATGTGCGTGTCGTGTTGGGGCGCGCGTCCCTCGCCCTGCCCCTCTCCCGCGGACGGGAGAGAGGGTGCAGCTGGGACGGCTTACTTCCGGGCGCGGGTGGCCGCGGCCTTCTTGCCGGCGCTCTTGCGCACGGCGGTCTTCTTCACTGCGGCGGTCTTCTTGGCGACCTTGGCGGTGCTCTTCTTGACGGCCTTGGCGACCTTCTTCACTGCCTTCTTGGCGACGGCCTTCTTGGCGCCGACGCTCTTCTTGACCGCGGTCTTCTTGGCGGCCACCGACTTCTTGGCCACGGCCTTCTTCGCGGCGACCTTCTTGACCGCCTTCTTCGGCGCGGCTTTCTTCGCTACCGACTTCTTCGCTACCGCCTTCTTGGCGGGCGCCTTCTTCACTGCGGCCTTCTTGGTCGCGGTCTTCTTGGCGGCGGCTTTCTTGGCCGGGGCCTTCTTCGCAGCCGCCTTCTTGGCGGTCTTCTTGGCGGCCTTCTTCAGCGCGGCGGCTTCGGACTGGGCGCTGGCCTTGGCCGCTTCCAGTTTCTTGCGCGCGTTGGCGACGGTCTTCTTCACCGACTTGCCGGCCTTCTCTGCGCGCTTGGCCACGGCCTTCTCGGCCTTCTTGACCGCCTTGCGGGTCTTGGCGACCTGGTCCTGCACGCGCTTCTGCACGTTCCCGGCGGTCTGCTTGACGCTGGCGACGGCGTCGCTGGCGGTGGCGGCGATCGCATCGCCCATGTTGCTGGCGGTCTCTTTTACGTTTTCGGCGACTTGCGTCAGCGTCGCCGTCACACCATTACCGTTGCTCATAAAAAACCCTCCTCAGGGTGTCAGTGTTTATGTAACGCGGGCGATGCTATACCGATTGGCGTGAAGCGTGGAACCGGATGCGACGGCAAACGACGCGCGGTGGGGAAGCGTTGGGGAAAGCCCGCATGCCGCTTCCCCGATTTCCCCGCCGCCGCCATGTCCCCCGCCGCTGCGGGAGACACAAAACCTGACCTTCAGAACTTGCCGTAATACCCTTCTTTCAGGGCGTCGAACAGGTTGGCGGCGGTGTGCATTTCGCCGTCGTATTCGATCTGCTCGTTGCCCTTCACTTCCACCATGCTGCCGTCTTCCAGTTCGAAGCGGTAGGTGGTGTTCTCCAGGTCCGCTTCCTTGACCAGCACGCCCTGGAAGGCGGCCGGGTTGAAGCGGAACGTGGTGCAGCCCTTCAACCCCTGCTGGTGGGCGTAGCGGTAGATGTCCTTGAACTGCTCGTAGGGGTAGTCGGTGGGGACGTTGGCGGTCTTGGAGATGGAGCTGTCCACCCACTTCTGCGCCGCGGCCTGCACGTCCACGTGTTCCTTGGGGTGGATGTCGTCGGCGGAGATGAAGTAGTCCGGCAGCTGCGCGTCGGCGGCCTCGGCGAACGGCATCGCCTTGGCGTTGACCAGGTGGCGGTAGGCCAGCAGCTCGAAGGAGAACACGTCCACCTTCTCCTTGGACTTCTTGCCTTCGCGGATCACGTTGCGGCTGTAGTGGTGGGCGAAGCTGGGCTCGATGCCGTTGGAGGCGTTGTTGGCCAGGCTCAGCGAGATGGTGCCGGTGGGGGCGATGGAGCTGTGGTGGGTGAAGCGCGCGCCCACTTCGGCCAGTTCGTCCACCAGCTCCGGCGCCACTTCGGCGATGCGCTGCATGTAGCGGCTGTACTTGGCGTGCAGCAGCTTGCCTTCGATCTGCTGGCCCACGCGCCAGCCGTCCTTGGCCATTTCCGGGCGCTGGCGCAGCATCGCGGCGGTGACCTCGAAGGTCTCCTGCATGATCGGCGCCGGGCCTTTTTCCTTGGCCAGGGTCAGCGCGGTTTCCCAGCCGGCCACGGCCATCTCGCGGGCGATGGCTTCGGTGAATTCGCAGGAGGCGGCGCTGCCGTACTTCATCTGCAGCATGGTCATGGTGGAACCCAGGCCGAGGAAGCCCATGCCGTGGCGGCGCTTGCGCAGGATCTCGTCGCGCTGCTGCTGCAGCGGCAGGCCGTTGACCTCGACCACGTTGTCGAGCATGCGGGTGAACACGCGCACCACTTCCTTGTATTCCTCCCAGTCGAAGCGCGCCTGCGCGGTGAACGGGTCGCGTACGAAGTTGGTGAGGTTGATCGAGCCGAGCAGGCAGGCGCCGTACGGCGGCAGCGGCTGCTCGCCGCACGGGTTGGTGGCGCGGATGTTCTCGCACCACCAGTTGTTGTTCATTTCGTTGACGCGGTCGATCAGGATGAAGCCCGGCTCGGCGTAGTCGTAGGTGGAGACCATGATCATGTCCCACAGGTGGCGGGCGCGGATCTGCCCGTACACCTTGCACGCGACCAGGCCGTCGTCGCGCACGATGTAGTTGCTGTGGGTGGGCCAGTCGCGCCAGACCACGTCGGTGGCGCTGGTCAGGTCGATGTCGGCCTCTTCCTTGCGGTTCACCGGGAACACCAGCGGCCAGTCGGCGTCGGTCTCCACCGCCTGCATGAAGCCGTCGGTGATCAGCAGCGACAGGTTGAACTGGCGCAGGCGCCCGTCCTCGCGCTTGGCGCGGATGAAGTCCTTCACGTCCGGGTGCGACACGTCGAAGGTGCCCATCTGCGCGCCGCGGCGGCCGCCGGCCGAGGACACGGTGAAGCACATCTTGTCGAAGATATCCATGAACGACATCGGCCCGGAGGTGTAGGCGCCGGCGCCGGCCACGAACGCGCCGCGCGGGCGCAGCGTGCTGAATTCGTAGCCGATGCCGCAGCCGGCCTTGAGGGTCAGCCCGGCTTCGTGGACCTTCTCCAGGATGCCGTCCATCGAGTCGGTGACGATGCCCGACACGGTGCAGTTGATGGTGCTGGTGGCCGGCTTGTGTTCCAGCGCGCCGGCGTTGGAGGTGATGCGCCCGGCCGGGATCGCGCCGCGGCGCAGCGCCCAGGCGAAGCGTTCGAACCAGTGGGCGCGCTTTTCCTCGGTGGCCTCGGCATCGGCCAGCGCGCGCGCCACGCGCTGGTAGGTGCCGTCGATGTCGGCATCCAGCGGGTCGCCCTGCTTGGTCTTCAGGCGGTACTTCTTGTCCCAGATATCCTGCGACGCAGGCTGCATCGGGATGGGGTTCTGCTTGGACTCGGTCTGGACGACTTCCAGGCGCACCGTGCTCATTCTTTTCTGTTCTCCTCGAACCTGTCCCGATGGGGCGGATGGGGGTGGCCGTCCGCCGTGTCTCTTATTTGTATGCGGTTTGCGCTGCGCGACGACGACAGCCGCGGCAGCGCGCGCGGCGCCGCCCTTCGGCCGAATGGGAATGCGTAGGGCGTTCGACCGCCCGTCTCACGTTCACGCCATGCGTCACTGCGTGCGCCCCCTGGGGTCTGGACCCCAGCGAAAACCCCAGTAGTTGGGTTGCTTTGACGTCTTACCGCTACATGTAGTGGCAAAACGAAGTGCCCAAGCTACCCCTGGGCAGGCCCGCTGTCAACGCCGAAACCGGGCGGTTCGGCACCTCCGTACGCCGCCGTGGGTGTGCCCGGCGCCGGGCTTTCACTGGCGGTTAAACGCCGCGCGTTCATCTTGATTTATGCGCCCCGGCGCCCATCTGCCTTGCGTCCCCCGCCGCGTCATCCGGAACCCGACCCATGCGACCGCTGCCCACGCTGCTGACCCTGACCGCCGCCGCTGCCTTCGGCGGTTTCGCCGCCACCGCGATCAACGCGCACCTGGACAACCGCGCCGAGGCCGCGCCCGCCCCCGCCGCGCCGGTGGCGCAGACGCTGGCCGGCAGCGCCGCCTTGCCGGCCTCGGTGGCCGGCCAGCCGCTGCCGTCGCTGGCGCCGATGCTGCAGCAGACCATGCCGGCGGTGGTCAGCATCAACACCAAGCAGGTGGTGCGGGTGCGCAATCCGTACTTCAACGATCCGTTCTTCCGCCGCCTGTTCCCGGATATCCCGCAGGAGCGGATCAACGAGTCGCTGGGCTCGGGCGTGATCATCGACGCCAAGAACGGCTACGTGCTGACCAACCACCACGTGGTGGAGAACGCCGACGACGTGCAGGTGACCCTGGCCGACGGGCGCAGCTTCAAGGCCGAGTTCATGGGCTCGGACGCGGACACCGACGTGGCGCTGATCCGGATCAAGGCCGACAAGCTCACCGAGATCCGCCTGGGCGACAGCAGCAAGCTGCGCGTGGGCGATTTCGTGGTGGCGATCGGCAATCCGTTCGGCTTCACCCAGACGGTGACCTCGGGCATCGTCTCGGCGATGGGCCGCAACGGCATCCGCGGCCTGGGCTACCAGAACTTCATCCAGACCGACGCCTCGATCAACCCGGGCAACTCCGGCGGCGCGCTGGTGGACCTGCACGGCGAGCTGGTCGGCATCAACACCGCCAGCTTCAATCCGCAGGGCAGCATGGCCGGCAACATCGGCCTGGGCCTGGCGATCCCGTCGAACCTGGCGCGGGCGGTGGTCGAGCAGTTGCTGAAGAACAACGGGGTGATGATCCGCGGCACCTTCGGCATCGAGACCCAGAACCTGACCGCGCAGATGGCGCAGGGCCTGGGCCTGGACGCGCCGCGCGGCGCGCTGGTGACGCGGGTGCTGACCGGTTCGACCGCGGCCGGCGCGGGGCTGCAGCCCGGCGACGTGGTGGTGGGCGCCAACGGCGAACGCCTGGACAGCGCCGAGGCGTTGCACAACTACGAAGGCCTGCAGCCGGTGGGCAGCACGGTGACGCTGGACGTGCGCCGCGACGGCAAGCCGCTGCAGATCAAGGCCACGCTGAAGGAGCAGCCGCGCGCGGTGAGCGGCGAATCGCTGGACCCGCGGCTGGGCGGCGCCAGCTTCACCGACCTGCCCGAGTCGCTGCGCCAGTCCGGCATCAACGGGGTGCTGGTCGGCACCGTGGCGCGCGGCAGTCGCGCGGCGCGCAATGGCTTGGCCAGCGGCGACATCGTGATGGCCGCCTCCACCGGCGAATTCGCCGACCTGGCCAGCTTCCGCGCCAACTTCGCGCGCAAGCCGGCGCAGCTGGTGCTGCGCGTGGTGCGCGGCGGGGCGCAGGCGGATTTGTTGATGCAGTGAGGTGGTAGGCGGTGGCGGCACCGAGCGGTTTCGGGATCGGCCGGGCGTGCGGCTTCGTTCGTCGCGACTGAAGTCGCTCCCACAAAAAGCATGCGGCCATCTGGCTGGGTGCACTGTGGGAGGGGCTTCAGCCCCGACGCGGTCCGGTGACGGCGAGGTCTGCGGCTTCGCTTGTCGCGGCTGAAGCCGCTCCTACAGAAAGCCTGGGTGCGCGGGGCGCGCTGTACTTGGACATAATGCGAGCCACCAAGATGTACGCGCGCCGCCCGGGCCTAACAAGCTCTACACCGCGTCGATGCTATTTCTCTGGATCGCGATCCGCGAACCGCCTGCCGCGCGCAGGTATGCCCCTACCACCGTCAGGAGACACGCGATGAATGCCAACCCCACCAATACCGAAAACCTCAAGGACAACCTCAGCGAAGCCGGTTCGCACCTGAAGTCGGCCGCCAGCTACGCCGGCGACGCGATCAAGGGCGCCGCCGGTGCCGCAGGCGACGAGCTGAAGCTGGGCAAGGCCAACGTCAAGGCCGAGCTGTCCGACAGCGCGCTGTCCGGGCTGGCCGCTGCCGAGTTCGGCGGTGCCGCGGCGAAGGAGCAGGTCGATGTGCTGATGGACAAGGGCCGCGACCTGATCGACAGCGCCGCCGAGCTGATCCGCGAGCGTCCGCTGGCCTCGTTCGGCGTGGCCTTCGCCACCGGCTGGATCATCGCCAAGCTGGCCCGCAGCAGCGACAAGTAAGCCACGTGAGCGACGAGCAGGCCCGCGACGGCGCCGCCGCGCCCGATCCAGCGGAGGCCGAACGGCCCTCGCTGGAGCAATCGTTCCGCGAGTTCGGCCAGGCCGGCCGCGAGGGCCTGAACGCCACGCTGGAAGCCAGCCGCGCGCTGCGCAAGCTGGTGGTGGCGGATCTGGCCCTGGCGCGCGCGGCCCTGGCGCGGGCGCTGGTGTGGCTGACCATCGCGGTGGCGTTCGGCGCGTCGGCGTGGATGCTGCTGATGGGCGCGCTGATCGCGGTGCTGCAGCGGCTGGGCTGGTCGTGGCTGGCGTCGATCTCGGCGACGGCTGCGTTCAGTCTGGTGGTCACCGCCCTGGGCGCCTGGCAGGCGCTGCGCTATTTCGAAATGAGCAAGCTCGACGCCACCCGCCGCCAGCTGGCGAAGCTGGGAATCGGCGGCGACGACGACGAACACGGCGGCGACCATGCGGTTGCGGCCAGCGAGACGCGCCGATGAAATTCGATCAACTGCAGCACCGCATCGCCCGCGCCGAGACGGTGCTGGAAGGCCGCCAGCAGCAGATGCAGACGCAGTGGACCACGCTGCAGCGGGTCTGGCGCGAAGGCTGGACGCCGCTGCGCATCGTCGCGGTGGGGTTGGGCGCCGGTTTTCTGGCCGGACGCGCCGAGCCGGCGGCGGCGATCGGCAAGCTCGGCGGTGCGCGTTGGCTGCAGATGCTCAGCGCGGTCTCCAGCCTGTTGACCGCGACCCAGGTCAAGGAAGCCTCCAACCAGGCCGAACGCGCGGCGGACACCGCGCAGGATGCGGCCGAGGCGGTCGAGACGCCCGCCGCCGCAGGCGTGCCGCGCCCGCCCGTTGCGCCCGCCGCAGCCACCGCGCCGGTCGATGCGCCGTTCGCCGCATCGCCGCAGGCGCCACCGCGCGCGGCCGAAGCGGCCACCGACGTCTCCGAACGCTGAGCGCCGCGTAGCGACCCGCAACGGTCGCCACGCCGCCTTCATACCGCGCGGGCCAGGATCGGCCTACACTCCGTTTCCCCTTTTTGCGCCGAACGGCGCGTGTCCAACGGACGCGTGCCGGGGCCACCGTACGCAGCGCAGGTCCGATGAGCACTCTCTCCGAATCCGTGGCCGACGCCGGCGACGTGGCACCGCCCCCCGAGGACGCCTTCCCGCCACCGCCCGCACCGCGCCCGCGCGGGCCGATGTCGTTGGTGGTGCTGGCGACGCTGGCGGTGGGCTACACCCTGTGGGCGGCGCAGGAGGTGATCCTGCCGGTGCTGCTGGCCGCGTTCTTCGCCCTGGTCGGCAATCCGATCCTGCGCGGGCTGCGGCGGCTGTACGTGCCGCGCTTCCTCGGCGCGCTGCTGGTGCTGCTGTCGGGCATGGCGGTGGCCGCGGCGCTGACCATGCAGTTGGCCGGGCCGGCCGCCGAGTGGGTGCAACAGGCGCCCGGGCAGATGCGCCACATCGCCACCCAGGTGCGCGACCTGACCAAGCCGATGCAGCAGGCCAACCAGGCGGCGGAGAACTTCGCGCGCGCCGCCGGCGGCGACAACGGCCGCCGCGTGCAGGTGATCCGCACCCAGCTGGACGACCCGTACAAGGCGCTGGTGCGCACCCCGCGGCTGGCTGCCTCGGCGCTGGCGGTGGTGTTGCTGACGTTCTTCTTCATGGTGTTCGGCGAGAACCTGCAGCGGCATGCGATCGCGCTGCTGCCGAACCGCCAGCAGCAGAAATTCACCACCGACATCCTGCGTTCGATCGAGCGCGAGGTGTCGCGCTACGTGCTGACCATCAGCGTCATCAACACCCTGGTCGGGCTGATCTTCGCCGGCATCCTGGTGCTGCTGAAGATTCCGCTGCAGGAAGCGCTGCTGTGGGGCACGGTGGTGGCGCTGCTGAACTTCGCCCCGTACGTGGGCCCGCTGATCGGCGCGATCCTGATGCTGCTGATGGGCTTCGTGGAGTTCCGCGATCCGCTGAGCGCGGCGCTGCCGGCGATCCTGTACCTGGCGCTGCACATGCTCGAGGGCCAGGTGGTGACGCCGATCGTGCTCGGCCGGCGCATGGCGATCTCGCCGCTGATGCTGATCCTGGCGCTGATGCTGTTCGGCTGGCTGTGGGGCATGATGGGGCTGCTGCTGGCGGTGCCGCTGCTGGTGTGCATCAAGATGGTGCTGGCGCGGGTGGAAGGCATGCAGCGCTGGGCCAGGTTGCTGGAATGAGGGCTGGGATTGGAGACGCGGGACTGGGGATTCGGAAAGGCGGTCGGCGCGGTGTTGGTGCCTGCATGGGTGTCTACCCTGTACGACGGCTGCAGCGGCCGGTTGGCGTAAAATGCGCCAAGTGACTTCCCTGCCTTCCTTCCCCGTTCGCGCGATCACGCTGGACCTGGACGACACGCTGTGGCCGTTCGCGCCGATCGGCGCGCGCATCGAGCAGGTGCTGCACGACTGGCTGCTGCAGCACAGTCCGCGCACCGCCGAGCGGTTCCCGATCGCGGCGATGCGCCAGCTGCGCGATGAGGTGTTCGCCGCGCATCCGCACCTGGTCCACGACCTGAGCGAGATGCGGCGCCTGACCCTGCGCCGCGCGCTGCGCGACAGCGGCGCCGACGAGGCGCTGGTGGAGCCGGCGTTCGCGGTGTTCTATGCCGCGCGCAACCAGGTGGAGTGCTATCCGGACAGCATCGCCGCGCTGCAGCGGATCGCCGCGCGGGTGCCGGTGGTGGCGCTGAGCAACGGCAACGCCGACCTGGCCACGATCGGCCTGGCCTCGCATTTCGCGTTCCAGCTCAGCGCGCGCGAACACGGCGCGGCCAAGCCGGAGCCGAGCATCTTCCACGCCGCCTGCGCGCGCCTTGGGGTGCCCTGCGCGCAGGTGCTGCACGTCGGCGACCATATCGAGATGGACGTGGTCGGCGCGATGCAGGCCGGGCTGCGCGGTTGCTGGATCAACCGCGACGCGCAAGCCTGGCATCCGCCCACGCCGCCGGACCTGCACTTCGACACCCTTACCGGCCTGGCCGACTGGCTGGACGCCACCCAGCCGGCCATCGGCGCGCGCGCATGAGCGCCGCCCGCTGCCGCTTTTTCGTCTTGGCCGCGCGTCGCGCCGGCCGTGCCCGCCCCTCAAGGACCCGCTGATGTCCCTGCCTTCCGGCTTCACCGATGCCTCCCCCCACGCGCTGCCGCTGCATGTGCTGGACCGCGAACGCCTGGCCGAATGGCGCGCCGCGCAGGCGCCGGCCTGGGTGGCGTGGCTGGACGCGCAGCAGTTCGTGGCCGCCCCCGGCACGGTGCTGTTGCTGCCCGGCGCGGACGGCGTGGCCGCGGCGGTGCTGGGCGTCGGCGACCGCGGCGATGCCTATGCCTACGCGCACGCGCCGCACGCGCTGCCGGCCGGCAGCAGCTGGCGGCTGGCCAGCGCGCTGAGCGAGGAGGAGCAGGCCGCGCTGCACTTGGGCTGGGGACTGGGCAGCTATCGCTTCGCCCGCTACAAGCAGCCGACGCGCTTGCCGGCGCAGCTGCTGGCCACGCCGAGCGCGGAGGTGCGCGACCAGTTGGAGGCGTGCGTGCGCGTGCGCGACTGGGTCAACACACCCGCCGAGGACATGGGGCCGGACCAGTTGGAAGCGGCCGCGCGCGCGATAGCCGACGCGCATGGCGCGCAGTGCGAAAGCATCGTCGGCGAGGAGCTGCTGCTGCGCAATTTCCCGGCGATCCATGCGGTCGGCCGCGCCTCGCACCGCGCGCCGCGGCTGATCGTGCTGCGCTGGGGCGAGGACGCGCACCCGCACGTGGCGCTGGTCGGCAAGGGCGTGTGCTTCGACACTGGCGGCCTGGACCTGAAGCCGGCCGACGGCATGCGCCACATGAAGAAGGACATGGGCGGCGCGGCGCATGCGCTGGCGCTGGCCGGGCTGGTGATGGCGCAGCGGCTGCCGCTGCGGCTGACCGTGCTGCTCGCGGCGGTGGAGAACGCGGTCGGCCCGGACGCGTTCCGCCCCGGCGACGTGATCGCCACCCGCCAGGGCATCAGCGTGGAGATCGACAACACCGATGCCGAAGGCCGATTGGTGCTGTGCGACGCGCTCACCTACGCCAGCGAACAGGCGCCGGACGCGATCCTGGATTTCGCCACGCTGACCGGCGCGGCGCGGGTCGCGCTGGGCCCGGATCTGCCGGCGCTGTTTTCCAACGACGACGCGCTGGCGCAGGCCTGGATCGCCGCCGGCGAACGCAGCCGCGACCCGGTCTGGCGCATGCCGCTGTGGCGCCCGTACCTGCGCTACTTGACCAGCTCGATCGCCGACCTGGCCAATGCCGGTTCGCGCATGGCCGGCGCGGTGACCGCGGCGCTGTACCTGGAGCGCTTCGTGCCGGCGCGGCAGGCCTGGGCGCACCTGGACGTGTACGCCTGGAACGACAGCGACCGCCCCGGCCGCCCCGCTGGCGGCGAAGCGCTGGCGCTGCGCTCGGCCTACGCGATGCTCAAGGCGCGCTACGCCGGGTAGGGTTTGGCGGGGTGCCGGTGTCTACCGACACTGTCCGGCAACGGCAACTCCACCGCTTCGCTCGTCGCGACTGAAGTCGCTCCCACAAGGAGCTTGCGGCTTGCTCGCAGCGTGCACTGTAGGAGCGGCTTCAGCCGCGACAGAAAAGCAAAACCGCCAGGGTTCCTGACTTCGTTCGTCGCGGCTGAAGCCGCTCCTACAGGAACAGAACTTGCGGCTTGCTCGCCAGGTGCATTCTGGGAGGGACTTCAGTCCCGACGCGGTCCGGTCGCGGCACCTTCACCGCTTCGCTCGTCGCGACTGAAGTCGCTCCCACAAGGAACTTGCGGCTTGCTCGCAGCGTGCACTGTAGGAGCGGCTTCAGCCGCGACAGCAAAGCAAAACTGCCTAGGTTTCTGACTTCGTTCGTCGCGGCTGAAGCCGCTCCTACAGGAACTTGCGGGACGCCCGCTGGGGGCACTGTGGGAGGGACTTCAGTCCCGACGCGGCCCGGTCGCGGCATCTCCATCGCTTCGCTCGTCGCGACTGAAGTCGCTCCCACAAGGGACTTGCGGCTCTCTCACAGGGCGCACTGTAGGAGCGGCTTCAGCCGCGACAGAAAAGCAAAATCGCCGGGTTACTGACTTCGTTCGTCGCGGCTGAAGCCGCTCCTACAGGAGCAGCAACTTGCGGCCTGTTCGCTGGGTGCACTGCAGGAGGGACTTCAGTCCCGACGCCTTTCTGCTGGCTCAGCCCTGCCCGCGCAGCAGCGGGGCGATCTGGCGCATGCGGGTCTGCGTGGCCGGGCCGACCAGGGCGAAGGCGGTGTTGCCTTCGGACCAGTATTGCGCCAGCAGGCGGCCGTCGCGGCGCTCGCCGTTGCCGAGGCGGGCGCTGCGCGGGCGCAGGTACAGGCCGATGCGCGCGCCGTCGGCGTCCTGGTAGACCAGCATCGCCGCGGCGCCTTCGGGGGTGGACAGCAGGCGCCCGCCGCGCAGCGCGAAGCCCTGCGCCTGCAGGTCCGGCACCGCGCCGGCGGCGCCGAAATGGGTGCGCAGCCAGCCCTGCAAGGCCACCCGTCGTGCCGGATCGAATTCCAGCGGTTGCTCGCCGTCGGCGAACAGGCGATACGCGGCCACCGCGTCGGCCATCGGCAGACGCTCGCCACCGAGGCGGCTGTCGCGCAGCTGCCAGCCAAGCGTGATGCCCAGGCCCAGCGTCAGCACGCAGCTCGCCGCCATGGCGGCCAGCGTGCGGCGCCGCTGGCGCGCGCGGCGGCGCAGGGCGGGCACGGTCAATGCGGGGTTGGCCGGCAGCGTCTCGGCACCGGCCCAGGCCGCGCGCAGCGCGTCGGCGTCCTGTTTCCAGCCGGTCACGCGCGCGGCGTGCTCAGGATTGGCCTGCAGCCATGCGGCGACCTGCGCGCGCTGCGCAGGGTCCAGGCGGCCATCGACATAGGCGTGCAGGGTTTCGTCGTCGGGGCGCAGCACGGTCATTTGAGCACTCGCAAGGCAGGGTTGCCGCTGCGGCCTTCGCCGAGCTGGCGCAGTTTCTCGCGGGCGCGCGACAAGCGCGACATCACCGTGCCGATCGGCAGGTCCAGCGCGGTGGCGGCGTCGCGATAGCTGAAGCCTTCGACGCTGACCAGCAACAGCAGCGCGCGCTGTTCGGCCGGCAGTTGCGCGAACGCAGCCAGCATCGCGCGGCCGTCGTGCACCTGTTCGGCGGACGGCGCCTGGGTCGGCTGCTGCGGCGCGAACAGGGCCAGCACCCGCTGCCAGCGCTGCGCGCGCCGGCGCGCGTCGACGAACTGCCGGTACACGATCGCGAACAGCCACGGCTGCAGCGCATCGGCGTCGCGGCGCGTGGACCAGCGCCGCAGCGCGCGCTCCAGCGCCGCCTGCACCAGGTCGTCGGCACTGGCCGCATCGCCGCTCAGCGACTGGGCGAAGCGCCGCAATCGGGGCATGAGCGCACGCAGGGTTTCGTCGTCGAGTTCGTCCATGGGCAGGGTCGCGTGCAGCACTCGGGAAGGGGCAATCACAGGTAGGACGCACGGCAAGGCGGATTATTCCCTGGCCTGGACGAGCCGCCTGGCTGGGCGGCGACACCCACGCGATTGTGCAGCCTGCCGGGCCGCAAGGAGCCGCCGGCGGCGAAAAAGCGCAACGCAAACGCCGAACAGGCGTCGCCTCGGGAATAGAACGCGGCGCCGGACGTCTCACTCCCAATCGCCACCGCCACAGGAGTCGCCCCCATGTCCCATCCCGCTCCCACCCCGCCGCCGCGCCCGCGGCCCTGGCTGCCGCTGGCGGCCATCGCCGCCATCGCCGCCGCGCTCGCCGCCGCCTTCGCCTGGAGCGCGGGCTGGCTGGGCGGGCCGCAGCGGCTGACCGCGCAGCGCATGACCGATGCCATCGAGGCCGGCGGCCCGCCGCATCCGGGCTTCCGCCGCGCGCACAGCAAGGGCATGTGCGTGAGCGGGCATTTCGAAGGCAACGGCCAGGCCAGCGCGCTGTCCTCGGCACGGGTCTTCGCCCAGGCCTCGGTGCCGGTGCTGGGGCGCATGTCGATCGGCGGCGGCGATCCGCACGGCGCCGACGCCACGGCGCGGGTGCGCAGCATGGCGCTGCTGCTGCGCAGCGACGACGGCCAGCAGTGGCGCACGGCGATGAACAGTTTCCCGTTCTTCGTGGTGGCCACGCCGGAGGGCTTCATGGCTCAGACCCTGGCCGCACAGCCGGACCCGGCCACCGGCAAGCCGGACCCGGTGAAGCTGGCCGCGTTCGCGCAACGCTATCCGGAAGCGAAGAAATTCCAGCAGTGGGCCAAGACCGCGCCGTGGTCGGACAGTTGGGCCAACACCCAGTACAACGGGGTCAACAGCTTCCGCTTCATCGCCGCCGACGGCAGCAGCCGCTTCGTGCGCTGGTCGATGCGGCCGCAGACCGCGTTCAAGGAACTGTCGGCGGCGCAGCGCGCGCAGGCCGATGCCGACTTCCTTGGCGAGGATCTGCAGGCGCGGCTGGCGCAAGGACCGCTGCGCTGGGACCTGGTGCTGACCGTGGCCGCGCCCGGCGACCCGGTGAATGACCCCTCGCAGCCCTGGCCGCAGGACCGGCAACAGGTGGTCGCCGGCACCCTGGTGCTCGACCACGCCGAGCCGCAGGCCACCGGCCCGTGCCGCGATCTGAACTACGACCCGTTGATCCTGCCGCGCGGCATCGCCGGGTCCGACGATCCGATCCTGGCCGCGCGCTCGGCGGTGTATTCGCACTCGTTCAACCGCCGCGAACGCGAGATCGGCCGCGGCCAGGCGCCGGATGCGACCGGCCAGGCGCATGGGGGTGCGCAATGAGCCGCGCGAACGCCTCCGGGCATTTCAACCTGACCGCGCGCCTGCTGCACTGGCTGATGGCGGCGATGCTCCTGACCATGCTGTTCGTCGGCGTGGGCATGGTCGCCTCGGTGTCGCAGCGGCCGTGGCTGCTCGATCTGCACCGCCCGTTGGGCATCGCGATCTTGCTGCTGGCGATCGTGCGCCTGGGCAACCGCCTGCGTCACCGCCCGCCGCCACTGCCGGCAGACCTGCCGTGGTGGCAGAAGACGGCGGCGCTGGCCTCGCACTGGTTGTTGTATGCGTTAATGCTGGCGATGCCGTTGCTGGGCTGGTCGATGCTGTCGGCCGGCGGCTATCCGATCGTGCTGTGGCCGGGCATGCAGCTGCCGCCGATCGCGCCGCACAGCCCGGCGTTGTATGCCTGGCTGCGCAGCGCGCACGGCTGGCTGGCGTATCTGCTGTTCGCCACGGTGCTGGGGCATCTGTGCGCAGCGCTGTTCCATGCCTGGGTGCGCCGCGATGGGGTGTTTTCGAGCATGGCGCGGGGTGGGGTGGCGCCGGTGGTGGTGGACCAGGCAGTGTCGCGAGAACAGGGCTGAGGTTTTGCGCTGTGTTGGTTGCTACCGCCTGTCCGATGCATTCACGGTGCAGGCCAACCTCAACAACCTGCTGGACAAGAAGTACTACGCGCAGATCTACGGTTACGGCGCCTGGGGCGAACCGCGCAGCGGCTCGGTGAGCTTCACCTGGTCGTTCTGATCCGTCGTCCCGTCCGGCGCGATGCGCCGGGCGGGCCTGGATGCACCCGAATGCCGGTGGCCCATGTCCACCGGCATTCGCGTTTCCGGCTGGGCTACAGCCAACCTTTCTGCCGCGCCAATCGCGCCGCCTCGATGCGGTTGCCGACGCCGAGCTTGCCGATCGCGTCGGACAGATAATTACGCACGGTGCCGTGCGAGAGCCCGAGTTGCGCGGCGATATCGCCGGCCGAGGCGCCCTCGCCGGCCAGGCGCAGCACCTGGCGCTCGCGGTCGTTGAGCGGGTCGGCTTCGGACCAGGCTTCCAGCGCCAGTTCCGGATCGATCGCGCGGCCGCCGCGGTGCACCTGGCGGATCGCATCGACCAGGCGCTCGGGCGGCGCGTCCTTCAACAGATAACCGCCGACGCCGGCATCCAGCGCGCGGCGCAGGAAGCCGGGACGGGCGAAGGTGGTGACGATGACCACGCGGATCGGCAACTGCTGGCGCTGCACCCGCTGCGCCAGTTCCAGGCCGCTGAGGCCGGGCATCTCGATGTCGGTGACCAGCAGGTCCGGGGTGTGCGCCTGCAGCGCGCGCCAGGCGGCCTCGCCGTCTGCGGCGCTGGCGACCACGGCGATATCCGCTTCCAGGCCCAGCAGCGCGCTGAGCGCGCCGCGCACCATGGCCTGGTCTTCCGCCAGCACTACTCGAATCACACTTGCCCCCGGTGCTTGTGGGCGCATTGTAGGGCGCCGGCCGCAGTCACGTTCAGCGCAACGCGGGATCCTGGCAGCCGCTTGGTTCCGGCGCGGTCTCCGCTGCGGACGGTACCGAAGGCGGCGTGCGCGGCAACGGCGCCGACGCCAGCAGGCGCGTGCCCTGGCCACGTTCGGATTCGATCCGCAACGCACCGCCCACCGCCTCCAGCCGTTCGCGCATGCTGGCCAGGCCGGTGCCCGGCTGCATCGCGCTGCCGCGGCCATCGTCGCGGATCTCCAGCCAGGCCTGATCGCGCTCGCACCACAGCCGCAGCTGCGCATTGCGGGCTTCGGCATGGCGCTGGATGTTGGTTGCGGCCTCGCGCAGCACCATGGCGAACACGGTCTCCAGCTGTGCGCACTGCGGCAGCGCATCGACCTGATAGCGGAAGGTGACCCCGGAGGATTCCAGCAGCAGTTTGGCCGAGGCCATCTCCGCCGCCAGCTGCGCGGCGCGGATGCCGCTGACCGCGCGCCGCACCTGGCCCAGCGCCTCGCGCGCGACCTGGCTGACGTCCTCCATCTCCTGCCGCGCCGCGGACGGATCGCGCGCCAGCAGGCGCGCAGCCAGGTCCGACTTCAGCGCCACCAGCGACAGCGTGTGGCCTAGCAGATCGTGCAGATCGCGGCCGATGCGCTCGCGCTCGGCGACCCCGGCCAGGCGTCGCACTTCCTCATGGCTCAGGCGCAGCTGCGCATCGGCACGGGCGCGGCGTTCGAAGCTGATGTTCATCAGCCCCACCGACAGGCCGATCACCCCCGCGCTGGTCATGTACAGCGGCGACCAGCCGCGCAGCCACCAGGCCAGCGCGAAGGCGGCCAGCAACAGCAGCATCGCCGCCAGCGCGCGCGCCATCGGGAAGCAGAACGCCAGGAACGCGCAGGC
>Ga0308160_10002670_pt1 | contig 21114 bp, 28 predicted proteins | sample PhyFR1_FD_201036 | JGI IMG/M metagenome (GOLD analysis project Ga0308160, IMG submission 201036) | Phyllosphere microbial communities from UC Gill Tract Community Farm, Albany, California, United States - DLSLF.R1 | ecosystem: Host-associated > Plants > Phyllosphere > Unclassified | place: USA...
GGAGTTGGAGGAGGCCATGCGTGCGAGCTGGCGACGGGCGAGAGCGAATGAGAGACGACCGGTGGCCAGGGGCATGAGGCGGTCGGGATGGTCCAAGGCTCGTGCACCTCTGCCGCTCGCGTTCAGCCCCTCGTCTTTCCGAGGCGTGGGAACCCTCGTTCTGTTCGTTTACAAACGCTTGACCTCCAGCAATCTTCCAACCACCCTCGTCAAAAGAGGCGATCGAGGATAATCCGGCCGGCCGGGTTGCCTGGGAGGCCCCGCTCTCGCCAGACGACCCACATGCGCCTCTCCCCGCACGCACGCACGTCAGACCGGTCCGGATAAGAGCAGCAGAGAGACCTCTCTCTTGCAGGAGGAGGGCGAGGCGACGTGCTGCCTGCAGGACGAGGGGCGAGGCTGACAGCGACAGCAGCCTGAGAGGTGCTCAGCGCTGCCCTCCGCCACCACCGTCGGGCCCGTAGTGGACGCAAAGGGCGATCGCTCGCCCGCCTTGCTGATCCCGCCTTCGCGACGACGGCTGACGCCTTGGATTGCTTGGCGCTGCTACTCAAGCCCCCGGACCGTCCGGCGCACTGCTGATTGGAGCGGAGGGTTTTGAGGGCACAAGGGTTCCGTTCGGGCGCACGGCTGGTCGGCCTCGGTCGGACAGACGCTGCCCCCCTCTCTCTCTCTCTCAATCCACCACGACGCTACCCACACACGCTCAAGCGTCCCCTCCGGCTCGCAGCTTCCCCGACCCCGACCTGACCCCTAGCATCATGTCGATATCGCCGACGCCGTCGTCCGTCGAGACGGAGAAGAAGCCCTTCCCCGGGCCCAATACCGACCCGACGGCGCCCAAAGAGACGATCGTCCCCGACGGCGTCAAGAGCCGGCACGTCGAGGACGAGGAGCTCGATGGCGGCGACAGCTCGCTCGAGGCGACCATCTCGGAGCGCGAGATGTCGTGGCAGCGCACGGCCGTCCTTCTCTTTACAGAGTACATCGTCCTTGGTGCGTCGACCCTCTTCTGCAGCGGGTCGGGCGTGCTGCCCGGAACTCACCTTCCGCACCTGCTCCTCGCCTCGCCCAACCGCAGCCATCCTCGCCTTCCCTTACTCGTTCCAGGTCCTCGGCATGGCCGGAGGTACCATCGCCACGCTCGTCGTCGGCCTCTCGGTCCTCTTCACCTCGCATGTCCTCTGGCGGTTCTGCATGGCGTGAGAACCCTGTCGTTTGGGCCCGGTGCCTTCCCGTTCGCTTACGCAACGGACCTAACTGCTGACGTGCTCCCATCCATGACGGCTCTGCGCCTCTTCTGCAGCTACCCCCAGTGCCGCGATATCGCCGACGTCTCGTATTACATCTTTGGCGAGAAGCGCATCTACTGGTATGCCGCCTTTGTCGGCCTGGCGGCCAACAACCTGTTCATCGTGCGTCCTTTGACCGGATCATCCGCCGTGTAGTCCCGCGCAGCTATCGAATCCCCGCGCCTGCTGGCTGACTGTGACCCTTTCCCTGCATCTCTTTTGCGGCAGATGGGTCTCCACTGTGTGAGTCCATAGGGACGCTGGAGCCAGCTTTAAGGCAGCAGACATCGACCGTCGGGCAGCCCACTGATTATCGAGCAACCACCCTCGCATCACAGGTCGCCGGCGCTACTGCGATTAACACGCTCGGGTACACGACGTGCACGACCGTCTGGGGTGTCGTCCTCCTCGTCGTCATGTGGGCCGGCTCGCTCATCCGAGACCTGCGCCACACGACGGTCCTCGGCATCTTCAGGTGCGGTTCGTGAGCGGCCGTCTGCTCGACAACTAGCTGCTGACATCGGCGGATCCGACTGGTTCTCAGCGCGGGAACCATGTTCATCTGCTTGTGCGTCTCATCATCCTCTCTGCGTCGTAATCTGCCCTGCGGCTAACCACCTTGTCTCGCCCGTCGCAGCCTGATCGTCGTCATCGGCCACGGCGTCCAGGGCACGCCCAACGGCTACGTCTCGGTCGCCGAGGCCACGCTCGAGACGCCTCACACGCCCCTGACGTGGACCGTCTGGGCCCCCGAGGGTACTACCTTCATCCAGGGCACGAACGCGATCCTCGTGAGTCTGCTTTCGCATCCTCAAGTCTTTCGTCGTGAAGCTAATCAAATCCGCGATGCTACGTCCGCCGAAAAGAATATTTTATATACGTATATTGTGTGTGTTGTTTTGTTGGAATCCCTGCTTGCGTCTGCTCAACTTCTAGTCTGACGCCTCACGACCTCGGCATCCTCAGGGTCATGCCCTCATCCCGAGTTTCGTCGGCGACATGAAACGACCCCAGGACTTTCCCAAGGCGCTCTACCTGTCGATGGCCGTTAGTCGCTCTCCTTTGTCTTGGATCGGCAGGCGTACGGAGCTCTGACGTCCTGCGACCAGGCCGAGCTCTGCCTTTTCACGATCTCGGGCGCCGTCGTCTACTCGTACACGGGCACGATCCTCACGACCGCCCCGGCCTACGGCTCGCTGATTGCCAAGTACGGCCGGCCGGCTGCCGCCTTCACCCTCCCAACCATCATCATCGTGGGTATCTTGTACTCGCTCGTCACGTCGCGGGCCGTCTTCTTCCAGATCTTCCCCGAGAATTCGATCCACCGCCGCACGCACACCGTTAAAGGCTGGACGGTCTGGACGGCGATCGTTACCATCGGCTGGCTGCTCGCCTTTGTCATTGGAGAGTCGATCCCGTTCTTCAACGAGTGCGTCCGCTTGGGCCGTCTTCTGCGGCTTTCCCCTTTACCTTTCGAACCCTCAGAGCTGACCGACCGTCGTCACGTCCATCAGCATGCTGTCGTTGATCTGCTCGTTGTTCGACAGCTGGTTCGGGTGCGGCTGCGTGACGCTCAGCTTCCGCTCCCTCCTCTCCTCTAGCTGACCTCGCGCGACACTCACCTCCCCTTCTCCCTCTGTAGCTACATCTTCTGGGCCTTCGCTTTCCGGCTGCTCTACAAGGGTCGCTACACCGAGACCAAGTGGCGGATGTTCGAGACCGGCCTCAGCGTCATCATGCTCATCGTCGGCCTCTTCCTTCTCGGCGGAGGAACCTACGCCTCGGTCGCGTCGATCATTCACTCGTACAACGTCGGCGCCGTCAAGGCGCCCTTCCAGGTCCATCCCCGAGCCGTCCGATTGGGCGAGAATTCCGGGCCTGACCAGCGTCGTCTGTCTTCCCTCCACAGTGCACGAACACCGGCTTCCTCTTCACGCGCTGAGCGCGAACCAAAACGGCCGAAGTATCGCGCTCGACGCTCCCTCGACGACACAAGCGCTCCCCTGCAACCATCCCTTCCCCCCTTCATGTTGTAAAGCCCTGCGGCGACCATTCTAAAGTATCTCTCAACAGTCTCTTAGGCCTCTCTTCCCCTCTCTCGCTGCTGCTCCCTTTGCCCCATCCTGCCTATCGTATTCATCTACGACGGGATCCCACTACCTGCCGCTCGATCAGTCATGAGTCGCGTCGATCGCCTGAGGCCAGCCGGCGCGCAGTCGATCGATCGGGTCTCCTGGTGACGGGCGGCTCGACCCACTGAGCGGCAGGTCTCCCTCCCTCGTCTGCTATACACACCGCAAGGCCGACTGCTTCCTTTCGCGCTCGACCACGACCCTTGTGAGATGTCGGTTGGACCTAGGCCAAGAGTGAAGGGCTTGAGCTCGTGTGTCTGAGCCGGACCCGACGGCGGGCCTCCCCCCCTCTGCAGCGCGACGCGGGCGCGCGCGCGCGCCTCCGAACCTTCGTTGACTTCTCTTCTCGCTCCCTCCGACTTCCCCCCTTCCCCGCCCTGCACTTGCCTTTGAGCAAACCTGCCCACGGTCAGGCTCCTTCTGGCCGTCTCTCTGGCCCGCTCTCCTCTTCCTCCGTCCTGCTGCAATGTCCCTCGCCGGCCCGCTCTCGTCGTCGAGCAGCGGTGACGCCGCCGGCCGGGTCGACGCGCGCTCGGCGGCGCCGGGCCCACCTCGCATCTCGTCAGACGGCCTCGTGCCCGCGTCGCCAGGCCGCTCGGACGTCCAGACTGGATCTTACTCAACGAGCCAGTTCCTGTTGGCTAGGAATGAGCAAGACCTTCTACCGTCGCTCGCGCCCATCTCGCCCTTGGTGCGTCCGGAACCCGCCTTAACCCCCCCCGTCTCTCTCTGTCGCGCCCGACCGGCCCTCTCCCGAGGAAGGCGCGAGTACTGACCGTCCGACCACGTCTCGCATCGCCCAGTCGTCCTCGCCCTACCAAGGCTTCGCGACCTTCCCTTCAATGTCGGACGACCTTTCGTCGGCAGCATCGCCCCGGTCGACGGCGACCGCCCCGTCGCCCTTCCGCGCCCAGCCGCCGCCGCGACTCAACCTCCCGCCGCTGCATCTCGACTCGTTCCGCCAGCAAACGAGCCCAGACGACTACTCGTCGCCGACGCAGCTCAGCTACCGCCGGACGCCTTCCCCTGCCTCGCCTCAGATCTCGCCGGGCCTCGCCAGCCCAACGAAAGCCGGCCGGGCGGTCGTCCTCGACGCTGGCAACCCGGCTGGGTCGGTCGAAGGCGGGCAGCGGCTCTCGCCCTCGGGAACCGCGCGGCCGAATGGGTCTGCCACTCCGTCCTCCTCCTCCTCGTCGCATGACAGGCGGCAGCCGATGCCGTCCGCAGGACGTACCTCTATCGACCGGACCACGGCGGCGTCGGCTCAGCCACCGCTGCCGATGAGCGCGACGTCGGACCAATTTCCGCTCGACCCGCCAACATCGACCGCATCGAGTTCGACGACCCTGTCGTCCGAGCAGCGCCCTCTCGGTCGGAAAGACACCGTCGGACTCAGCCTCGTCAAGGCGAGCAACGAGGCCCGCGCTTCGGGCTCGCCTGGCGCCCGCAAGGAGGTGATGCGTGGCCTCGGCTTCGTCGCGTCGACCGAGGAGGAGACGGAGACGACAACGCCGGTCCATCCCTCTGCAGAGCCTGTTACGCCTGAGACGGCGACGAGCGGGACCTTTGGCCCACCGCCGCAGACGGCCCGCAGGATCTCGAGCTCGAGCCACCCCTCCTCGCCGCCACCGGCTCCGTCACCCATCGGGCCGCCGCCGCCGGTTCCGGACCTTCCGCGCAAGTCATCCTCGCGAGCCGGCGCCCCTCTGAGTCCCGCTGTCAGGGTCCGATCATCTTCGCAGCAGTCGTCCTCCTCGCGCGACGCTCGCCCCTCGACGGCCATGTCGGTCAAGTCCTCGGCGTCATCGCAGTCGAGCGGCCTGGCTTCGTCCCGGAAGGGCGGCCCCTCCACGGCAGGCCCCGGAGGTCTAGCGCTTCCTCCCCTGCCTGTCCCTCCGCCGCTGCAAGGTATGCCGCGAAGCGACTCTGGCGTCCTCGACCCGCGCATGCTCGACAGCACCGCCCCCGAGACGGCGTCACCCGAGGAAGTCCTCAACGACGAGCCGCTCCCGGTCCAGGCCGGCGGCGGCGGGGGCGGCGAGAGGGCCGAGGTCAACTTTGCCGGCATCGGCTCGAGGCATCTCTTTAGCCCGTCGCAAGGCGACATCACCGACGTACCCGTCCCGTCCCCGGCCGTCAATCGGAGCAGCACTTACGACTCGGGCGTCTCGCTCGGCCCGACGCCGTCCCAGCGCCGCGCGCTGCCGCATCCGCCAAAGCAGGGGCTCCTGCCCAACCACCCTCCTCCGCCGCAACCTCAGCCGTCTTACGCGATCCAGCAGTCGCAGTCGTCACTAAAGCAGCAGCAGCAACAGCAGCAGCGCGGCTCCTTCCCTCCCCAAGCTCAGGTTGCTTCGCCACCGACGCTCTCAAAACGCCTGGTCGACCCAAACCCGCGCTACCAGACGGTCTCGCAGGGAGGTGCCGCCTCGGACGACCCGTACCAGGCGGCGCGGCGCAGTCTCGACCCTCAGGCCTTTCAAGGCATGGTCGGCCAGGTCGGACAAACGATCATGGGCCCAGAGGTCTGCCTCGAGTGAGTCTTGCCGTTCTCTTCGTCCGCTGCTGGGCCTTCAGCTGATCATCCATCGACCCGCAGGTGCATGATGCGCGACCGGGATCTCATCCACGTCGACGTCAGCTCGCCGGGCGTCTGGGCTCGACAGTCGGACGCCGACCTCCACGACCTGGCCCTGCGCGAGGCCGACGGCGAAGACGTCACCGCATTCATGGCCGGCGGCATCGCCTGGGAGGGTGGCGGTCCGATCGGCATGGACAAGGTGCCCGGTCTCAGGGTCAAGGCTCGGCGGACCATCGCCGGCGACCGCCTGACGGAGGCGGCTCTGAAGGAGTGGACACTCAAGGTGCGTCGCCCGTGCCTCCCATCCCACAGCCTCCTCGTGCCGAGCGCTGACCGTCGCTTTTGCTCCATGCTCCCCCAGTCACCTCCGGCGGCGACACATCGCTTCCAGACGCTGCAGAAGTATCTGCTAGGACAGCTGCGCCTCATTGCCGAGCTCGCCGGACCGAACTCGCCGGCGCTTCTCGCCGGCGTCTCGAACGAGGTCGAAACCCGGGTGCTCAAGTCCAAGATCCAGAACACGTTTGCGCCGCTCCGTCGGGACGAGCCTGTGACGATGACGCCGGCAGACGCTGCGCGCATGCGTCCGGCCAAGGTCCGCCAGGGCCCAAATCCGGACAGCATGGTCGAGGTCGAGAACTATGACGGCAAGCTGTCGTTCGACCGCGAGCGCTCCCGGCGGCGGAGCACGGGCGTCGAGCTGCTGAGCAAGCACGGCCGATACGGCGTCCCAGATGGAGCCAGCCCGATGCCAACGGCCCGCGACGTCTACGGCCAACTCCCGCCGCAAACGGCGCACCAAGGGCTACGCTCAACGACGATGCCGATGGCGCTGCCGTCCTCGGCCTCGGCTAGCAACTTCCCTCCCCCGCGCGGACCGGCCGACGACAGCGCGTACCGGCCGACGTCGCCGGCATCGTTCGCCGTGCTGAACATGCCCCGTGGCGAGACGGGTCCTATCCCGGATGGCAAGCCCGTCCGGCCGTTCTCGTTCGCCATGTGGGCCGGACGCACTCGCAGCAGCAGCAACGCCAGCCAGGACGGCACTCGAGGCGGCCTCTTCAAAGGCCGCTTTGGCGCGAGCAGTGGTCGGAGCGAGGCGAGCGACATGACCACCGGCGGCGGCGGTCCCGGCGGCAGCGCTTGGGGCGGCAGCGGTAGCATGATGAACATGCAGTGGGCCCTTCATCCTCCTCTTGGCTCCTCGTCATCCCCCCTCTGGCTCCCTGAACTAACGCCTTTCTCTACTCCACCCATCAGCGTCGCCCTCGACCGCGACCAGGAACGCCAAGCCCGGCAAGGCTTCACCCCGCCTCAGCAGCAGCATGCTTCGACCGACGCCCTGAATCAGCGCTGGCGTAACGACGGCGACAACCTGTCGTACGCCGCGTCATCGCAGTTTTACCCGTACCACTACCCAGGCTCGGAGCCGACGTCGCCGGGTCGGACCGGCCGACCGGGCGCGGCGCCGGCGGCGCAGCCAGAGGGCAAGAAGAAGAAGGGCTTCAAGGCATTCTTCTCCAAGCTCGGGACCGGCTCGGTCAAGTCGAGCTCGAGCTTTGGCAACTCGCCGCAGCTCGCCAACGGGCAGTTTGGGGCGCCCTCGTCCCTGGGCCAGGGCTCGCCCATGCCGGGCGGCTCCGAGGAATTTGGTCCGCTCGCTCCCCCACCGAGCCTCAATTACCTCTCTCGCGGCAAGACGCCGAGCTCGTCCTCGCTCAGGAGCCTCTCTTCCGGCCCGAACTCGCCTCGGGGCCCAGGCCCGACCGGCGCAGACCGCTCGCGGGCCGGCTCCGTCTCTGGCTCGTCCGTCTTCTCCAGCCCGGCCATGATCGTGCCGGCGCTGTCGTCGGGTCAGAGCTTCTCGTCGTCGCAGCACCCGCGATCTGTCTCGACGCCGGTCAACGTCGGCCCGGGCTTCCAGCACGGCAAGGCGCCGTCGCTCTCACCTTCGGCCGCCCCATCGGCCACCTCCATGTCGCCTGCGTCGGGCTCCTTCCCCGTCCGTCGCGGCAGCCGCGACACGCTCGGCAGTCGCCAGAGCATCTTTGCGTCTGCGCCCGAAATCGTCGACGGTCTTCCCCCGGCAGCAGGGACCCGAGTCCGGCCGAGCCCGGGAACTAGTCTCACCGAGGAGGGCCTCGTCAATGGTGGCCAAAGCGAGTACTTCCCGCCGGGAGGGGACGCCTGGCAGCAACGTCAGTCATACGCAGCCGCAGGCCAGAGCTCGCCTGGTGGCTACCCACCAGCGCTCCCGGCGACCGCTCACCGCCTGTCGGTCGCATCCGGCCCGCCGCCACCGTCTTCTGCGGCGGCACCCCACGCAAACCCGGGCCTCATCTCGCACCGCCGCCGATCCAGCAACTTCCAGAAGGACCTGCCACCCTTGCCGCCAGCGTCGCCCAACCCGCCGGCCCTTCTTCCACTCGGCCACCCTCTCCAGCCCTCCTTCTCGGCGGGCGGCATCTCCAGTCTCGGTGCCAACGGCTGGCCCCAGCAGCCCGGTCAGAACCAGGCGCAGACGACCGTCCGGAGCAACGGCACCGACAAGAGCGGCGGCAAGAGGGAGAAAAAGCGTGGCAAGCTCAGCGGCTTCTTCGGCGTCGGCAGCAGCAACGGCGGCGCTGCCGCTGCCAAGAAGCAGTCATTCGAGACGCCGCACGCCGCTTCTCGCGACGAAGGGAGCCTGATCGGTGCGTCCGTCGCTCGAGTGAACCTTCTCGTGTCTGACTGCTGACCCCGCCTGCCTCCTGCCGCCTCGCTCCAGGCTACCGCTACTCGTCGCATGAAAAGCAATAGGCAGCCCAGCCGTCCTCAAGCCTCACTCACGTTCTCCGTCTCCCCGACTCCCTCGCTCGTACACTCACTTGCCTCTCCTCACATGCATCGTTTTGCCCTTTATCGCACGCCTTTCGCTCCCTCACTCTGCTGTAACCTCCTCTCTCAATCACGCCCCTCGCCGACCGCCGCTCAGCCCAAACGGGGCTGCTCTCAATGACCGCTCGTCTGACGAGGAACGCAAAGGGGGAGGACAGGCCATCGGATGGGCAGATCATCGGCGAGGTGACCTGGCAGACGGCTCCATGCTGCCAGAGCAGGCAGTGCCTCAACCTCCATTACCGGAAGCTTCCGGCGGAAAGTCGCCTCGCGAGAGGCGGCCCTCGAGTGGCGCGAGCGGCCGTCGACCTTGGCAGACCAAGGCGCGCGCCTTGAAAGCGGCCTGGCTGTGCAGCGCGGCAGGTGATAGGCGTGGGGAGACGCTGAGGCATCGGCGAGTGGTGGCCGAGGGGAGGGAGAGCGTTCGACGGCTCTGCTTTAGCTCTGGTCAACGAAGCGCAGCTTGATGCCTCTCGCCCGGGCCGCCGCCTCCATCGCTGAAAGGGAAAGGTGGTCAGTCCTTGCATTGCGAGGGCAGCGCGGCGGCGACCGTAGCGAGACTGACCTCGCTTCTCCGAATCGTCCTGGCGGCGGTCTTGCTCGAGCACGAGCTTCTTCATCATCAGCTGCTCCTGCTTGTCCAGCGCCTGGTTCGAGCGCGTGCTGACGGCTATCGCCGCGTTGGCCGGAATGTCCATCATTCGGGTCTGCCATCGGACGGAAAGGTCAGCATCGGGCGAGGACGGCGAGATATCAAGCGGGCTGCCGGCGCACCTGCGGCTTGTTGCCCTTCTTGGTCAGCAGCATAAACTTCATCGAGCTCGCGCTGACGTCGTCCGAGCCATCCTGCACGGGCTCTTCGTCGGCCGCTGCAGGTCCGCGCGCTCCGCCGACCGGCCGTGACCGGCGCATTAGCGGGATGGCCGTGTCAAAGACGGGGATGTTGACCTTGCGGTCGCTCTTCTTGCTGTCGCCCTGGTCGACGAGCAGCTTGGCAAACTCCTTGTTGAACTCGTCCTCCTCCTCCTGCGTGATCGAGTCCTTGGCGAGGCTGCGGACGACGAGATCCTCGTCGCCGTCGTCGCCAGAGAGAACGTCGCCATCAGAGACGCCGTCGGCCTCATCCTCACCCTCAAAGTCGCCGTCGTCGATCCGGGCGCTGTGAAGCGGATCGTCGCCAAGATCGTCGTCACGCCGGTCGTCATCGTCGCCGTCGTCGTCGCTGCCGTCTGACGACTCGTCGCTGTCCTCGGCAGCTGAGGACCACAGTCCAACAGGTCAGAAGCTGGGCCAGTTTTCAATTCGCGGCAGCGGGAGGACGCACCAGTCGGCTGCAGTGCTTGGGTCGCCATGAGCTCGTCAACAGCCCGTCCCGCGTCGTCAAAGGACTTGAAGAGCGTCATGCCGGGCCGGATGAGCTCAAATGTATCGGTCAGCATGAAGTCGACGTCCATCGGCGTCGGCTCCTTGCACAGGACGTAGAGCTGGGAGAGGGCGGCGGAGGATCAGCGCGAAGGTTGGTGGTGGGTGGTCCGACGATGGCCGCGTCGCACCTGGAAGATGGTCAGGAACTGGTCGAGCTTCTTCTTGGCCGAGCCCTTGTCGAAGCACATGCCGCACGTGTCGAGCAGGGTGCAGATGAGCCGCACGCGGAAGAAGTCGTCGGCCGAATCGACGGGGCACGACCGGCCGGGCACGGGAAGCGGTTCGGCTGCGATACGAAGGCCGGGAAGGCAGGTCAGGTCTCATAGAGGTAGTGTCGACGATGCATTGGAGGAAAGCCGACGGACAGTGTCCAAAGGTGATGAGCGACCAGAGTGTGTCAAAGATGACGGCCGAGTTGACCTGCCGGAAGTAGTGGAGCTCGCCGAGGAACTTGATGGTCGCGATCCGGCGCTGGTTGTGCTTGAAGATGTTGGTCTGACAAAGGGATAGAAGGCGGATGAGCGCCTTTCCGAGCCGGCCGGAGGGAGTCGCCCGGGTCTGAGCGTACCTCAAGCCCACTGCGGATGTTCTCAAGCACCTGGTCGACGACGCCGGTCGCAAAGTCTGAATGGAAGCGCGCGAGGTCATACAGGACGAGGGCAAGGGCGCCGATGTTGGAGAACTTGAGCTTCCAGACGCGGGTGAAGGCCTTGTGCAGGAGCTCGTAGACCTTGTTTTCGCGGTGCGGAAAAGTCAGTAGGGTCGGAAGCCAGTCGCACAAGGGCTGACCACGCACCTCGGGGTCCTCCCAGTGCAGCTTCCGGACGAGCTTCAGGACCTTGTCGACCGTCTTTTTGATCAGGATGTCGTGGATCAGATGCCGGATGAAGAGCTCCATCGGCGAGCGCTCCTTCTGCTGGACGGCCAGTCGCTCAGGCGGGTTGCACTTCAGGGCCAATTCAGGAGCTTTGTCAGCATCCGTAGTTCTCTGCGCACATGAGCAGTCAGGAGTTGAGCGCACCTGGTAGTAAGCGTTCTCCAGAAGCAGCTGCAGCCGTTGGTCGAGGTGCTGGGCGTTCTGCTTCCGCCGCATGAGCTCGAGCTGGAAGGGTGAGGTCAAAGCGGTAGGAGGGTCAGGAGTCCGCCCCTTCTGAGGCTCGGCCTGGCTTCAAACCGACCATCGCCTTCATCTTGTCGCTCGTCTCCTCCGTGCGGAGGAGGAAGCGGCCGCAGTTCTCGAGCAGCAAGGCCGCGCACTCGATGTTGGTCCCGCTCAGGTCGTCGATCAAGACCTTGTAGACGTGCAGGATTGTGTGCGGCTTGGCGATCTTAAACTTGGCCAGCTCCGAGTAGAAACGGATGTTCTTGGCGCGGACCTCGGCGAGCTCGCGGACGAGCTTCTTGCGCTGGAGGTAGCGAAACTCTTCGTCGAGCTGATGGCCATGGCCGCGACACGCGAGCAGCCTGTGGTCAGCAGCTGATGGCACGTAAGAGCACAGGCCAGCCGGACACGTACGATGGCGATGATGCCGGGACCCAGGTCTGGCATGTAAGGGTCGAGGACGGCAATCATCCTCGACCAGATTGGGAGCAGGTCGGACCGGTTCTTGGGCACGGCACCGATGAACTAGGGCAGCACGACACGTCAGCGCTGGCGCATGTGGATCAGCCAATGGAGCATTTGCGCACTCTGATGAGCCGCTTCCGCGACGGCTTGGAGTTGAGGAACGCAAAGTCAACCGCCAGCTGGTCGATGGCCGACTTGCTCGAGACGTCAGGTAGAGCGGCAAAGACGGCGTTGAGGCGGGCGAGAGGGCCCGAGGCGAGGCTGGTCGACGGATCATCGGCTGTAGCAGCGATCGAAGCGCTGGCTCGGCGGTGGGTTAAGCAGTCATACGTCAGCGCGGGGCTCTGAGTTTGCTACTAGGGAGTGCAGAGCGCGAGCGTTGGAACTGACAGCTCGGTTGGCTCGGCTTTTGGAGAGGCAAGCCGCGACTCGCCGGCCGTCTTGCTGCCGCCGGCCTCCGCTTCGGCGGCGGTGCCGGCCGCTGAACCAGTCTCGAAGCCTTCCAGCTCGCGCTTGACCTGCTCCATCATCTCGCGCTCCCGCTCCTCCTCAGCGACTCGAGCTTGAGCGTCCCCGTCGAGCTTGTCGGCCTCCTGGTCCTTGGCTTCGACACCGAGCAAGCCAGCCGGTACGAGTTCAGCGAGGTCGGGTAAATCCTCGTAGAAGCGTCGCTGCTCGTCATCCTCCCACATGCCGCCGAGCGGGATGTCCTCGATCCCGCCGCGCGAGAAGGGGTTGGCGTTGTCGAGCACGAGCACGGTCGACGTGCCCTTTGATGCGGCCAGCGCCGGGAAGACGGGTGAAGGCAGATGAAGCAGGTCCGCGAGTCTGTGCGCGGGCACACGTCGCAGGCTAGGCGTCAGCTGAGAGATCGCGGATGCAGTCGGGAGGCCATTGTTACGCACGTCGTTATGCCGGCCATGAGCCGCTCGACCTCCTTCGTCATCTTCTCGTACGCCTGCTGGCGGTCCTCAAAGATCTCGCCCGATTTGATGTACGCCTCGTGATTTTTGAGATCCTGCTCTTGCAGTCGCTGCAGGATGGGGGGGGGGGCACAGAGCCCTCAGCTGATGGAGCGACGGTCGCAGAGCAAAGGGGGACCGCACCGTCCGACCGCGGTGTACATTCTTGCTGAGGCTGTCGTAGTACGTCTTGAACGCTGTCCGCAGGCCGGCCTGGACGTCGGCGGGCACGAGCTCGGCCTCGGTCGCAGGCGCAGCATCGTCCTCTGACGACGCGGTCATGGCTGAGCCGGGTCCGAGGTACGGGCGGGCAAATGACTTGAGGAAGGACGTGAGGAGCGGCAGCGACGAGTAGATCGGATCCGATGCGAGCTGGCGAGGTCAAGGTGATCAGCCGGGAAGCGACGAGGGCGACGAGGGCGTCGACGATGGTGGCGACGGACCAGGCCCTTGACACCGTCGTCTGTGCACCAGACCTCCTCGCGCTCGACCTCCTTGCCCTTGCGGCCCCCACCGCCGGTACTCATGCGGAGACCACAGAGTTCGGCCTCCGCCAACGCACGGAGGACGCCGCGCTGCTTAGTGACACGTTCCTTCTCCTCACGGTCGCGCTGCTCGGCCGGGAGCGACTTGAGGGCAGCGGCCGACGGCGGGGTGAGCAGGGTGATGAGCTGCGACAGCAGCGGCTCGAGAAAGTTTGCCGACGGCAAGCGGCGCGAGAGCGCCGTCAGGATCTAAAAGATGCAAGCAGCTTGCTCGGTCAGCCTCCCGTCCGACTCGCATACTAGCTTCTGGTGTCGCAGAGGAACGAGCGGCCGCACCTCTGCCACGGCGAGCACGTCGCCCTTTGCGCCGAGGCCGCTGATGCCCTCGACGCATGCGTCGACGATCTCTTCCGTGTACTTCTCAAGCGTCAGGCCGTCGATGTCCTTGACAAGCGCATCCTTCTGGTCAAGCGAGAAGCCCTTGCGGAGCTTGTTGAGGAGCGTCGTGTGCCGCTTGAGCGACGAGTCGAGCGCCCTCGCTGGCGTCGGCGGCGGCGAGGCCGAGTCGACGAGCCGGGCATGATTGAGGGCGAGCAGCGGCGCCCTCTTAGCCCGCTTGAGCGGATCGGCTGGAGGTGACGGGTCCGTCGTCGACATCCTGTCCTTGGGAAAGGCAAAGATTGGGCGAGGGACACGAGAGGAGGGGGCGATGGCGTCCGAGGGTAGGCAAGCAGGGCGAGACCGACCGGCAGCCGAAGCTCGCGCAGGCGGTCAGGACCCCCAAACGTCGACTTGCCTCACCCTGCTCATCCCCTTTCACAGCTCGACAGCAGTCGCAACCAAAGCAGAAGCACGGCCTGAAGATGCCTGTCCCGGTCCAGTCAACGCCTGATGCTGCATCGATACCCGAGCTCCCGGTCCTGCGCCGGTCAACCGTCGTGCGTCGCTTCCGGCCTGCGCCGCCGTTGGCCGCCTCCTCCAATTCCGACCTCGCCTCCAGCTGACCGGTCCCTGCCGCTCTCTTCTCGGGCGCCGGCAGCAAGCGTGCCGCTTTTCGAGCTGGTACCCAATCTTCCGCCGGCGGTCGATCCGTGGCGACGTCCACAAGTTCGACGCCCAGGAGGAGGCTGCCTTCCGCGCCTGGTTCGACGAGGATGGCATGCGCCTGCCCGAGGGCGTCGCCGCCGAGGACGAGTACGTCCCGTGCCGTGCCCCCGTAGATACAACGACTGGGTCGCTGATGCCACTTCTTGCTTTCCTTCCAGATCGCAACTGTCAGACTCGGACTCGGACTCTGTCGCCTCGTCGGGCTCGTCGTCATCGTCGTCCTCTGATGGCCCCCTGCCGGCCCGGCACTTGTTCCCGGCTTTGACCGAGCTCGTACAGACGCTCCTCAGCACGCACCGGCCCTCAGGCCTCTTCCCGAAGCTCAACACAACAGCGCCACAGGACGCACAGTGGATCCTGCCGCTGCCGCAACCTCTCAAATGCTCGACGGCCGAGGACGTCTTCATGGTGCTCAAGGCGTCCGGTCTCATGAATGGCGTCGTCGAGGGCTCACTGCTCGCTGGCCGGCCGGCCGAGGAGCGCGGTGGCGTCGCCCAGGAGGCCGATGGCGAGACCGAAGGCGAGATCAGCATCGACGGCGTCGTCGAGGATCTCTCTGATGCAGAGCTTGCGGGCGAGCGCGTCGAGCTCGTCCTCAAAAAGTGGTACGACATGGACCGGTCGCGCGAGTTCAGGCTCTTCGTCCGCGGTGATGTCCTGCTTGGTGCGTGGGCCCGCTTTCCGCTTTGCTCTGTGCGGCTTGCGAGATCGCGACTGACTCTGAGCCCGCTCGCCTCGCAGGCATCTCGCAGAGGGACACCAATCATTACCCCCACATGCTTGCGGCCGACGTCCAGTCCAAGGTCCGGAACGCGCTCTCGCGCTTTTTTGACGAGACGGTCCGCTCCAAGTTCCCCGGAGGCCCCGACTGTGCGTATAACCTAGTCGTGACCATGGTCTTCGCCCGTCTTGCAGCGCGTATGTTGACGCAGACCGCTCATCGCCCCTACTAGTCGTCATCGACGTCTACCTCAATTCTGCTCTTGACGCCGCTCACATTGTCGACATCTCGCCCTTCCATCCCTTCCAGACGGCTGGCTTCCTCTTTGACTACTCTGAGCTCCACGCGCTCTACCTGACGACGTTGACCCCGGCGATTGCCGCTGAGCCGGAGGGCGAGGTCATCGACCTCTCGCCCGACGCACTGCCGGTCCTTCGCGTCATCGAGTCGCGGATGCATCCGGCGGCAGCACGCAACTCGCCGGCCTACCCAGCGTATCCTGCTGACGTCAACATGGTTGGCGGCGGGCGCGACATCGAAGAGTTCAAGCGCGTCTGGGAGCAGGAGGTCGCCAAGGCGGCCGTCGACGCCGATCCATGACCCTGATAAGTGACAGACTTGACTTGTACTCGGAGCGCATATATCAGTCCTGTGGCGAGCGAACACGACGAGATGCCTACGTCGACAAGTGCCGCTTGTGTCGCACGTACTGCTCGGCACCGGCCGCTTTGGCCGGCAGCGACGGGGTCTGCTGCGCAGAACAGGACCGAAGCCGGGCCGCCAGCAGCAGCAGGTCAGGCCCCGTCCCAGCCTCCCCTCCCCAACGGCCCCTTCGTGCGACTTCCTGTCCCGGTCGACGCTCTCGAAGCCCCCTCGTATCCCTCAGAATCATCATGTCCAGCGCATCCTTGAGGAACCGCAAGTCGAACGGCGCCGGGAAAGGTGACCAGGCCGGAGCGCTGAGCTCGTCGCTCCGAACCCCAGCAGTTGGCTGACGACCTACGCCTGTACGATCCCCTCCTCCCAGATTCGCCGGCAGCGTCGACGAGCTCGCTGATCGAGGAGCTGCACAACGGCCTGACGCGGCTCCAGCGAACTCGTACGTCCTCCCTCCGCCTTCCATCGACCGCTGTTATGCAAGGACTGAACTCGACCCCGCCTTCCCCCCGGCGTCGCCAGCCCCGCGCGAGATCGCCTCGCCGCCGACGCAGCCCGGTCGCGCCTCAGTGGCCATCTGCATCCGCCTCGTCCCTGCTGCCGGGAGCTCGTCCGACAAGGAGGTCGAGCACGAGGACGAAGTGCCCGAGACGGTTGATGACTTCTTCCGCCAGGACTGGACGCGGCGCGAGGGTGTCCGTGCCGAGGTGCTTTACATCCGGCGGTCCAGATCAAAGGGCGACCGGTGGTCAAGCCAGGTCGCCTTCCCCGGAGGCAAGAAGGATGTCGAGGACGAGGACGGCCTTTACACCGCCAAGCGTGAGACATGGGAGGAGATCGGGATCGACCTCGCCGACGAGGGCTGGCTCAACGTCGGCCGGCTTGGTACGTCGGCCCGGCGGGACAACGCGGCCGCTCGGATCCGTTCTCGGCGCTGACCGCTCGCTCTTTCCCTTGCCCGGGCAGACGACCGCGAGATCACGTCGTCGATGGGAAAGCGGCTGCTCATGGTCCTCTCGCCCTATGGTGCGGCAGGCCGGGTCCCTCGCATGTCGCTCGTGTGCCGAGCGGCTGACCGCCGAGTGCCCCCCCCCTTCCCTCCCGACAGTCTTCCTGCAGACGTCCAAGACATCGCCCGAGATTTCGCTCGACTCGCACGAAGTTTCGACTGTCCACTGGATCCCTCTCGACCTGCGTGCGTGCGCTTGACTTCTCGCAGGCCATCGTGACTCGTCCTGACGAGCGATCCCCCGCCTCCTCCGCGCACCTCTGCTGCAGTCACTCCCAACCCGGCTTGGGGCCAAATCTCCATCTCGCTCTCGCCCCGGCTCTCGCCGCGCAACCTCCTCGTCCGCCGCTTTGTCCACCTCTTCGTCGGCTCGATGCAGTTTGCCGCCATCTGCCTGCCGGACGAGCCGACGGCCGCAGCCGACGGCTGGGTCGTCCCCGACGTCTCGCCCGAGGTCGAGGCTGGTGGCGACGCCGAGGGCGCATGGTACCCGACACTCGCCGTCCTGAGGGGCAAGACGAGTACGGAGCGCGGCCTGCGGCTCTGGGGCCTGACGCTCGGCATGACGATGTGCGTCGACCGCGTGGCTCAATCTCGCTCGTCGTCGCCCGTCTCTTGCAGCTGACGCCAGAAATACAAACCCCACTCCTGCCTCGCAGCGATCTGGTCAGCTTGATGCAGCTCCCGCCAATAGACGCGCCCGAGCCCGTTTTCAAGTCGCTTCTGCCCTACACGGTGCCGTCGACCTTCGGCGAGGATGCGCCCCGGCCGACGTCGACGCGCGAGTTCCGCTGTGGCGCCAAGGGTAGCCAACGGAAGGGCGCCACCGGCCTCAACGCCGGCCTCGTGTATGTCTTGCCGTCCTGGTGATCTAGCCTTGACACGGGCGGGAGGGGGACCTTGCTGATCTATTCTCTCTGTCGACGCCCAGCTCCATCCTCCCGCGCTTTTCGCTCCCCGACATCGACTTCTTTGTCTGGTCCGTCCCCTTCCCTCTCCCATCCTCGCCTAACGCGCTGCACAACTGACACGGGCATGGTCCAAACGGGCCGGCAGGGTCTTTGGCCGGCGCTACCGCTCCATCATCCGCGCCTGGGACGACTCGCTCGACAAACCCTTGCGCGAGACGGGCCGGCGCGTCAACTGGTCGGGCGCCGCGCTCGCCGCCTTCTACTCGGCCGTCCGGAGGGCCGTCATCTGCGTCATCGTGTGCGTCTTTCCCTCACGTCTCTGAGTCCCTGTCTCTCTTTCGCTTGGCTGACGTCGACCTCTGACTTTGCTCGCCTCCTCTCGACCGACACGCTCGACGATCCAGCCTCCGCTCAATCTCGACACTCATCACCGCCGCCGTCATCGCCTACTATCTCTGGCTCCACTTTGCCAGCGCCCTATGAGCGCCCCGACCGGATGGGAGGCAATCGTACCTCGGGATGTGTACCATGCTCGCACGCAGGCGCGTGCTTAGCGACTCGCTGGAGGCTTGACCCTACGGGTAGGAGCGGCCTCGTGGACGAGAAGTGACCCATCCAAACGTCTGAGACGATCGCACTGGATCAGAGGGACGGACGCGCATGCAGACAGAGAACAGGCGAGGGAGAGTACAGGACACAGTGTACAGTCTGAGTCGAAGAACGAGGGGGAGCGCGGAAGTCAGCAAGATGCTCTCGAGGTTGGAGAGGTAGACAGGCAGGAGGGCAGAGCTGGTGGTGACCAGAGTCAGTTCCCGCGGCTAAGCGGGCGACATATGTTCTCAACAAGGGAACTCTGCAGTGCCCGGAGAGGCCGTCCGAGGACGGTCTCCCTGGCGGCTGCGAGTCCCGATCAGGGGATTGACAGATGTATCGGGTAATCGTCATTCGGAAGCGAGAGGGAGAAGGGGGAGGGGGGAGGTGCGATGAAGGGGCGGGAGGGTACGCACAGGTCACGAATGAGATGAGCAGCCTGGACAAGACGGGATGGGATGTGGGAGACAGAGGTCAGTCAAGCACGTCGAAGGACGCATCAGAAGGGACGAGTCGAGAGCGGGGATCAGCAAGAAAGTGTCCGCATCGAGACAACCGCTTTGGGTTGCTCATACAGCGACAATAAATAACAATATCATGTCGGAGAGGGGGGAGAAGATTGAGAAGCGCGACGGGACTCACGAGGAGGCATGGTCGAGGTTGGAGGACAAGCCGTCGGTCGAGCTGTCCCGTGCCCGAAAAGAGAGGGCGCGGCCGAGGCTTGACGACTCGCATCGGCACTTTCTGCCCCCCCCCCCCCCCGGGCGCGCAGTCGGCCCCCTCGCCTGCATGGCCGGCCGGCTCCTGCAGCAGCACAGACGGCGACCGGACGGGGCAGGCAGCGTAGGTCACCCCTCCTGCCTGCCGAGAGAGCAGGAGGGCGGAGATGGCTCTACCGCCCATCATCCTCTCGCTGCTGACGGCCACTACTCACCCCTCCCCGGCATGCTGCCCCCTCTCGTCCGCCCACCGCCGTCCTACATCCTCCGGCACCTGCCCCGGCCATCGTCCTGCCGGCGGCTCGTGCCCGTCATCCTCCTCTGTGCCGTCCTCGGCTCGCTCGCGCTCGTCCCCGGCGCGATCGTTGACGGCCCGCTCGGCATGGGCGGCATAGGAGGACGCTGGACGCTCGGCCTCCCGTTCGCTCTGCCGTTTGGCGGCGCTACTCGGCAGGCAGCAGAGCCTGCTCTCGCCGACGGCAGCCGTCCTCCAGGGTCGAAAAGAGTTCGACCTCGCCGGGCAAGAGAGATGGAACCTGCCAGGTGCGAGCCTCCTGTCGAATACATCATCATCCGCCAACCCCTTAGACAGTGGGCTGACCGCCTCGCACTCCGTCGGCCGCACAGACCGCCTTCGACCGGACGAGCACTACCTTGTCACCGGCCTGATCGCCGGGTGGACGAACCAGGTCATGTCAGCCATCCACTGTGCGCCACTTCCTCAGCCCTCGGACGCCAGCGCCTTTCGACTGACCCTTCGCACACATCTCTCGACCCGCTCGACCCAGCGATTCACCTTGGGCTCTTGACGAACCGGACGGTCATCCTCCCTTACTTCCACGGCTACGCCTCCCAGCTCGGTGATGCGCTCGTCACCACACCCGTCCCCAATCTTGCCTTCGGCGAGGTCTTCGATTTGCCTCGGCTCTTTGCCGCGCTTCGATCACGCAACGAGCGCACGCTCCGGGGCATCGTCGACGTTACCGAGCTGCTCGAGATCAACCGAGACGCAGCGACCGGCGGCCGCGGCTGGCCAGCCCTCCACTGGCCAACGCCGCACGTCGTCGTTAACGCCTCGGATGCGCGTCCGTTCGGCCCTGGCGGCTGGCGGGACGACGCGGCTGAGATCTGGGCGCTCGGCTGCTGGCGGGCTCACCGGGGCGGGCTCGCCTACCCGCTCGAACGTATCCGGATCGTCCCCGACTTTACGCGCCTCCCGCTCGACGCCATGCCGCATGACCCCCGACTTGCCGTCCAGTACCCCGTCTGGGCCGGCCTGGTGCGGTACCTCGGCGTCCGGCCAGACACGAAGGCCGTCGTCGACGAGGCGCTTGGCGCGATGAACGCGAGCGAGCGATCGGCGCTCCTCCGGCCAAACGAGTGGGTCGCCTGCATCGACTCGATCTACTATACAACGAGCGGCCCGACGCAGTCACTCTGGAACTCATGGTCGACGACGGCCCTGGCGACGATGACGTCCGCGACTGACCAGCCCCTCGGCCAGATCCCACCGCCACCTCAGCCACTGCCACCTGCGATCGGTCTCGACGCGCCCGGCCCGTGGGAGACAGTCGGCCAGCACGTTCACTGGCTTCCAACGCTCGAGGAGCACGGCAAGGCGCTCGCCCGACATGTCTTGGCCGTCCCGGACGGGGCGCCCCCCCCGGCCTTTATTGCGGTCCACATCCGTCGAGGCGACTTCCTCGAGCGGTGCCACGACCCGCGCGACTCGTGCTTCTCGCTCGACGCCTTTCGGCGCGCGGTCGAGGCGCTCCGGCGGCGCCTGTTGGCCGAGCGCGGCAGCTGGGTCGATGCCGTTGTATTTGCCACGGACGAGACGGATCCTGCTTTCCTCGCTGCGGCTGAGGCGCTCGGCTGGCGGCGGGTGGATGAAGAGACGAGCCTGGCCGTTCGTCGTGAACATGGCGACTGGTGCGCCTTCCGTTGCTCCTCTTAACCCAGTATGAAAGTCCTGTCTGAGGCTGTGGTCCATTCCGCGTTCCAAGGTACCCAATGTTGCTCGACAATGTTCTCGTGCGTATCGTCGGGGGGGGGGGCCCCCCCCCCCCCCCAGCGGG
>Ga0308160_10002671_pt1 | contig 21112 bp, 20 predicted proteins | sample PhyFR1_FD_201036 | JGI IMG/M metagenome (GOLD analysis project Ga0308160, IMG submission 201036) | Phyllosphere microbial communities from UC Gill Tract Community Farm, Albany, California, United States - DLSLF.R1 | ecosystem: Host-associated > Plants > Phyllosphere > Unclassified | place: USA...
TATGCAAAAGAAGCGCTTGATAAGGAAGCACGGCCGCTGTTGCTGACGGCCCTGGATGACGAGGATCCAATTGTTCGAGAAAACGCAATCGATGAACTTGACGGGCTTATCTCCGCAGATGAAGCTTGTCTGATAACGCCTTACCTGAACGATCCGGCTGCCCATGTGAGGCAGGCAGCTCAGACGCTGTTGGACTCCTTTCGCTAGTCACGTCGCGTGGCGTGCTCTAAGCGTCATCGTGTTCGACTTTCCGGGATGATAGCGACACCCGCCATCCGAGTGATGTGCGTTCGCGATCGACGCACCCGAACGGCTGTGCAATCCTCCTGTGGCTGATCCTGCCGCCGGAGGCCAGTCCCTCGGTCGAGCTGCGGTTAATTTCGAAAAATTGACCAGAGGAAATATCTGTTTGAATCGGATATTCCTCTGGTCCATTTTAGGTTGGGGGCCGCTCCTTAGCCAAGGGTTTCAGTGTCGGCTGTTTCATGCCATCCTGATTTAGCAGGCCGCATTGTCGCTCCTGACCTCCAATATTTCCTTTGCCAGTGCAAGATCAAACCGCTTGTCGCCGAAGACGGCCTTGGTGTTGAGAAGCTCTTTGCAGATGGGTGAATTCAGATCGAGCTTGTTCTTGCGTGCTGCAAACACACCTGTCAGGAGCGGATACGCATAGTTGTCCGGTTCGGCCATGACGTCCGCGATCAGGGCCTGGGTGCCCAGGATGCAGTTCTCTGCTTTCGGCAGATAGAACTTCATGATCCGATCATCGATCTTCGCTGCCGTGGCGCCTATTTCCTGCGGCAGTGGGGTTCTGATGATGCCGCCGATCTCGTCGCCGAACTGCTTTGTCTGTTCCGACAACGAGCTTTGGGACATGAATGACGAGTTCAACAGCCGGCTTGGATAGGGCGGCTGTTGCATGGTGCAGAAGTCCATGGCTTCGCAGGTATGGAGCTCGATTCCGGCGTAATAGCCATCGGCGGTGCGTAGGTGCTGGACGTAAATCTCGCCCAGCTTCTGGTTCGAGGAAAACAGGCTGAGCTTGTTCTTGCTGGCTTTCAGGTTCGGGTGCGACGACGCGGTCAGTGCGAATGCTGCCAGCAGTTCCTTTTCCAGTGCTTTGCGGACTTCTGTGCTCATGGTGATCTGCAGGTCGGGATCTGGGTGGTTGCATTGTGCTGCGCCTCCCGTCTCCTATCCATGGCTCTCCTGGGCAGCCCGGCCCGCCGGCATGTGCTGCGCTGGGTCCTGAATCTGTTGGAGCGTGCGCTGGCTGGCCCAAGTGCAGGTCCACATCGCCGGCATGTACTTCACCGCGCTCTTGCTGATCGGCAGCGTACCGGCGCGTACCCGGCGTGGTATTCCAATCGCAGTTTGCGCCGGTCCTATGTGCGTTCGCCCATTCAATCCAGGTCCGCTCTGTCGCATGATGCAGGACTAGCTGCATCACGCTGCGTCTCTCTTCCCCGCGCCGGAGCCACCCAATGCACGAACGCCGCCACTTCCTCAAGACCGCCGCCTTCGGCGCCCTCGCCACCGGCCTGGCCGCCGCGTTGCCACGTGCTCGCGCTGCCGCCAGCAACGGCGTCGCGCCGCTGCCGCGCGGCGCGGCGCGGGTGATCTCGACCTGGGATTTCGGCATCGCGGCCAACCAGGCGGCCTGGCAGGTGCTGTCGCGCGGTGGCGCGGCGCTGGATGCGGTGGAGGCCGGGGTGCGGGTGCCGGAGGCCGACCCCGACAATCCGACGGTGGGGCTGGGTGGCTATCCCGATCGCGATGGGCGGGTCACGCTCGATGCCTGCATCATGGATCACACCGGCGGCTGCGGGTCGGTCGCGGCGCTGGAGGACATCGTGCATGCGATCTCGGTGGCGCGGCGAGTGATGGAGAAGACGCCGCACGTGATGCTGGTCGGCGACGGGGCGCTGCAGTTCGCGCTGGCGCAAGGCTTCGAGCGCACCAATCTGCTGACGCCGTCGTCGGAGAAGGCGTGGAAGGAATGGCTGAAGAAATCCGAGTACAAGCCGGAAGCGAACATCGAGAATCGCGCGTACCAGAAGGGCACGCTGCCCGGCGGCAAGGACAACCACGACACCATCGGCATGCTGGCGCTGGATGCGCATGGCAATCTGTCCGGGGCCTGCACCACCAGCGGTATGGCGTGGAAGATGCACGGGCGGGTCGGCGACAGCCCGATCATCGGTGCCGGTCTTTACGTCGATAACGAAGTGGGCGGCGCGACCTCGACCGGCGTCGGCGAGGAAGTGATCCGCAATGTCGGCAGTTTCGCGGTGGTGGAGATGATGCGCCAGGGCAAGAGTCCGGCCGAGGCCTGCCGCGAGGTGGTGATGCGCATCGTGCGGCGCAAGCCGCAGCTGACCCGCGACCTGCAGGTCGGGTTCCTGGCGATGAACAAACGCGGCGAGGTCGGCGCGTTCGCGATCCAGCCCGGTTTCAGTTACGCGGTCTGCGATGCGCAGCGGCAGGATCTGTTGCTGCCGGGGCAGAGCCATTTCGCGAAGCCGGCCGCATGAGTCGGGCCGTGCCGATGGGACTGGAAGTGGCGGCCGATTCGATCGGTTCGGCGCTGGCGGCGCAGGCCGGCGGGGCGATGCGGGTGGAGCTGTGCGGCGGCCTGGACGGCGGCGGGCTGACGCCGTCGTTCGGCACGCTGGCGGTGTTGCGCGATCGCTTGACCATTCCGCTGTATGTGCTGATCCGCCCGCGGGTCGGCGATTTCGTATTCGACGACGCGGAAGTGGAGGCGATGCGCCGCGACGTGGAGCAGTGCGTGCGGCTGGGTTGCGACGGGGTGGTGCTGGGGGCGCTGGATCCGGCTGGGGAAGTGGATATGGCGACGATGCGGGTGCTGATTGCGGCGGCCGGATCGCTCGGGGTCACTTTCCACCGCGCCATCGATGTCAGTGCCGATCCGCAGCGTGCCTTGGAGGATGCGATCGCATTGGGTTGCGAGCGCGTGCTGACCTCGGGTGCGCGCGAGACGGCGGAGGAGGGTGCTGCGCTTATCGCGGAATTGGTGCAGCAGGCGGGCACGCGCTTGAGTGTGATGCCTGGGTCGGGGGTATCCGATACCAATCTGGCGCGGCTGCGTACGCTGACCGGCGCGCGCGAGTTCCATGGTTCGGCGCGCGGGCCGCTGGCGTCGCGGGCGCTGGCGCCGCATCCGCATGTGCGCAGCCTAGGCGGCGATCGCATGCAGACCGATGTGGAGCGGGTGCGGCGGATGGTGGCGTTGCTGGCGGAGTAGTGGGGCGATGATGGTTTGTGGGCGGGAGTGATTCGTCCGCAGTGGCGGTCTGGGCGGAGCGATTGAGGTTGCCGCCGATGATGCGGGTTGCGGTCAGCGTCCGCGACATGGCAGGAGGAGCTTCGGCCCCGGCAGGTCACCAAATCGGTGCGGTGACAGGCTCCGTTCGTCGCGACTGAAGTCGCTCCCACAGGGACTTGCGGCGGGCTTGCTGGGTGCACTGTAGGAGGGACTTCAGTCCCGACGGTTGCCGAAGTCTGCTATCTCGTTGTGGCCTGTGTCGCGGTTGAAACCGCTCCTACTAGGAGCTTGCGATTGGCCGGCTGGGTGCACTGTAGGAGGGACTTCAGTCCCGACGGTTGCCGAAGCCTGCTATCGCGTCATGGCCTGTGTCGCGGTTGAAACCGCTCCTACAAGGAGCTTGCGATTGGCCAGCTGGGTGCACTGTGGGAGGGACTTCAGTCCCGACGGTTGCCGAAGCCTGCTATCGCGTCATGGCCTGTGTCGCGGTTGAAACCGCTCCTACAAGGAGCTTGCGATTGGCCGGCTGGGTGCACTGTGGGAGGGACTTCAGTCCCGACGGTTGCCGAAGCCTGCTATTGCGTCGTGGCCTGTGTCGCGGTTGAAACCGCTCCTACAGGAAGCCCGCGCTGCTTTCGCTGGTAGCTGCGGTGTCGGATCTCCCGTTCGCACGAGGCGCGAAGGTCGCTTCGCGCAGCGAGCGCCTCATGCACGGGCGAAGAACTTCACGCCTTGCCGCCCGACTGCGCCGCGGCCACGCTCAATCGCTTCGGGTCCAGCACCACGTGCTTGATGCGGGTGCGTTTCCAGGTGTAGCTGATGTGGACCAGGCCGTCGCGGGTCTGGATCACTGCCGGATAGGAGAATTCGTCCTTGGCGCTGTCTTCCAGGGTCAGGACGCGGGTCCAGTGGCTGCCGTCGGCGGACAGGGCGACCGCCAGGGTGCCGCGGCCGTCCCACCAGTCCTTGCCGGCTTCGGTGGGGTTGTAGACCAGCAGCGAGCGGCCGTCGGCCAGCACCACAGCGTCGGTGCCGGAGTTGGGGTTGGCCAGGTCAAGCAAGGTCATCGGCCCCCAACTGCGGCCGTGGTCGTGCGACCAGGTGCTGAACACATGGTCCTGCTGGCTGCGGCCCACCGCCTGCACGCTGCCGTCCGTGTGCACCAGCACGCTGGGCTGGATCGCGCCGATCCGCGCCGGGTCGTTCAAGGCCGGGCCACGGGTCCAGTGCGCGCCGTTGTCGTCTGACCACTCCATGTGCGCGACCCAGCCGGCGTCCTCGCTGCTGCTCGGGCTGAGGATGCGACCGTCGGCCAGTTGCACCGGCTTGTTCTTGATCGGGCCGAGGATGCCCTCGGGCAGGCGCTCGGGCGCAGACCAGTGCGCGCCGCCATCGCGGGAGGTGATCTGCATGCCCCACCAGCGCTTCGGGTCTGGGCCGACCTTGTAGAACAGCCGCACCGGTCCCTTTGCCGGCTGGAACAGCACCGGGTTCCATGCGGGCAACGGCGCGCCCTGCGGCTGCTTGCCGTCGGCCACGCGCTGCGCCGGCTGCCAACCATGCGCGTCGCGCCGCGCGACCCAGATGCCGACATCGTCGGCGCCCTCGTGGCGCCCGCCGAACCACGCGGCGAGCAGGCCGTCGCGGGTTTCCAGCAGGGTCGAGGCATGGCACTGCGCGGTCGGTGCAGCGGCGTTGACGAATTCGCTGTAGACGATCGGCGAGGGCGGGCCGAGCGTGGGCGCGGTCGGCGCGGGCGCGGCGATCGCGCGCACGGCGAACAGCGACAGGAGCGGGAGAAGCGTCGGGTACATCATGGTGGTCCGGTCCTGTGCCGGTTAGAGGGATACCTATTTATCATCAATTTAATACCACATCCTGACTGTGCCGACAGCAAGCGGCTGCTCCCGACGACTGCGAGGACCTACTACGCCGAGCCGCACGCTCTCTCCGATCCGCTGGCTGGCCTCGCTTGGCCTGGCCGTGCTGATTGCGCTGGTTGAAAGCTTTTCCGAGGTCAAACCTTCGCCGCAGCGGGTCTAACAGGGCCTGACGCTGCTGCCATGCAGCCGTCTGGCGCGCCACCGATCCCGCGACGCCCCTGTAGGAGCGGCTTCAGCCGCGACAGGCTGTCCCCGGAACACGGATGGCAACCGCCCTGCGCAAAAAGGTCCACCCGCTCTTCCGCACCGTCGCACCACCAGGAAAGCGCCGGACGAACGAAACTTCCGGATATATGGCGTCATTTCGCACTATGACCCGAGCGCGCAGGCTTCTCCCTCATCCCGAAAGCAAGACGCAACACCGCAAACCTCCGCACGCACCCCTCGTAAAGCACAAAGCACGCGCCCATGCTGAGAAGCAGGATGGCGACGTATTTCATCCACGGCCCCCACGCGCATTGAATGACGTAGTAGCCGATCGCGACAATGATCGTTTGATGCATGATGTAGAAGGGGTAGCTGGCGTCCTTCGCCCAGGCAAGAACGCGATTCGTACGGGAGAGATAACGGTAGCCGTAACCGAGAAACACCATGAGCCATAGCCAGGTGAAAAGATTGGAGCCGACCCTGTCGATCAGGGAGTCGTGCAGGATGATCCCCGTGGTGAACAGCGAGATCAGCAAGAAGAACGCCGCGAGTCCCATGGCGAGCGACCATCGGCGGAAATCGGATAGCCACTTCCAGACACCGGGCATGGAGGCCATGAAGTATCCGTACGCCGTCAGCAGCAGGTAGTGGTTGAATATGTACCAATCGCTGACGAGATTGTGCGTCTCCGGGAACCGTAGTTTCAGCAGGGCTTCGTTGATGCCGAGCGGAATCCCCAGCAGGAAAAGCCATTTTCCCGGCGCTATGTGTTTTGCGGTTCGCTTCCACCACAGCATTGCGGGGAGCAGCAGCAACACGTACACGTACAGGTAAAGGATGAACCACAGGTGGTGCCAGCTGAAATCGCCGGCCGGGTAGAAATGGAATTGCAGAACGCGCGTCAGGTAGAAATCCAGATAGCCGCCAGTCCATTGGCCATGCAGCAGCCGCTCGTAGTAGATCTGCGGCGGGACGACCAGGAACATGCCAACGATCAGCGGCAGCAGCAGTTTCTTCGTGCGTTCTCGCAGGAACAGCCCGGTACTGCGCCGCTGCAGCGCGAACCACATGCCGGCTCCGGCAATGACGAACAGCAGCGGCATGCGCAAACGGTGGGCGATGTCCATCGGCCATTCCAGGGAGGGAATGGTCTGGCTATTGACGACATGCCAGCCCCAGCCGACGAAGATCATCCCCGTATGGAAGAAGAACAGCACGAAGATGGCGATGACGCGTAACCAGTCCAGGAAGTCGTAGCGTTCCTGCGGTTGTGTGGTGGCAAGCATCGGTTGGGTCTCCCGTATCCGCGATATCGGGGAGCCTGCGCGATCGGTAGCTGGCCAGCAGCGGATTTGGGGCGGACGGAGGCCGGCCGTGGCGAGGCGGACGCTACCAGCCCATACGCGCGAACAAGGCTTCGCGATACCGCCGGCTGAGCCGCAGGGTGCGGCCGTTGCGGAGATGGAGTTCGTAGTCGCCCTTGAACAGCGGCGTGAGCGATCCGATGCAGGCGACGTTCGCCGCGGCCGACCGATGGATGCGGACGAAACGCTGTTCGCCCAGCTGCGCCAGCAGATCCTGCAGGGTCCTGCGCATCAGGTAGGTGCGCGCGGCGGTATGCACATGCACGTAGTTGTCGTCGGCTTCCAGCCACTCGATCGATGCGGTTTCGATCAGTTGCAGCCGTTCGCCATCGGGTACGAGCAGGCGCTCGCACTCCGGGGCGCGTGCCCGCCCTATCGCGACCGCTGCCGCGCCGGACTCGTGTGCGTCCAGCCGCTCGCGGACACGCTGCACAGTGCGTGCGAGCCGATCCTGGTCGTAAGGCTTGAGCAGGTAGTCGATCGCGTTGAGGTCGAACGCTTTCACTGCATGCGCATCGAAGGCGGTCACGAACACGATCAGCGGCGCGCTGGAGGGTTCGAGCTGCGCCGCGACCTGCAGTCCCGACAGCGTCGGCATGCGCACATCGAGAAACGCCACGTGCGGCCGGAGTTGCCTGATGCAGTGCGCTGCCGACAAGCCGTCCCCGGCCGACCCGACCACGGCGATGCCTGGTTGCTCCGCCAACCAGCGTTCGAGCTTCTCGCGCGCGGGCGCCTCGTCGTCGGCGATCACGGCGCGGATCATCGCGTGGCCTCCGCCAGCGGAATCGAGACGCGTGCGGCGACACCGCCGCCCTCGTTGCGGACGACCAGGGACGCGGCGTCGCCATAGATGATGCTCAGCCGCTCCCGGCAGTTGCGCAATCCCAACCCATCATGCATTTCCAGCGCCGGCAGCATGGAACCGGAATTACGCACTTCGATTTCCAGCGAGCCGCCTTCATCTCGCGCACTGATCGTGATGTCCACACGCGATAACGTGGGCTCGACGGCATGCTTGAACGCATTCTCCAGCAAGGGTTGCAGCAGGAGAGCGGGGACGCTGGTGCCCAACAGCGCCGGATCGACCTGCCACGTCAGGGTCACCCGATCCCGGAACCGCTCGCGCATGATGTCCGCGTACAGCTCGAGCGTGCGCAGCTCCGCAGCGAGCGGCGTCATTTCGTTCTCGACTGTCCCAAGGCTGGTGCGCAGCAGGTCGCCGAGTGCCGCCAACAGGCGGTCGGCCCGCGCCACGTCCAGATGCATCACCGAAGAGACGGTATTGAGCGCATTGAACAGGAAGTGCGGCCGCAGCTGACCCTGGAGTTGCGCCAGCTGCGCTTCGGCCAATGCCTTCTGCGTTTGCAGCAAGCGCGTCCGCTGCAGTAGCCATTGGCCATGCGACTCGAGTCCAAACAGGATCCCCAGCCACAGTCCCACGAACACCGTCAGCTTGGCGGTCTCGTATACGAACAGATAGCGCCAGCTCGGATGCGCGTAGGTGAGGCCCAGCGCGGCATAGACGCCATGCCGGATCGCATACACCGCCACGACGAACGTGAGCGCGACCACCGGCAACCAGCGCAGGTAGCGGCCGAACCAGGCCAGGGGCTTGTCCAGAGAAGGCGCATGGCGTCCACGCACCCGGAACGCAAGCCACATCCATCCGGTCGCGACCAACGCGGAACTTCCTTCCCACAATACCGGCTCCCACCAGCGGGTGAGCGGATTGCGCAGACCCTCCTGCAGGGCGACGCCGATCATCAGCAGACAGAACCCCGTCCACAACACGATCAAGGCGTTCCGGGTGAATGCCGCGCCGTTGGCGGCATGGATGCCTGCCGCTGATGGATAGGATGGCGCGTTCATGTCGAGCAAGTTTACCCACGGCGATAGGCGCGGGCGCGCCTATGTGGCGAGCGGGACCTGCATGGGGCGAGTGGGACGTGATGGGGTGATGCATCCAGGCTGTTGCCGGGTTTGAGCAGCAGCCCAGTGCTTTGGCGTCCTGTTGACTGGCTCTGTGAGCGCGTTACGCGAACAGCTCCACAGCGGCATCGCTCCACGCATGCCCGTGCAGTCCCCAGGGACTGTCTTCCGGCGCGGGCGGAAACTCGTTGCGGCAATAGCCGCGCTTCGCTTCGAAATCGAAGATCGCATGCGGATAGTCGTTGATCAGCAGTACCACCTTCTTGCTGTCCTGGGACCAGCCGATCTTCACTTCGGAAGGCGTCTCCTTGTCGGCGACGTCGGCAGCGTTGTAGATGTGCAGCGCGTCCTGGATCGGATTGTCATCCGCCGATGGGTCGACCGCATAGAAATAGCCGGTGTCGCCGTCGTCCTCGAAGACGGCGACGAACGGCTCTTCGGGCGCTTGCGCCTCGACGACCAGGGCGGTGCCGACGACCAGTTCGCTTTCGGCGGTGAGGGTGATTGGCATGTTCGTTCGCTCAGATGCTGGATAAGGCAGCGCTGTCGCTCAGCGCCTGTAGGGCTATTTACACCACCGGTCCTCCACGACCGGGACCGTCTTGATTGCGTTGCGTCGCTTCCTGCGCAAGCTGCTGCTCCTGGTGCTTGTTGAACGCCAGCGATTGCTGCGAAGTTTCCTGCAGTGAGGGGGCGGGTTCGTTCGTGTCGACCGAAGTCCTGAATCCCGGCGTGGTCCCCGTCACCCATAACGTGTCCCCCGTCAGTCGCACGCCATCGATCTTGCCGGGATCGGTCATGCCCTCTTTTTTACTCAGCAGCATGGCGTGGGCGACATGGTCGTCCGCGACATGTGCCGGCGTGCCATCTCTGAGCTTCGCGAAGAGCGCCTGATCGTTCGGCGGCAATTGCCCGAGCGGCGATGCCTGCTTGTCGGTGTGCTCGATAGCGGCTGCCATCGGTGAGCCGTGCGCCGGCAAGGATGCATGTGGCGGGGATTCCGGTGGCTTGGTCCCGCTTTGGGTCGCCGGGCCTTTGCCTTCCAATGCCGGTTTCTCTGCTTGCTTGATGTCTTCCGCGGTGGTGATCGCTTTGGGCACCATCTTGCTGTCGGACAGGAAGCCGTCGCGGCCATCGTCCATCATCGTCACGATCGCGCTGTTCGGCCCCGGGCGGCCGGTCTTGGGGTCGGGCTGCAGCATCAGGGAATACGGCTTGCCGGCATCCAGACCGTCGTGGGCGTGAGTGCGGGAGACGGCGGCCGTGGCGGCGTCGATCTCCGCTTCGGTTCGCGCAATCCCGGCGTTGGCGTAGGCGCCGGCCACCATGCCGCGCATCGTCGTGGCTTTCGGCAGCGTCGGATTGGCCTGCGCTTCGGCCGCCATGGCGGCGTATTCCTGCAACCCGGCCTGCTGGCTGCGATGCACTTCGTTCAATTCGTCGCGGATGTTGCCCTGGGCCTGGTTGGTGCCGTAGATCATGCCCGGCGTCGCCCATTCGCCATTGGCGCCACGGGTGTAGGTGTGGCCGTCGGACGCCTGCAGGGAGTCCGTCTGCGCGCTGGCGTGCTTCACTGCGGCCGGCATTTCGCCGTGCTGGTGCCAGCCGAACTGGTTGTAGGCGACCTGGTAGCGGCCCGCGATCGCGGCCGGCGTGTTGGCCGCGTTCTGGGCGATGATCAACTTCGAGGCCTGGTCCAGCTCGGCCGCGCGTTGCGGGGTGGCGATTTCGGCATGGGTGACCTTCATGCCGTGCTCGATATATTGGTCCACGACCGTCCGCGACCAGGTGTGGGTCTGCGGATTGCGGTTCCAGTGTCCTTCCCCGTCCAGGCTGGGGGCTTCGCCTTTGCCGGATGGGATGGAGTAGGGGTTCTGCGGCTGCGACAGATTCGCCAGTCCCAATTCGTAGGACGCGTTGGCGGACGTGTAGTTCAGTTGGTTGGCCAGTACGTCGCCGGCCACGTATCTGACCTTGCTGTAGGTGGCGCTTCCGCTTTCCGGCGACGCCGTGGTCGTGGCCTTGATCTGTTGCGTCTCCGCCACCCGCGACCAGGTGCCTTTCGGATCGTTGGGGTCGCGGCTCCATTCGTTGCCGTCCCGGTCCTTCTGGGTGAAGACGCTGTCGATATCCTTCTGCTGCGCCCATTTCTCGCCGAGAAAGGCACCGCCAACGCCACCTGCCACGCCGCCGATCGCCGAAGTGACGAGGGCGCCCGGGCCGCTCGGCGAGCCACCCGCCAGGCCGTATCCGGCGCCAGCCAGGAAGCCAACGGCGATGCCGCCACCGATGCCGCCGACGTTGCGGCCGATGAAGTGAGTTTTTGCCGACTCCGCACCTGTCGCGTTGCCCTGCGCTTCCAGCTTCACCACTTGATGGCCGGTGGTGGAGAAGTCGTACGCCAGCGCGGCTACCGCGATCACGGTCCCGCCTTTCGCCAGCATGCCGGGACGCAGGCCTTTGGACGCCGCCACCGCTTCACCGGTGATGGCCGCTTCTCCCACCGACGCCGCAGGCGCGCCGAATCCAGTGGGCGCCCGGGTCAGGCCCGCGTTCGCAAGTTCGGCGGCGGGCGGGAACTTGGCGGCATCTGCGCCGAGGGTTGCGGCGGCCTCGCGCGAAATCGTGACCCTGGTGATCTTTGGATCAACGTTCTCGGGCGACACGAAGATGCCCTTGGGCACTGCCTCTACGAACTGTGCCTGCACCTTGGGCAGCACGGCATCGGCCCCGCCTTGGGCGTAGGTGACTTTCAACTCGCCTATTGGCTGCCCGCCCAAGGTCCTGACGTTGGGATTCTCCAGGATGGCTGGCAGTTCCACCTTGCCGAAGACACGCTCGATGTTGGCATTGGTGGCGACTACCTTGATGTCGCCGCGCAGCGAGCCTGCGAATTCATGCGACGCTTCGCCCCAAAGGGAGCCTTCCAATGACGTCGCGCTCCTGGCGACAGCCTTGGGATTGCCATACAGAAAATCACCAGCGGACTTCCCGGCCTGCTCAAGACTTTGGCCCTGTCCTTTGAAGAGGCGCTCTGCCGCATCGTGGATGGCAGTTTCGACTTGCTTGTCGCCAAGGAATTGCGCCCGTGGCGTGTTGTTGATGATGGGCTCGCCCGTCTTGCTCGCAAGCTCCTTGGCGATCGTCTCGGACGATACCTCGCCGACCGGGCGGCTATAGAGGATGCCTCCCTCGCCTATGGCTTTGGCGGGATATTGGCGCGCGACCGCCTGGATTTCCTCCAGCGATTGGGCTCTTCTGATCTGCTCGATCTGCTTGGAGTAGTCGTCGCTCATGTCGTGGCTCCATCATCGGCAACTAGAATCCAGCCGTCCCTGAAAAGGACTTGGCCCATGAAATGGGCGTCCGGATACTCGTTTAGAAGGGATGGCCTATCCGAATACTGGATGCCGGCGGCGATCAGCTGAGCTGTCAGTGCCTGAATGGTGCCTGCTTCTGTTGCAGTGAAGACCCGACATGCCCCTAGCATCGGCATTCCGATGTCGCCGTCGCGGCCATAGCCAAACGAGACCACTTCGATGTTGAAATCGTTGCCATTGGGCAGGAACGCCCTTTGGATTTCGCCGAAGTATTCTTCGCCATCCACCTCGACGGCGAATGTCTCATGGCGCTGTTCATCCATGATGCCTCGCACACCGCCCGAAAATCTGGCGCGCCCCTCCGGGAATTGCAGCCAATCGAAGGTGGGGTGGTTGGATAAGTCCATGTCTAGTGTTCCATGTTGGATCATCGGAATTACAGCCTTGCAAACGCGCTTCGAGTTGCCAGGTCCCGATCAGGCGATTGGCTTGGTGCCCGACCCGCGAAGTCCTACTCTACGACTCGGCGATAGCTTCTGCCATCACGGCGGGGATTTCAAGAAAGGCGCCGATGGCTGCGATCAGGAGGTGATTCGATCATCCGTGACTAAAGCCCAGTCCTTCCTGAAGCTCACGTGGCCCATAAAGTGGGCGTTCGGATATTCCGTCAACAGAGATGGCCTGTCCGAAAACCGAATGCCAGCAGCGATCAATTGAACTGTCAGTGCCTGAATGGCGCTTGCCTGCGTTGCCGTGAAGACGCAGCATGTCCTCCCCTGCATCGGCATTCCTATGTCGCCGTGGCGGCCTTAGCCAAATGAGATGGCTTCGATGTTGTAGTCATTGCCATTGGGCAGGAATACATTTTTAACTTCGCCGAAGTACTCTTCGCCGCCTACCTCGACGGCGAACGTCTCATGGCCCTGTTCATCCATGATGCCGCGGACCAAGCCAGCAAATCTGGCGCGCCCCTCCGGGAATTGCAGCCAATCGAAAGTGGGGTGGTCAGATAAGTCCATGTCTATTTTCCCATGTCGGATCATCGTCAATTACAGCATTGAAAACGGATAGAGATTTTGAGCAAGCGACAAGCAGTGCCTTGGTGAGTAGATGCTTCACGCGATACATGACGTTGAAAGTAATTGGCGCCTGAGCGCAGCGGAAGGGATCAAGCTGCGTACGAGGGTTAGACCGACAGAGGAGGAAGGCGCACTCTGAGCCCTGTTTCGCTCAGTGGGCAAACCGGTAAGACAGCGTCAACTGCGCCGTCGCGGGCACACTCGGCGTCAAAGTGTAGTTGAAGACGCCCGCTGAGCCGCCCGTGTAGTACTTGCGGTCGAAGACATTGAGCAGGTTGAGTTGTGCGGTCCACGGCCCGCGCGCGTACGACACCATCGCGTCGGTCCGGGTATAGGCCGATAGCTGGAAGGTGTTGGGTAGCGTGGCCTCGCGCGCGCCGACGTAGTAAACACCGGCGCCGACCTTCAGCCCGGGCAGCGAGCCGAACACATACGTGCTCCACACGCTGCCGCTGTGCCGCGGCACGTTCGACAGCGCATCGCCGACCGGCAGGTCGGTGTCGCGTTCCACCTTGGCATCGGTATAGGCATAGCTGGCGATCACCTTCCAGCCGGGCAGGATCGTGCCGGCCACATCCAGTTCCGCGCCGCGGCTGCGCTGCCTGCCGTTCAGTACCTGCCGCAGCGGATTGCCCGGATCGGTGGTCAGGATGTTGGCAAGGTCCAGGTTGAACAGGGCCAGGCTGGCATCGAGCCGGTCTTCGACCAGCGCCTGCTTGACCCCGACCTCGAACTGCTCGGCGATCTGCGCATCGTAGGTGATGCTGCTGCCGCTATGGCCCACGTTGGGCGAGTAGCTGCGGCTCCAGTCGGTGAACAGCGACGTGCCCGCCGCTGGCTGCCAGGTCACGCCCACGCGCGGGGAGAATGCCGTCTGCTGCCCACGCCCGGCGACCGCACCAAGTTCGATGGCGGTGTTGACGAAGCGGTCCACGCGCATCCCGAGCATGGCCTTGAGCTGCGGACGCAGCTCGACCAGATCCTGGAAATAGACGCCGTAGTCCTTGCCCTGGCCCTGGTGCGATTCCAGCGAGCCGCTGGCAACCAGCGGGGAGACGTACGCCGGATCGAACAGGTCGATGTCCATCGTGTAGACATCCGAGCCCGCGCTGCCTTGCTCCAGGTAGCCGTAGTCGACACCGGCCAGGATCTGGTGGCGCACGCCGACGAGCCGGACATTGCCGGCCAGCTCGGCGCGCCCGCTGTATTGCCGGGAATCCTCATCGGCATTGGCATAGACCGAATACGCCAGCAGGCTGCCCGACGGCGTGGTGCTGTTGGGGAAGGTCTGGGTCGAGCGCTGGCTGGCCGAGACATACTGCGCGCCCAGGCGCAGCGTCCAGTCGGCTGACAAGGCGTGCGCGAACAGCAGCGTCGCCGCACGGGTGTCATTGCGGCCGTAATCCCCCGGCACCGCGTCGTCGACGCCATCGCGCAGGCCGAAATAGCGCGTCCGGGAGAGCGCGCGATAGTCCGCGATAGCGGGAATGCCCAGGTCGAAGCCATCGCGGCTGAGATGATTGAACTCGGTCAGCAGCGCCAGCGACGTGCCCGCGTGGTTGTCCCAGGTCATCGCCGGCGCAATCGACCACGAAGCGTAGCCGCCGTTGTCGCGGAAGGTGTCGTTGTGCTCGACGGCACCGTTGAGGCGCAGGTTGAGATCGCCGCTCACGGCGCGGTTGATGTCCAACGTGGTGCGGCGCAAGTCGTCGCTGCCTACGGTCTGGCTGATCACGCCGGAGTCTTCCGGCTGCGGCCGCTTGGACACCGTATTGACGTAGCCGCCGACCGCACCGACGCCGCCGTACAGCGCGCCCGCCGGTCCCTTGAAGACTTCCACTTGCTCGATATTCTGCACGTCGCGGAACGCGTAATAGCCGTAGTTGCGGAAGCCATCGCGCAAGCCGTTGCTTTCGCTGAAGCCGCGGATGTTGAAGAACGTGGCGCCGTTGCCGCCGTAGCTGGCTTCGGCATGCACGCCGCTGACGTTGTCCACCAGTTGTTCGGTCCGTGTCACGCCGCGGTCCTGCAGCACCTCCGAGGGCACCACCTGGAGCGATGCCGGGTAATCGGCCAGCGCGATGTCGGCCTGGGTCGTGCTGTTCGCCTTGTCGGCGGCGTAATCGCCGACCACCTGTACGGCAGGCAGTTGCGTGGTGTCCTGGGCGGCCGCGTGGTGCGCGGCTCCGGCCATCAGAAGGCCCGCCAATGTCTTGTTCATGATGTTTTGGATCCCGTGTTGAAGTGCCGCCCGCCGTGGAGGGCGGACGCAGACGAAACGTCATCCGCGAGGAATGCCGTCGCGCCGCGGCAAGCGGCATGCGCGATGCCCGGCGCAACCGCACCGCGGCATCGGCGATAACGCGTCAGGTCACTCCGCATCCAAGCCACCGTCATGGACGGCGGTGCCGCTTGTGTCGACGCCGACATGGCGAGCGCAGCAGCGCTTGCCGGACCGTGAGAGCGGCCCAATGCGCAACCGCAGTCGGCTCATCCGCGACGACGGGGCAGGAAATGCGAAGAAGGATCGCTGGCAGCCCGGAACACACCAGGCGCCGCCAGCGGGATCAGGCCGGCAAGGCGTTCGGCGGGCCGCGTGCGCCGTGGGCCGGCCACGCGCTTGCCGCGCGCGGCACCCTCTGCACGGCCGGCGGGCGTATCGCCGCGTGCAGCAGCAACGGCAGCACCAGCAACGCCAGCACGAAGGGCAGCAAGGCGGCCGCAAGCACGCAGTAATCGCAGGCCATGCCGTCGTGGTGATCCACTGGCATGGCCCCGGCGTTGCCGTGGTCCATGCCAGGCATCGCCATGTCCATCGGCATCGTGGGTGCGGCTTGCGCCGACGCCATGTCCGCGCCCAGGGCGAGTGGCTGCATGCCGCGACTGGTGCACAGCGCGGTCAGCTGCTGCAGTGGATCCGTGCCTGGCTGCACCCAGCGACTGACCACCGGCGCAATGGCCATCAGCAGCACGCCCATCAGGGCGAGCCGGTGCATGACCTGCAGGAAGCGGCGTTGGCGCAGCATGGCGCTTAGTCTAGACCATGGTGCAAGGTCGCGTTCCTACGGGTCCGAGGCTCTGGCTATGGAAGACCTGAAAGGCGCAGTGAACGGCCTGGCGAAACACACCAAGTCGTTCCAAGCTGGCTGATTCTAACGAATGAGTGCGTCTTTGAGAGTCAGCCGGATGGCTGCCTTTTTTAATTGAAATTTCTACGGGTGCCCGTCAGTTGCCTTTGACATTCTTGACGAAATACATGGCTTTGTCGGCATGCTCGAGAAGCTGATGCTCGTCATTGCCGTGCTCAGGATAGTGCGCAATCCCTATGCTCGGCGCGATGTTCAAACTGTGGCCGTCCAGAATAAAGGGATGGCCGAAAGCGTCGCGGATTTTTTCCGACACCCGCGCTACGCTCTCCGCTGAAGAGATCCCCCGGAGCAGGACAACAAACTCATCGCCACCGATGCGAGCAACGGTATCCGATTCGCGGATGCATTGCTTCAGGCGTGTGGCAACCTCTTTCAGTAATAGATCTCCGATACGATGACCCAGTGCATCGTTCACCTGTTTGAATTTATCCAGATCAAGATAGAGCAAAGACAGCTGCCCCTGCTCTCGTTGTGCCGCTGACAGCGCAAATTTCAGGCGATCGTACAAAAAGACGCGGTTGGGAAGCGCGGTCAGCTGGTCGTACTGCGCCATATATTGCAGTCGCACTTGCATTTGCTGGCGCTCAATGGCGGTGGCAATTTGAGTCGAGACGAACTGCAGCAATTCCTGATCCTGTTCGCTGTAGCAGACGCCACCCGGATAGCTTTTGACCATGAGCAGGCCAATTGTCCCTTTGTGCGATTTGAGTGGAACACCTAGCCAGGAGAAAGGATTCCTGCCAAAGGAGAGACGCAGCACTTTCAGGCGATCAACCATCGTCTCAGGTGTCAGCAGTAGCGGCTGGCCGGTATGAATAATCTCGGCGTAGAGCGTCCCCGGGATCAGGTTGAAAGGCTCTGGCGTTTGCAGATGCTCATCCACATGATAGGGGAAGCTGAGTTGGTCGGTTTCATCGTCGTAGAGCGCCACGGAGAAATTATCTGCGGGCAGGAGTGTGCCGACGATCTGATGGATGCGTTGGAATAACTTGAGGAGATCTTCCGCGGTTTGCGCTGCTTCGGAAATGGAGTAGAGCGCAGACTGCAAGGATTCGGATCGCTTGCGTTCGGTGATATCGCGCGCCACGCCAATGCGTAACTGATCGGCCGGCGACCAGCGCGCTGACCACATGATGTGGACGACTTTCCCTGTCTTGTGCAAGTACCGGTTCTCAAAATGCAGCTGAGGATGGCCTGCCATCACCGCCACCAGAGAGTCGCGGGTCAGTTCGCGATCTTCAGGCAGCATCATGTCGAACATGTTCTTGCCGATCATTTCCTTCGGCGTATATCCGAAAATACGCTCGCACGAAGCGCTCGCAAAGACGACGTGGGCTTCAACATCCACCGCAAAAACGGCATCCATCATAAGATCGATAAAGCTGGATGACGGCGCGTGGGGATTGGGTTCCATAAAGAAGTATAAGGCCTGAATGGCCAGGAAAGCCGGGAGCGGAGTGCGCTTGTCGTGCTCCGGTACAGGAGGTTGCTGGCTGAGGTGCTTCGTTTGGAGGCGCCGTGCTGGTTCCAGCCAAGAGCGCAGGACCTCACATGCCATGCCAACCCCGGCTGGATCTTCCTAGTGTCGCCCGGCATCTCAGAGGAAAGCACATGCTGTCCCCTGTTTCTGGCTCTGGATGCCATCGATCCCGATGAGGCAGCTGCCATTCGTCTCAACCTGCGCCAACATGCGCTGGGCAACGATCGGTTCCGTGGGGCCATCGAGCGCCAGCTCGGCCGCTGCGTCGGACCCGCTGCGCTGATGGGTAGGCGGCCGAAGGTCAGGCTGACGGGGAAGGAAAGTTCACTCTGGCCGCTGCTGTCCTTTTTATCGGGCTGCTGAAATAAGAGGCTTGGTATCTGGATATGCCTCCATGAATTTTTCAATTGCCTCGGCTGGTAGGCCCACCAGTATCGTGGCACTGCTATCCCACGCAGCAATTTCAAAGAGCGCATCTTTGAGCTGAGGAACCACCTCGATTCCATTCCAGTAGCCCGTGTAACCTTCAACGGTTGGTGCTGCCTCGACTGGAATGCGGACTCCTTTCGGGAAGGCGCTGAAGACAGCCCAAATAAACTGTACGGTATTTTCGGTGATGAAACGCTCAAGAGCTTCACCTGTGATCCACTGGTCTTCACTGGTGAAACCGCTCCCGTGGTAGTTGGTTTCAATATCGCTAACGAACCAATCGAAATCACGGGCTTGCATACCCAATGCCTTGAAGACTGATCGCATCTCGGTGAAGAACGGTACTGCGTTGGTACGTTCAAGGATGAGGTTCATCTTAAAGCCGGGGTTAGGGTGGACGTATCGTACCCTGGCATAGGAGGTTGCTCGATGGGGGGAGTTCGGGTGCGCCGCGCTGGTTCCAGCTTACAGCGGAGGACCGCATATGCCAGTCCCGGCTGGTTTTCTCTGATGTCGCCCGGCATCTCAGGGGAAAATACACGCCGACCCTAGCCGTGTCAGTCTTTGTTGGCTGCGCTCACCACCAGTTCGCCGTCGCGCACCCGCACGCGCAGCGTGCTGCCGATGGCAAAGCCAAGTTCCTCCATCCAGCGTCCGCCCAGGCGCAGCGCGGGCGTGCGCTTGTCGCTGGCGAAGTGGCCGCAGCCGACGGTGCACGTTTGCGGCGGGCGAGGGCGGCGGCGCGCGGGTGGCGGGCGGATCAGCTCAGCGGCGAGGAAGGGTTAGTCGTGTTGTTACCTGCGAATTCATTCCGTAGCAGTACGCGCGAGTTATAGATTCTCATGTAGTGACCTTCGACATCGATCTTACCGCGGGTACACCTTGTCAAAGAGTTCGACAGACCATGGTGCGAGTAGCTTAGCCAACTCTGGCCCCGGCGAGACGGACTGAACGCTGGAATACATAACGGCGTCCCCGTAAGGGACTCGTAGGCAGATCGCGAGTTTCTCTCTTTCGTCATTGACATACAGCCACCAATCTTCATCGCCGCCAAAAGTACGTGTACTGTCGGTCTCGACGTGTAATGGATTTCCGAGGTGCGAGCGCAGTGCCTCACGCTCGACCCCTCTTGCCCACCCCAATACCCAGAGTAGCGGTGAGTCTGGCTTGCTGTCTTCGGTGAGCATGGGGGAAAGGGCCATGACGGCTAACGCCTGAGTTAAGCAGGCCCAAAGCGGGCCGGCGACTGCCTGCCAGCGTAGCGTAGGCTCGAAGGTGCTGCCAGGCTTTGGGCTGGGTTTGAACGAATTGTCAGATCGCACTGGCCAATTCTGGCTCTTGAAGCTAGAGAGCCAGCGCTCGTAGTTCTCTCTGGGGAGCAATAGTCCTGATTGCCGCGGGCTGTAACGGGGGTCAGATTCACTGACTCCCGGTTCTGTCCTGGCATCGACCTGAGCCGCGGCGAGCGCGTGTTCTGTCGCCCTGCGGGGAGGTGGCTGGCAAAGCGCGGAGTCCTTTGGGCGTCGTAACAGAAGCAGCGGCACAACGGCGAGGTCGCGTGCCGGCTTTTCGTCCGCCCAAGCAGGCGATCAGCGCCCCCTATGCCCAACGCGCGAACGAGTGCTTTAATGCCGGAGCCGCTATCGGCTTTACCGTCCTGGAGCAAGCACCTTGAACGTCCATCGATTTCTTGTCGCCGCGTTGTCCGCTTGCCTGACCACTGTGCCCGCGTTCGCTGCCGCTGCGACGCAGGCGCCCGTCGCCCCGGCGAAAGTGATGATGCTTGGCTCGTTCCACTTCGAAAATCCGGGGCGGGACATGGTGAAGTTCAAGGTCTCCGACGTGATGTCGAAAGACAATCAGGCCTACCTCGCGGGCCTTGCCGCGCGGCTCGCCGCGTTCCGCCCCACCGACGTGCTGGTGGAATGCGATCCATCCGAGCAAGCGAAATACGACACCGCGTTTGCCCGCTACCGCGACGGTCAGTCGACCCTGCCGGCTAACGAAGTGCACCAAATCGGTTTCCGTGTCGCCAAAGCCTCAGGGATTGCGGGGGTAACGTGCTTCGACGAGGGCAAGATCGGCTGGGAAGCCGATCCGATGTTCGATTACATCAAGGCAAACGACCCGGCAATGCAGGCGACGATGGATGCCACGTTCAAGAATCTTTCCTCGCGCGCTGACCGCGAGCAATCGACGTTGCCGCTGGCCGAGCTGCTGCGCCTGACGAACGATCCCGCGCGCGACCGCGAAAACAAGAATCTCTACATCAGCACCAATGCCGTGGATGCTGGTGGCAGCTTTGTCGGTGCCGACGCTGCGGCCAGTTGGTGGCACCGCAACTTCCGCATGTATGCCAACGTGCAGAAGGCCGCGCAACCCGGCCACCGCCTGCTGGTGATCGCTGGATCCGGCCACACGGCGATCCTCAAGGATCTGTTGGCGATCGACATGCAGCGCACTGCCGAGGACGTGAACGGGTATCTGGCGCCGTAAGTCGACCTGGAGTTAAGGGCAACAGCGGGGCTCAACAGTGGGGCCACAAGAAATATGTGCTTTAAATCGTATTTCCTCTGGCCTCTTTGTTGGCGATCCTCATTGGTGTGGTAACGGTGAAGATGCGCCATGCGCGCGCTTCTGCAAGCCAACGTCGCTGCACAATGTTGATTGCCAAGAACTAAAGCTGGGGACGCCTCAGACTCTGCGCCCTGTTTTCCCAGTTTCGTCCCCGACACTTACCACGCCGACTCCAGCCATGACCAAAGTTCTGATCCTCAGTGTAAGCGCCGGCAATGGCCACGTGCGCGCAGCACAGGCGCTTGCTGCCGCCGCAGCCTCTATCGCTCCCCCGTGCACGGCTGTACATATCGACACCATGGCCCATGTGTCAGGGGCGTTCCGCCGTATCTACACCGAGTGGTACATCCAGCTCGTGAATCGCGCGCCCGAACTCTGGTCGTATCTGCATCAGCGCAGCGAC
>Ga0308160_10002673_pt1 | contig 21103 bp, 29 predicted proteins | sample PhyFR1_FD_201036 | JGI IMG/M metagenome (GOLD analysis project Ga0308160, IMG submission 201036) | Phyllosphere microbial communities from UC Gill Tract Community Farm, Albany, California, United States - DLSLF.R1 | ecosystem: Host-associated > Plants > Phyllosphere > Unclassified | place: USA...
GAGAGGAGAAGCGGAAGGAGGACAAACCTTGTTCCCGAGATTGTCGTTGTAAGCGAGCAAATCGACGAGGAATTGCTGAATCACAGGAGGTGTTTGACCCCTATCGTCGCGTACCATCGATATAGCAGTGAGGATCGTCTAGATTTGCAGAAGGAGTGAGTCTGAGCGTCTCGAGAGGAGAAAAGCGAACAGAGACTGACCTTTTTCAGGAAGTAGAGGGTCAAATCCGAGAAGTCATTCGTCTTGGGAATACATCGGAAGCCGAATGGGTCTTTCGTTTCGACGTCGGGCTCGAAGCAGAACCAGGTTTGGAAGAGTTTAAAGAGGTGAAACAAGCCGAGATAATCTTGTTGATTCGTTGCGCACTACAAATCGATTCGTGGTTCAGCTGCAGCTACGAAGACAGCAAGGGATAGTAATGATAGATAACTTACCGAGATCAAAGCGAGAGCAGCTTCCATTCGGATTCGAACAAAGTAATTGCTGACGAGTACCGTTTTGCACAGATTACTCGAAACGATTGGTGAAGGTAAACCGGATAAAGCGTGGATAGCCTGAGCGAGCGAGAACGTGTGTCAGCTGACGAGATCCGTGAAGAAAGCAGAAACTTTCGAGAGCGCTCACCTCGAGTTGAGCGATAACGTCTCGATCCCTTTGTAATTGCGAAATCCACATAAAGTCTGGTTGTTGAAACTTGACGGTACAGATCCAATCGAGGTCCGAATCGATTCGAATCCACTCGTAAGTCGCCTGACTCATGTTCGTATCGTCTTCTTCCGTCCAATCCGCTACCCTCCACTTCTCTCGAGCTTTCTCTTCTTCCCACATTCCCAAACTGAACCCAACGTCGATCAAGTTCATCTCTTCCTGAGCTTCCGTGTCTCCTAGAGCTGCGGCAGTAGCAGCAGCTTGACGAGCTTGATACCGTTTCGTGTTCCTCCTCACTCGCTTGTATTTCGTATTGAACGGTACTTCGTGACGTTTGAACGAATCTTGAATCGACAAGACGTGCTCGTAAGGAGTTCCATCGGCTTCATGAATTCGAATCGTCATTTGTCCATCGAACAAAGGTATCGGTCGAAGGTGTCCTTGAGCCTCCCACGGCGCCTTCTGAGACCAAGCGTAAGCGTAACATCGTTGAGTAACGTTGAGTTCGACCGCCATCTTCTTTCGATTGAAGTTCGCCGTCACTTCGAAGGTTGGACAACCTGAACCGTAAACCCATTGATCGAAGAAAGTCTTGAGAGCTTCAGAGGATCCACCACACGCTTTTCGACAGGTTCGCATGAAGGAAGTGGTCGATAGTGTGTTGGCGTTCGAGGAAGCGGAGGAAGACATGTCGGAAGTGATGGCGTCGAGGAAGAGTTTCGGAAGAACTTTGTCGAGACCGAGGGAAGTACCGGATTTGCGAAGATGTTTGTCGAGGATGTTGAGGACGAGAGGAGCTTTGAGAGCGATGAATTGCATCTGAGAGGGTTCTGGAGCGGTGAGACGAGCAGGGACGCAAATCGGTTCGAATTGAATATCTTGTTCGACACAACGATTCATGTCTTTCTTGAGTCGGAAGCGATACTCGTTGTTGCCCCAAATCGATTTAAGGAAGAGTGAAGTCATGTGAAGGGCGATACCGACAACGAGCCAAGAATCGGAGGGAGTTCGAGGGATGAGATTGATTCCTGACCACTGAACGGCGAGGGCGTGAGCGAGAAGCTGTCGAGTTTCGTAGGTTTGATCGATGACGCTCGGAGGATGTAAGATGTCGGAAGAGAGGAGGGTCATCGCGGCAGAGTGGAAGTTGGGAGAACCGGAGGCGAGAGAATCGATGAAAGCGACAGAGTAGGTTGCGAAGGGGTAAGATCCGAATGTCGTCGTGTAGAACTCCATCGCCTTCCTCAATACTCCGACGGTGTACTCCATCTCTTCTTCTCTTCCCGGTAAACATAATGCATTGATCTTGGGTCCCTCATCCTGAAGCGATTCCTCCTCTTCCTCCTGCACCTCCTCTTCACCCTCCTCGATTCCTTCTTGCCGCTCCTTCAGTTTCCGTGTCCCTTGAACTTCCGTAATGATGAAAGGTCCAACTGCCCAACCGATTTGCTGAACTGAACAAGGTGAAACTTGAGCGAAATGCCAAATCACCCGGTCACTTCGATCTGGGTGAACCACCTGTTCGATCAATTCTCCTGAAGCGATTACTGATATTGGCCATTCTCCATCAACTTCTTCTTCCTCTTCTTCCTCGTCCTCATCGTCGTCTCCATCATTCACGTCTTGACCATTCTCTATAGATCCATTCACTGCTTTGTCTGGTCGAGAGCTCGAGGTGGCGGAAGCGAGTATTCGAGGTGCGACGAGTTCGAGATCCCAAGTACATCGTTCTCGAGGAGAATCTGAACAAGGAACCCAAGTTCGAGCGCCAATGTCGGAAATGGCGGAAGTGAAAACGTGAGGGAATCGCTGCATCCAATTCTCCAATGAGTTTAGTAGTCCACAAGAGAGTGAAGTAGTGAAGCAGAGAACATACGGAAGGATTCGCATCATCTGGTCCGACTACAACGATTCCAATTCCAGGTTTAACCACCTCATACTCGACGGCGATGACGATAGCTTCCCACTCGTCCGGTTTCGGTGGCTCAGCATTCTTCGATGGTGCCGGAGTATTCGCCGAGGGAGTCTCTCCAAACGGTTTCGGCACTTTGACGACGCAACCTTGAGGAATTGCGATGCCTAATTCTCCTTCTTCTCCTTCGTTGTCTGCTCGCCATACTGATCTCTTCAATTCTGGGTAAGTGTGGACGTTGGAAGGTTCTGTGAGAGTTGGAGGTGCTGGAGGGAGGTGGGAGAAGTCGAGAGGGACGATAGTCGGAACTCTGAGGGAAGTTGAGAGAATGTTGAGGGATCGCGCGTTGAGCCAGACAGTTCGTAGATCAGGTGCAGTAGGGGTGATGGTGAGCTCAGTATAACCCTACATCGAGTACCGGTACAGAGTCAGAGGGCAGATTCTCAAGTCATCATTATAGTGAGAAAGGTACTCACGTTGATCCTTCCGTTCAGGCCTATACTGATCGATACCTTCTGATTCGTTACATTGAAGCCTTTACCCATCTTGTCCAGCTAGTTGTGAGGAGCAGCGAGTGGAGGCTTGAGATCCGAGAGGAGGAGGAGATGGAAATGGAGTACTGTGAGGAGAGAGAGGGTCAAGCAAGCAAATGCTTCCCGGTGAGAGCTAGAAGGTTGACTGGATGTCTGCTAAAGTGAGTTCAGACTGTCGCCAGTGGATCGACGAGGGGAAAGAAGCAATTCCTTCCTTGACTTTCTACCATTCACTTCAATTGGGAGAACAGTTAAAGTCTGCTTTAGAGCACCGGTCACTCTGTCCAAATCGGCCCTCGGGTGTAACGAACTGCTCAACGAGTCCGACTCTGCTGGATTGCTTCAACAAACTCGCTTGATTCGTTTTTCTCGCTTCGGGTGCTTCGTCCTGGCTCTGTTGGCTTGTCACCTGGTTAGACTGGTCGAGACAACGCTTGGCGATATGCGCGAAAGTTGCAGTATCCGAGGAACCTCTGTAGGAGCTTGGGGAAATATTCCGGTCGTTATGGTTCGTTCCCTTCTCTTTCCCTCGTTTCGACACCTGACTAACCTCTGATCCAGGATCCATAGCCGCGACAGACCCTAAACCCTACTTCTATCGATCGCTCATCTTCATAACCCTTCGTTCTGCCCAAACTGGATGTCAACCGTCAATTCTAATCTCTTCGTTCAAATTCGCCTCACATTCGCGCTTCGTTCGCCTCGAAAGCTCAATCCTATCGTCCCGATAAGCGGTGAAGATCTAGACGGATAATTTGCGGGCAGCTGACTGGCTTAAACAATAGCAGAAGTAACGAAGTCAACATTTCGCACGAAATAGAAAAGCTGAAGTTTACAGATTCATGGCGCTGCGTCAATAGGGCCAACTCTTCTCTCGCGTAGTTTTTTCTGAGCTCTCGTCTCCTGTCTTCACTCGTAGTACTTCGCACTTACGAGAGTCTACTTGGCTGTCGATTGCGAGAGTCGAGAGGTCTGATCGTGGGATTGGCGAGTACTCGGTTTCTCTCTTCTAAGCGACATGCAAAGTGCGTACTGTGCGGAGACTGCGAACGTTGAGAGAGCAGCAAGAAGGAAGAGAGAACGTGCGAAAGGTCGCGCGCGATTTGTTGTCATTCAGTCTCAAAATCTCAAAGGGGAAGTCGATAATAGCCTTCCTTCCTCTCACCTCTCACATATCTTACATGATCACTCGCATATCGTGTTAAAGAGCCTTATCAACCCTCTCACACTACTCTCCAACTGTCCTCGAAACCCTGCATTGTTCGCCAGTGTTACTCTTCCCCCAAGCCTCTCACCTCCCCTTCCAAGTCGAGTTCCATCGGTTGTATCGATCGCGCTCACTAGTTCTTCTACCACTCCCACCGCATTCTACTCTCTCAGTACTTCAAATCAGTCAACCTCTCGAAACCCCCGCTTTCCATTCATCCTTATCCGAGAAAGGTGAATACTTGCGCCTACATTCACTCGTTGTTGAGATCTCTTCGCTCACAACTTCCGATAAACAGAAAACCCGCTCAATACCATCACAAACTCATCAGTACTCAGATACACTCAAGCCCACTCTCTCATTAGCACGAGGAACAAACGATGAAGGTGAGTCGGTGTTTACCTTGAGATCTTCAATTTTTCCTCTCAACCTATCCCCCGCCTTTCTATCCTACTTTTCCTTTCCTCCTTCTTCTTGCATGTACTCTCTCGTATTCGATTGTACTGATACTGATTCCGAAATGATCGACGCTGGTGAAAACAGTTTCTCGAAATCGCCGAACTCGACGTCCTCTCGAATGCCTTGTGCATGTCGAATCCCACTCTCAAACTTACGACTCGCATCGAAGCCTACTCTTGCAAACAAGTCGCAAAGGAACGCAAACTGTTCAAAACTCTCGAATCTGAATTCGTTTCCGACCTTTCCCTCTCTACTTCGATCTCTCCACCCGAACATCACCAAGGTCTCCTCGATTCGGCATTCGGTCCTCTCGATAAACCACAATCTCGCAAGACTTTATGGCTGTTGATCGGTCTCCTCAATGTAGCATTCCCAGATCACGACTTTTCGAAAGTTCGTCCAGAGGATTTCCGTCGTGAAGAAGGACCTCGAGCAGTTCTCGCTTCCCTCTCGACCGCATTGGATCACTTGCGCTCCCCAACTGGACAGAGGTCATTCTCAGCGTACCCTTCTTCATTCCCGACGAACTCGTCTCCTCATTCGGATCCGATTTCTCTCCCTTCTTCGACCCCCAACTTTGGAGGAGGAGGTGGAGGAGCACACGATTCGATTCGTACCGATCCTTTCCTTCGTCAAGTTCTCGACCCAATCATCGATCTCGCCGAATGTGAAGTCTTCACTTATTCGCCCGACATGGATTCAGACCCTCACGCTGCCGAATCCGATGACGAAGAATCCGATTCTGCAGACGACGACGCATTTGAACGAGATGACGATGGAATGGCTTTCGAAATGGACGGAGTCGAATCTTCCCAGTCGACTCGTTCGAGGTTCCCCGGAGCTTCCTCTTACGGTTCTCGACCTTCACCCTTCACCGGAGGAGGACCTCCGACTCCCTTCTCGAAACGCTCACCTATGAAATCGATCTCTTCCGTGTTTCCTCCTGGAACTCCTGGATCAACGAACGGCGATTCAGAAGATTATTTCTCTGAATCTTCAACCGGAGGACTCCTTTGGTCGACTTTCCAATTCTTATACAACAAGAAATTGAAGAGGATCGTATTCATCAATGCGTGGGCTAGGACTCCTTCCGAGAATCATCGACCAAGGAGGAGGATCGGTCAATCTAGTTCGAACAACCAACGACCTCGACCTGGTCCTTCTTTCAACGATGTCGTTTCAGCTCAACTCAAACGTAGCGCTTCGACTAGTTCTATCGCTTCTATCCCCGTTCAACACCACCACAACGGTCACAAGAAGATCAAGGCTTGAATAACGACCTTTTTCTTTTCTTTTCGCTTTTCGTCTCCTCCCCTCGCTCCTTTTTGTACGACTGCAGGTTCTGTCGCCTACTACTCCTACCGCCTTTTTCTATCGCTTTACGTTTCTATCAATATTGTACCCCTTGTCGTCGTTTTCCCTCTCTCTCCCTGTATATTTCTCGTCTCCTGTTCTCTCCTCTTTCGCGTTTCTCTCGTCGTAGTTCCACTTCTTCCCGTCTCCTATCAGTATCCCTTTTCTACTATGCAAAGCTGTGTTATCGCTTTCCTCGACTATGCGAACTCGAAACTTGTGCGAGAAATTAAAACTTCTCTCAGGCTCTCTTCTCATCTTTCACCTCATCTTCAACTTTGCCGATGGACTCGCCGAACGCGTCTGGATACGTGCCATTATCTTTGGTAGACACTCTGACTCGACCCAACCGAACCTATCGATCTGTTCAAGCTACTCCATCATCTTCCTCTTCAAAAACTCATCATGCTCATTCCGCCTCGCTCTCTGCACTCGCATCGAAGGAACGCTCAGAACAAGCAAGGAGGGAAGCTGCTCTCATGTGTGAGAGTTTGGGAATTGGAGGAGTTCCACAAACTCCAGCCAGAGGATCACTCAACTCTGATGTAGAAGCTACTCCTAAACCACAATCGAATCAACAGAAGGAAGTCAATCCACTCAAAGTGAGATTGCAGGACAAGGATCAGGAGATTGCAGCATTGAGGAAAGAGTTGGGAGTGTTGATGAGGGAGAAGAAAGATTTGGGAGTCAAGTGTGAGAGATTGGAGAAGGATGCGAGTGCGAGAAGTACAGTGGGACAAGGTGGACTCGACGCGAAACAGGTGGAAGAATTGGTCAAGCAGTTCAATGATCAGGAGGCTTTGCTAGGTGAGCAGGAATCGCTTTACAGTACTTTCAGAGACGAATGGCTGACTGTAATCAGCTCCTTCTCCTTCTCACAGGAGGATATCAGCGAGAAGCGGAGAAGAGTTTAGCGGAATTGGATCGATTGCGAAATAGGTAAATTTCCCAATTTCTCCTCTGGTAATCCTCGCTGATCCTCCGTTCCTTCCTCACTCACAAACAGAGAGAGACGACTATCAGATTGGTTCGAAAGGATGTACGGTCCAAATTGGGCTGATGAATTGAATCTTTCCGACAAACCATCCCTCTCGAGTTCTCCAGCACTTCGCACCAAGCTCTCTTCTCGACCCAGTCTACTCACCACCCCATCCTCCTCTTCCCTATCATCATCCTCCCGCCTTTCACCCGATACGACTCCCTCTCTTACTTCACCCTCCGAAACCACTCCTTTCCGTCCTCCGAATTCGAGTCCGGGAACGGATCCTCAATCACTGAAGCTACACCTCGAATCGATTCAATCGTTGATCCGAGGGATGGAGACGAGAATGATAGCGAGAGGGGTCGAATTGGAAGGTGTCGAGAAACGAGCGAGGGAGGAATCGAGGAGGGCGGAAACGAAGAGGAGAGAATTGGAGGCGATCGTCGAAGACCTGAAAGGTCGAGGAGTAGTGGTGTCTTCATGATGAGTGACGTCTTTTTTGAGTCTGATATTCCCCCAATCTGTTCGATACCCCCTTTCTTATTCTGCTTCGTCCTCTGAAACGTATAAATCCTTCTTGTTCTTCTCCCTCTTTCGTTGTTTCGCGCTCTTCTTCTCTTGAGGGCCTTTCAACCTCTCTTCAGTCGGTTGAGTGAACCTAGCCCAGTTTGTCTCGAGTTGTGTAATCGTTTCCTCAGGTGTCCAATCTCGAGCTTCGCACACAGCTTCGAAGACCTCCCAGATCTGTCGACCGGATCAAAGAGTGAGCAAAGTGCTCATATGAGGGAGAAGAACGAAAGGTAAGGTTTTACCTGAGCGTCGATTTCAGAGGTATTAGAGAAATCGCTCTCGAGCAATAATCGATCTTGCTCGATACTCTGCAACAACTTGTGAAAGTTTGGGGATCTCCCCGAGATGATGGTCGAGAACGAGAAGAAAATATTGTCGTGATCTACTCGCATCAAACAAAGTCAGTCTCGAAAGTCTCGTTCAAAGGTGGGTCAACTCACTCTTCTGTATTTGTTTCGCAGCCTCTGCACTGCCTCCGAATGAGTGCAAGCAGATGTAGATCCCTTCGAACCCTTCCTTCTCCTTCTTGAACCGTTTCAACAGTTCAACAGTATCCATCGTAGCTCTCACGCAATGTTGAGAAACGTTCGTTTTCAATTTGATTGCCAGATCGACTTGAGCTTCGACTACTTTGATTTGATGTGCTATAGGAGTTGCGAGATCCGAGTTCTTAGGTAACGAGGGAGAATCGGCGAGTAGTTGAGGAGGGTAAGGGATTTTGAACGCTTTGTCTAACCCAATCTCGCCGATGAAACTGGTGGGGAATTGGGAGAGGTTCGATTCGAGGGTAGAGAGGAGCGTGTCGATCGATATCGGGTCGGGGAAATGAGGGAGTAGCTTGGAAAGGGTTGGGTGAGGTGAAGAGGGTGAATCGGGATCGGGGAAGAGGGAAGTGTAGTGCTCTTCTTTCGTTGGAAGAGCGTCTGGTGGGAAGAATGAGATTGGATGACAGAACCAAGGATGTAGACCTGTAGGAATGAGCAAAGGGAAATGAGGATCCGAGGACGAGAAATGAGAGGATGAAACGAGGGAACATACCGAAACAAGGTAAAACATCGTTCGGTCGAGCTTCGTACACTCCTTTCGTCGTATCCTGACTCGTGAGAGAGCTACTCATTACACACTGGCAGCAGCGGGAAGGAATCAGAAAAAGTTGAATGAGGTCATTTCAGAGAGAGGGTAGAAACTAACGAATTTGCCCGTGTTCAACGCTTGTAGTGTATTCGCTGAGAATTTATCGTCATCGCAAGGGTGACAATGAGCATCGTGAAGTCTTGCGAGGATGGCTGAATCTGGAGGAGATTTGAAACGAGTTTTAGGATCTTGAGCAGAGGGACGAGTATCTTTCCAGCCAGTCATTCGTAGAGGAGACTGCGCAGTATATCTACTATACTGGGAGCCTATCGCGCTTCGTCTTGATGGGCTTGAAGAATCGAGGGAGACAGTTGAAGATCAAAGAAAGAATCGGCTCTTTCCTCTACTGCTCACTGTTTTGGCTGCTTCGGATGTGCTGGGGTCGCAGCTAGGCCTGTGTTTGAAGTGTTTCCTGTCGAATAGGTGAGCTCCCATCCTCGTCCTCCGCCCTCATTCAAGATCGTCTTGTTGACCCCGTCAACTCGATCGCCGAATAGTGCTGCCTGTCTTAATGGTGCCCAAGCTATTTCTCAGCCTTCTGCCGAGAAGAGATAATCATCTCAGCTCTCAGACGAGCTACCAACTGGATTCTCTCGCTTTTGTAGAGTCTTCTCTCTTTCTCGCTTCGTTTATCTCGGCACTTGGTCTCGCTCTGGTCGAAGCAAGGAAGTACGAAGTGTCTATCAAGGCAGGGAATCGGTACAAAAGGATAGCTTTAAGTAAAGGAAAAGATAGGGAACAAAGTTGAATCTTTGGAGTCGAGCAATCGAGGAAGGGAACGAGAGGACAGTCACAAAAAGGCGGATACGGGAGACTAACGGAAGAGGTCGCCGTAACGAAGGGCTTGACGGTGAGTGAGACGAGGGGTCCGAGTTCTCCTCCTCCCGAGTAATTGCTGATGATACGAAGGAGGGTTTGGGTAGGTGATTGTCGGCCCATGTCCTAGAAGCGATGTCATAGTGCCATACTGATGCGGATCGTACTCTGGAGGAGCGTAAAAGTTGTAGGGATCCTGGAAGAACGATTCCTCATGAGCGTGATTCCCAGTGTAGGTTCCCCATTGAGCGAAGGCAGGGAGATCGTGTTGACCCCAGACGCCATTGTAGAAGCCATGGCGTGGGAGAATCGGCTCGTTGGATGATACTGGCTGAGCGGCAGCTGCAAGAGGGGAGTGCGAGGGAAGCGGAGTTTGGAATATGGCGGGATTGAACCCATGCTGACCAGCAAAGGCGGACTCCTGATTGAAACCTGGAGTGGTGAGGTGAGGATTGTAGGAGAAAGCCCAGGTATTGTCTTCGAGAGGTTGATCTAGGTTCGTAGACGAAGAGGAATCGTCGACGACGTTGAAGCCGAGCTGTTGGGGGCTGGCATAAGGTCTGCATAGGGAAGGATGATAGTTTGACGGATGATTCTGACTAGGAGGTAACGAGGTTCTGGAGTCGGAGGGTGAAGGAGGTGGTAGCGAGTAGCGAGGACGAGAGACGAAAGCTGAACCGGAAGTTGCTTCGCTCGAATGTCCAGAAGCAGGGTTGGTTCCTTGGCGGGCAGCTACTTTACGAGCATTGCGCTTCTGGTGAGAACGTCCGTGATGCTTGCCTGGGCCGTCGATAGGCACCTACTGGTACAGAAATGAGCTCGAGTTCTCGACGAGGTAGAGAGCTTACTTTTCGAACCCATCGTCCACTCTCAAGCTGTTTCCAGTTAATACATCCGGGACGGTTGGGACAGAAGTATTTTTGATGCTCGTCAAAGTAGTCGAAACTGTCGTGGTACTGCTTTTGAGCTTTCTTCGAACATATTCAAAGTAGTCGTGAAGAGAACGCACTTCTTGGTTTCTTTGATTGGCCTCGCGGACGGTAGGGTATCGCGACCGCATATCCACCATGCTTGGTCGCATTGATTACAGATTTGATATTGTCGGCGGCTGACTTTGTTGGGAACTGGCTCCTCATGTCGATGTTTCGTGTGATCGGATCGTTTCTGTTGGTATTCAAAGGGATCAGCGCGTGTGTATGTCGCGTCCGGGGGTCCACTCACGTCGTTATCTAACATGAAATCACAACATTGACACGGAATTTGAGGTTTAGGAAGCTTTCCCTCCCGCCTCAAATGGTCCGCTTCGTGTTTCTCCATGACCTGATTATATCGACATGTCAGGTTTGCTTGAGCTGAAGCTAAAGCGAAGGGTCGCTGACCTGTTTGACTGAAGCTGGATGTGCATTCGTCACATGTACGCAATTTGAACGACGACAATAGCGATTGGGGTCTGTCAAGTCGATGACAGCATCACGAGCTCGTTTGAGTCTTGGTTTTCTAGCCTTGCGGGCTAGCGATGAATCCATACTGCCACTCTATGAGAACTTGATTGAAAAGTGAGAAGAGCGATTGTGAGAGGGTCGAAAGGAGACGAAATGAAAGCGGTAAGAGAGGAGCTGAATGAGAGAGCGGTAACAGAGAATATTCTGTGTCCGCGTGGGAAGAACGACAGGAGAACCCAAGGGAGAACCGGAGTTCCGAGATAAGGGAATCGCGGTTACAGACGCGGCGAAGTAGGTCAACATTTGGATGAGGATGAAGGACTACAAAACAGAACCTGAGTCCTAGTGACCCTCAGAAACACTAAGTAAAGAGGTGGCCATAGCGAAGAGCCTGTCGTTGAGTGAGGGAACGGTTGCACCTTCCGAGAGAATATTGACGGTTTAGATTGAAGTTCTGCTCCATAGGAGGCTGCTGTTGTCCTTGATAGTGTAGCGCACTCTGAGTCTGAACAGGTGCGACAACGTATCGATTGTCATGAGATGCGTCGAGACGAAGTGTTTCGTGGTCGAGGAAAGGGAACGTAAGATTCGGATTGTAATCAGGAAGAGGTTGTTGTACTTCATGAGGGAGAGCGGAGTATGGCGGGTGATGTTGCTGTAGATGGACAGGGTAGGGTGCTCGCAAGGTGGAAGAGTGAATGCTAATCGGAGGTTGACGAGGAAAAGGCATGAACGAGAGATTCGAAAGGTTGTGATGGGTACTTTCGTCGACTAGATGCAGAGGGAAACCTTGAGGGAATCCTAGATCCAGTTCTTGAGCGCGACCTGTAGCTGAACGAGGAAGGGGATCGTTGAAGTTGAAGTTCTCGAATGAAAAGTTGGGATTTTCAGAAAGAGTATCGAGTATCGAGGTGTTTGGGTGCGGGAATCCTTCGGGCCCTACGAAACCAGGTTGAGCTAAGAAGCAATTGGATCCCCCACGCGTTCTGGTCGAGTTCTGCCAGAGACAACAGGTTGCGTCGATCAGTTTCATCGTCTCGAAGCGAGAGATTCGATAATTTACCTCTGAACTTCTAATCCATCGAGGCCAATTGCGACCTGATTCTACCCATCCGTTTGATTGATTCTGATAAGGGCAGTAACGCAGTGCGTGTTCCTCGAATGTATCCCGTCTGAGGAAATCGAATAAATGGGATCTCCCCGATGAGAACGAACGAATTCAGAGATGAGCGAAAACATACGGTATCGGTCCACATCTTCGAACACCCCACCATGCTTGATCGCACCTACTACACACTGCGTACAGCGAAGCGTAATTTGCAGGAGGAGCTTGATGGCGTCCATTCACGTGGGCTGAGCGAGACTGCTCGACGAAGGAACAGTTCAATCAGGTCGCGTTCTCCTGTGACTCGAAATGTTGACTAACAGTGGCAGGCACCCAAAGGTCGCAGTAGTGGCAAGGAACGAGGTTCGCATTCGGTGTTTGCTCGCCCATCTCCCTCGCATGAACAAGTCGGTGTCCCTCCATACTCTACCTCGTGCAATATGGCTCGTCAGTGTGGACGCGGCTATCGAGAGAATCGACATGAACTAACAGCTGGAACATTGGCAACCTTTTTCGCCCTACAGACGTGTTTGCAACCCGGGAAGTGACATCGACGGTCAAACCTATGAATCTCACGTAGCGGCAGCTGTTGTGAGTGTTGTGGCTGAACCTGGTTCATGTCGTGTAGATCTGCGAGGTGGAAGAGTTGAGTGTCGTTTTGCTGAAACCTGGTAATTCACCTGATTCCCTCTTTCAACGATTCTATTGCCGTTCCGCACTGATGCCATCGTTGAGACAGGAGAGACCGGTAAGAGAGGGAGGAAGTGGGTCAGAAGTGATGACAGGAGAATCAAAAACGCCATCGATGCAGCACGAGCGAGCGAGCGAATTCACTCTGAACTGATCTCAGAGCCAATCCTAAGCTCCTACAAAGCATCTGAGCAGCTTTCAACAGATCGGAGTGAGTGGACTAAAATCAAGATCTATCTTTCCAAAAACTTTCGAAAGAATTACTCCTTTCCTTCCCGCCACACACTTCCGATCCACTTAGACCACTCATACAAGCCTTCAAGATGCCAGCCAATACTCAAGCCCTCGCCGCACTTCCTCGTCAACTCCGAATCTCTCCCTCCACTCCGATTACTCGAACTCATCTCCTCGCTCTCTACAAAGAACAACTGAGAGTATCGAACTCGTTCGCATCCTACAACTTTAAACAATACTTCCTGAGGCGTACGAGGGACAAATTCCGTACTGAACTTCCAGCACTCCTCGATCAAAATTACGCTCTCCCTTCTTCCTCTTCCCCTTCCTCCTCCACTTCCACTTCATCTTCATCTTCATCTACATCTTCGACAAGTACGCCGACAACGGGAGGAGGATCGAATGAAGAGAGGCTGAGGAAATGGTATCAGGAATCGTTGAGTGAATTGGCAGTCATGGCGAGGAGTGCGATCGTGAATGGAATGTACGAGGCACCGAAACTCGTAGTTGAAGGAAGAGGGAAAGTTATGGCTGTAGGTGGAGGTGGTGCAGGTGCTGAAGCGAGGTAAGTTGAACTTGCGATTCTCGAGATTCGCTCAAACTATGACGGAAAACCGAGGAAAGGAGAACGGGAGAGTCTTCCGAGAGCCAGAAAGAGGAGGAGAATGGTTAGCGGGAGTAGGAGAGGGATCTAGCTCGAGGGCAGGAACAGAAGTCGTCGAATAAAGAAAACCACAAATTGACGATCTTTCATTCTCTACAGTTACGGTGGAGGAGGACAACCTGCGAACCCTCAATAGTTTACCGTCGTCTAGATTGTGAGGGACTTTACTGGAATCGGTTGTCGTAGTGGGAGATGGGAAATCTTCATCCTTTTTTTGGTCAGATTATCGATAATTCGACGATATCCACATCACTCTGCTCGTTCACCTTGCTTCCGGGTTATGACTGAGAATGAAAGTGCAAGACAACCTTTGAGCAAGTTGCGAAATCGAAAGTGCGATTCCTCTTGTTTCGTTCCGATGACAAACTCCGCCACAAAATTCTTTCTCTTCTCCCTCACTCTACTGTTTATGTTCAGCAAAGCCCGATCACTCTTCAACAGCGCTAGAATCATGCCTACTTACAACGGACCCACCCTACCTACCGCGATTCACGCTTCTCAGAACTTGCCTTCATCATCGGGATCAAAGGAAGAGGGAATCTTTGCGAATGGTTGCTTCTGGGGTGGTGAAGTACGTTCATACTCTCATTCTTGATGGTGGTATCGAGAATAAGGCAGGAGAAGCTGAAGCAGCGCGAGATCGGCTACTCGAGTGGAGGGGAGCTCTGAATCAGCGAATACTGACTCTTCTGCTCTGTCTTGAACAGCACATGATCAGGAAACACATGAGTAAAGGGCTCCTTGATGTCAAGGTTGGATACATCGGAGGAAATGTCGAGGTGAGCCTCTCTTTCTTTCTCTGTCCTCGCAACTCTCGCTCAACTCGCACGAATCCCCCCGCTGTAGAACCCCAACTATCGACAAGTATGCTCTGGATCGACACAACACGCAGAAGCGTACAAAGTCGTTTACGATCCCTCCCAAGTCTCCTTCGCAGAATTTACCGAATTCTTCTTCCGTATGCACGACCCAACTCAAGTGAACCAACAAGGGCCCGATCGAGGTACTCAGTACAGATCTGGTATCTTTACGCTCAACGACGAGCAAGAACAAACGGCGAAGAAGGTCATGCAGGAAGTTCAGGAGGAACATTACAAGGGCAAGAAGATTGCTACCACTATCGAGAAGGCGGGCAAGTGGTGGGATGCTGAGGATTACCATCAACAATGTGAGTCGACTTGATTGTTGCTCGAAGTTCACGACCGAAGTATGGTGAACTGACTCTAACGAAATCGACATCTTTGCAGACCTCGACAACAACCCCGGAGGCTACGAGTGCCCTTCTCACGTCTTACATTGGTAGTCAAACTGTCAACATACTTTACTCCTCGAGCATTGCAAAGAAATCAGTACCATCGATAAACGCTTTATTCGTTCTCGACCGTTGCCAGCGAGTTCTGCCTCCCTCTCTCTCTCACAAGTCGTGCACATACAGCTCAGAGGGAGTGTGATCATAACCCTTAACTGGATCGTTTGAATACAACAAGATAAGACTACATCAAGAATTTCCTCCTATTCCCTACTCCTCCTCGTACTCTCTATCGACCAGGAGCGAAATTCGACTTCCTCCTCAATTCCGCTCCATATCGTTCAAACATGAAAGGGACTGGTACGAGCACTGCCATAGCTGCTGCGAGGACAGTACAAGCAACTCCAACTCCAAGTTTCCGAAACATTGCTTGAGCAAACAAGGGGAAGATGGCACCTGTTCGAGAGTGCGAGAAGGACATCAGTGCTGGGAACGATGCGCGCGGGACAAGAAGCGGGAAAGGGGAGGGCGAGAAGAGCAACTGACCGGCTAGAGAGCGAGAAACTACGTTTGAAGCCATCGCGGAGGCAGCGTATCTCTCATAAGCGTCTATCAAATAGGTTTGAAGCGATCTCTATCATGTCGAAGGATACGAGAGCTCGTCAGTGAACAAAGCGACATACTCAGTCTCGAGAGGAAAGCAGAGAACTCACGAAAATGAGAACCGATCCGATTCCTTGAACAATTCCAGATAGAGTAGGTACAATCCATGGTACTCGTGCGTACTCTCCACTCCATCCGAGCCAGATAAAGGCAATCACGATCAGAATTCCTCCGAGTTGTGAAGGTGGTAAACGCATTTCTGGAGTTGAGATTCCTGAATTGCGTTTTGTTGAAAGGACGTAGCGCTTTTGGAACCAGAGTGTGAGAGGGACTGTACGCGATGAATATATCAGTGATCGTACGAGAAGAAGAGGCTGTGAGGGGAAAGGAGTGGGATCATTTGTGATCGTGCGAAAGATGAAGAATCCCATTTCGCTTGAGATCATCCGACTAATTTGGGACTTACCGGATAGGATTGCGCCGACGAAAGTTGAGAGGAAAGGTAGGGAAGCGTAACCGGGTGTGAGATGGTGGACGTCGGAAAAGATGATAGGGTACGCTTCGAAGAGGAGGTAGATCAGTCCATAAACCATACTCATGTACGCCGTGAGGAGAGCGACTGGAGAGTAACTCGTCAGTGCAGGCCTCGATTCTAGTAGGAGACCAGCTCACTGATGATCTCGGTGAAGAGCAGAACGAAGGGCATTGCGAAGAGTCGGTGGAGTTCCGCTTTGACCCTTGCTAGCTTCTGTTTCTCTTTTGCATCCATCGCAGCTAACTCCAGTGCTGAGACGATCCGCTGGTCTCCCATTTCCACTCGCAACCGGTTTGCGATTTTCGATAGTAGAACAGGAGGATACGTCTCGGGAAGTGTGAGGACGACAATGACGAGTAGACCTCCTGCGATGATTGAAGGGATATAGAAAGCCCAAGGCCAGTCAATACGAATAGCCGCAAAAGAAGCGATTACGGGACCTAGAGCTGATTGAGCTCGAACGATAGCAGGTCAGTGGGAAGTCGACAGAATTACAGACGAAGACTAACCAGGTCCAGAGAATGTAGCGACGCTGTAGAAACTCATCGCCGTCCCTCGTTGCGTCGAGTCCCAGATATCTCCGCATACCGCTCCACTACTGTAGTCACGAAGCGAAATGAATCAGCGAAGATTTCAAGTTAGATTTCGTCACAAACTCACTTTGTCATCGGAACTGCTCCTGCAACTCCCGACAGGAATCTAAACGCGAGCAATGATCCATAGTTTGGAGAAGCTCCTGTTGCAGCCATGAAGGCTGTGAAGCTTGCGAGGCCTGCGATGAATAATGGCCTTCTTCCGAAAGTTTCGCTCAAGCTTGCGATGAAAAATGGACCAATGGAGTACCCAAAAAGGTACATCGAGAGCGGTAGTGCAGTCTTTGGATGTTGCGAAAGGTCAGCTTTACATAGCTTGAAGCAGAAGGAGGAGACTCACATTTCCTCCGAGATCCGCTTGAATTTGACTCGCTGCTCCCGACGAACACGAAGAAGCAATCGCTGACTGAGCGTATTAGAGTGATCAGATTCTCTACTCTTCAGACGAGAGGGAGAGTAGACGCACAATCATGACGAGTAAAGCAGCCACGAGAGTAGTCCAAAATTTCGACGCCAAACTCCGACACAATGGGTCTTCTCGATGTTTCGGCTTCGTCGAAAAGCTCAGAAGCAACCATTGTCCTTTGGGTGTCAAGACGAGCCCATCTTCAATCGGAGGACTATCTTTGGCATTCGAGTCAGGCTCTTGCGAAACGACGGAGTGAGTCGGAGGTGTATTATCGAGGACGGACGAGCCTATCGCCTTTTCCGTATCTTCCTCCGTCGTAGTCGGCATTCGAGCATCGGTTCAGTCGAAAGCGAAGGGAAGGGAAAGAGAGGAGGGTGAAATCGGCTTAAATTCGCCGAAAGTGGAGGGATAGCAGCTCCTCTTCCTCCCACACGCTCGGCTTCTCTGTCAGCTACTCTGAAGGACGCAGATCACACCGTCTAGCCACCTACTTCGCTCTTCGCTTTTCTACCGCTTTGAAAAGATCAAGAAATGGGAATTCGTGACGCAATCGCTTTAAGGACTGGGTTCTCTAACGGAAGGAGCTTCGATGCCGGAAGAGATCTACCTGACCTGACGGGCAAGGTGAGTAATTGAATGCCTTCTTCCACTTTCAAGCGTAACTTAACCTTGTGAGAACGATCAGGTCGCTGTTATCACTGGTGGAAACGCTGGATTGGGAGCTATCACGGTGGAGAACCTCGTCAAGAAGGGATGCAAGGTGTACCTAGCAGCGAGGAGTGAAGAAAAGGCGAAGGATGCTATCAGCGAGATCAATCGCAAGAATCCTGGCAAAGAAGCGAATTTGGTCTTCCTTCCTTTCGATATGACCGACTTGAAGAGCATCAAGAAGGCTGCAGAGACTGTCAAGGAGAAGGAAGATCGCTTGGATATCGTCGTAAACAATGCAGGCGAGCACCCTTTTCTCGTAATTCCCATCCACGATCGTGCGAGACTGAATTTTCATGCTTTGTAGGTGTCATGGCTTGGCCTTACAAGATCGTCAATGGTGTCGAGGTTCAATTCGTGAGCTTCACTCTGCCACAAATCCTGGAGAGCATCTTTCGCTAATGTCGAGCAAAAAATTCAGTGGAACCACCTCGGTCACTTCGCTTTCATCCACTACCTCCTTCCTCTCCTCAAGAAGACCGCTCAACAGAGTGGATCTACCTCAGTCCGAATCGTCAACGTCTCTTCCCTCGGCCACACCTTCTGTCCTTCGAACCCCGACTTCTCGTCTATCGAAGGAGCCAACAAAGAATACGGTAGCACTTGGTCTCGCTACGGTCTCAGCAAAGCCGCCAACATCCTCTTCACGATTGCCCTACAAGACCGATTCAAGAACGACAGGATCAAAGTAAATTCCTGTCATCCAGGAAACGTCGCTACTACCTTGACTCGAGGTCCTCAAGAATCGTATGGATTCATTGCGAGGTATCTCTCGGTCACTGAAAGTTGGTTCCTCATGACTCCTGTTGAAGGAGCCAAGACTCAGACTTATCTCGCTGCTTCGAAGGAAGTCGACGAGAAAGACTATCGGTGCGCATTTTACTCCCCCATCTCTCCCAAGCTCGTATTGACGTCTTCCTCTTCTCTTATAATACAGCGGCAAATACTTCACTCCCATCGCTACCGAGACTGAGACTTCGAAACTCTGTCAAGATAAAGCACTCGCTGAGCAACTTTGGAAATTGAGCGAAGATTTCGTAAGAGAGAACGGTGATGAATAGTTTGTGTGCCTCGTTCGTATGTTGTTGTTCGTTTTGCTATTCCTCTCTTGTGTACTGTAAAGTGGAAGGAAGTGTTTTTTACTCGTCACGTGAGGGCGATCGTTCCACCTTCAAAAATTATCATCGACTCATGGCCATTTAATTTTGATCAAAGTCGGCTAACGAGCTCCCCTTCCTTCGCTCTCCTATTTCTTCTGCCTCGCTCAATCTACTTCAACTAGCCTCTATACTCTATCCAGCAAGCCTCACTCCAATCCGCAAGCGTCCCTTCAGCCTTTCCTTCAACCTCCCTCCGCTTTTCAACCAACCTTTCAAACCTCGAACTAGTACGCTATGGGGATCAGACAGAGCTTTGCAGCATGCACAGGGTTCAGTAATAAACGTGAATGGGAACCATCAACGGATCTACCAGACTTGAGCGGCAAAGTCAGTTCCTCCTCTTTAGCGTTCATTCCTCGCTTCAAAATTTCAAAAAAATCTATCAAACTGACTACAATCCTCTCAAAACCAGGTTGCGATCGTCACTGGTGGTAACACTGGATTAGGGGAACAATGTGCTTTGAACTTGCATTCGAAAAATGCAAAAGTTTATATCGCATGTCGAAACGAGGATAGGGCGAACGAAGCGATGAAACGGATAAACTCGAAATCACCGGGCAGAGAGGATAGTTTGGTGTACCTGCCGTTCGATTTGACGGATCTCAAAACGATAAAGAGAGCGGCGGAGACAGTCAAGGAGAAAGAACAGAGGTTGGATATCGTCGTCAATAACGCTGGTATGTTGCTCTTCCTTTCTACTATCTATCTGAGACGTGATTGACGTTATTGTAATCTCACTAGGTGTCATGGCGTGGCCTTACAAGATTGTGAATGGAGTCGAAGTCCAATTTGTGAGAAAAGCAGAATGTTTCCTTTCGTCCCCGCTTTACACCCTCTCATCCTCCTTTCTTCTTCACAGTGGAACCATCTCGGTCACTTCGCTTTCATTCAATACCTCCTACCACTCCTAACCAAGACAGCTAGAGAGAATCCTTCACCAGCAACTTCAGTTCGAATCGTCAACCTCGCTTCGTTAGGTCACAAACTCATGAACAAACCCGATTTCTCTTCGATCGACGGAGCGAACAAGGATTACGGATCGACGTGGAAGAGGTACGGACAGAGTAAATTGGGAAACATCTTGTTCACGAGTGAATTGCAAGAGAGGTTGAAAGGTGAAAACATCAAGGTGAGCTTTTCATTTCTTGCTGTTTCTACTCTCTGCGGTCTCTATGGAAGTGTATGAGTGTACACTGACGAGAAGATCTTAACAGGTCAACTGTTGTCACCCAGGAAACATCGAAACTGAGCTACACAGAGGACCAGCTGCATCGTACGGAATGATCGCTGTACGTTGTTTTGCCCACTTTCGCTTCATTGGAAGAAGAGCTCACCCTCCATTTTGTGTAAACAGCAATGGGCGATTAAGATTCAAGGTTCATTTTTGATGAAGATTCCCGAGGGAGCCAAAACCTCAACTTTCCTCGCAGCGTCTCGAGAAGTCGATGAACAAGATTACAGGTGCGCTCTATCTCTCTTCCTTCTCTCTCACTCAGAATCGTCTCAGGCTGATGCGAGCGAGTGAACAGAGGGAAATATTTCACACCGATTGCGACTGAAACTAGTCCGAGCAAAGCTGCGAGGGATCGAGAACTGGCACAACAACTGTGGAGGATCAGTGAGCAATTCGTCAAGGACCATGACCCGTCACTGAACGAAGCGAAAGTGAACGATTCTTGAGGAGGAGGGAAAGCGCGTGTCTCTTTGTTGTACTTGTTTTCGTATTTTCCCGCATATCCATATCTTTCTACGTTCCTCTATCGTAGCGTTTCTTCCCTAATCTTGTCAATCTCCCAGCTACACGCTCGTTACACACGATCTCTCACTGCTGCAGAAGAGAGAGGAAGAGAGAGCTGAACGGTAATTTCTCAAGGGAATTGATTATTCCATTCAAAAAAAACCCCTCAAACAAACGCCCTTTTTTTACGTTCATCCCCAGACATGTCTTTCAACAACAAGGTCAACTTCCGTTTAAGCCTCAGTGCGGGGTCCACCTCGTCCGACACCAGCGAACCTAGGTCGGAAATCATCTCCACCTTGTTCCTTTCCTCCCTCGGCACCTTGACGACGACGGTAGCCCTCATCTCCTCCAGCACG
>Ga0308160_10002674_pt1 | contig 21099 bp, 27 predicted proteins | sample PhyFR1_FD_201036 | JGI IMG/M metagenome (GOLD analysis project Ga0308160, IMG submission 201036) | Phyllosphere microbial communities from UC Gill Tract Community Farm, Albany, California, United States - DLSLF.R1 | ecosystem: Host-associated > Plants > Phyllosphere > Unclassified | place: USA...
GAGATGATCGATCGATCAAAGGTAGCCTCGGGTGACTTTCTCCTTGTTTCGATCACGTTTCACCCGAGGCTGGATGGGCTCTGTCCTCTGCTGCTGATGCTGCTGCTGCTGCTTGCCACGCGCGCACATCATCATCAAAACCTTGTTTCTCCTGATTAGCCATCATCTATTCCAATCACTGTCCTCTGGGACCAGATGGTGCCGAACGGATCCGGCCGAAGTTTTCTCCTCCTGTACCCCTTGTCCCATAGCTAGCTTCCTGTCAAGGACAATGGTCCCCTTTGATCAGCGAGATAAAGTCCCCTTATCTTTGTACGACATCTCAGTCCAAGCAGTGAGACAGACTCTTCGCCAGAATGCCCATATAAGCTCTTCTTCAGCTATGACAAACCGAAGGCGTCCGATAACCGATCAGTTCAGTCAATCAAGGGCCCAAACAATCCACCACATCAAGCTTCTTGCTCTCGCTGCGAATCATCACGATTACACCACACCCCGCCACGAAATCCTAATCAACCATGCCTCCTATCCCTATTGACGCCATGAGATCGCTCTGGGAACGTGCTTATCGCGAGCGAGCCCAGTTTGACCATGTGGATAAGGACGGCATCAGTCATACTCGAGATGGAACATCCGTATGGGGTAAGCCCCCAAAACCCCCTCTCCCTTCGGTCCACAGCGAACCGCTCGCTGACATATGATTCGTCTTATCTCTATCGTTCATCCTAGTCTACGGGGTCGTCATTGGCGGAAGCATAGCCCTCGTCCTGCTCGTCCTCTCTACCGTCTATAAGCAAGACTACGCTCAACGACGAAACAATCGGACATTGCAAGTCGAAGAGCATCGACCGAGGCTGAATTCGGAGAAGATCGAGGATGTGAGGGCAGTGGGGCGAACGGAAGATGAATCACAAGCGGGACAGGGAGTTGCTCGATGAGAGGGGAAATTCGAATGAAGTGAAAGGATAACGAGGATAGATGTGGACCTGAGTGCTGTATGTACCAATCTTTGTAATTGTGCGGCTCTGTCCCACGCTGTAACATCACATGTTCGAGGACCTGTTCTCTGTAGCGAGTGCACTTGGACATGGATCATCATTTACGAGCTTGCCTGAGAAGCGCATTCCGTTTTCGATGCAGAAACAATTCCTTTTCATATGGACTAGAAGTAGGTACAACAATACGGACTGGGAGAGCGAGAGCGATGCCTCCTTCCGGGTCCTCTCGAGATGTGCGTGATGCGATACATGTTGGTGTTCGCCGTCCTGGGGACGGGTGATGCTGGAGATGCCAGAAAGGGAACAAGACCACGACGATCGGGAAAGACCCGATCGTCGATGTTGCGAGCGAATGAAGAGCGGCAGTCTATGACAGAGATGCAGATGCTTGTATGCCGGAATCTAGGGTATGCGATTCTGAGACTCTCAATTGGGCTGGGCGGGGGCCGCTGTCGGCTCGGATGCGTTGTCCTGGCTAGGAATGTCGTCAACCAGGGCTCGGATCCTCGTGGTTACCGCGATAGGATACATCCTGTACGGAAAAGCGAGTCAACTCGTGGTAACGCGTCGACACTGGGTACGATTTATAGCTCACCTTGCCTCCATTCGGTCACAGACAGCTCGAGCTTCCCCTTTGGAACCAGCTTGCAACTCGGCGCGAATCATGGTTTCACTATTGGGGTTTGAGGAGTTAGAGCGCATTCAGGAAAAGCAGGCTCTGACCGGTACTCACTACGTGGAAGGCTCTCGGAAGACGATATCGGTGTCAGCGGTCGTGGAAGGCTTGAGCTGGCCCGATGACGTTAACAAGGTTGGATGGTTGTTGGGGGCGGCTTTGCCTATTTGAGGAAAATTGCACCGGCTTAGTCATAATCCCGCTCGAGCCAACTCAGCTTGACTGGACTCACCCATGCTACTGTCGCCCATGCTTTCAAATACAGCTCGGGCCTTTCCGATATCACCAACATTGGCGTAGCCTTTGATCAACATGTTGTAAACGTATGCCGTGGCTTTGACCCCTTGTTCGACCATCTTGGAACGGTAGCTTTCGAGCTCGGCGACCATTTGGTGCTGAGCTAAGACTCCCATAAGAGCTTCCCAGCATACTGGTTCAACCGGACCTCGTTTCTTGTTGGAAGGGTGCGTCGGAATAGATTCAAACATGTCGATGGCTTCTTGAACTTTGCCGGCGATGTTGCCAGTGGCGTGAATCAAGGAGGCCCAATGAGTCCCGGCGACCGAAACACGGCTGTCGTTGCACAAGTTTCCGAACACAGTCTGCATAGCGCCAAGATCAACGGGCTGAAGGGTTCCGTAAGCGTCGAGCAAAAGTTTGTAGGTGTGAGCCGATGGCGCGACGTTCGCTTGGACCATCTGGTTGTAATAATGCAAAACGAGTTCTCGCGAAGGATGACTTTGCAGATGCAACTGCATCATCGTGCTGTTGTAATGGGAGTCAGTCAGCCCACCAATAAAAAAACTTCGCAGTTCCTAGGCCCTGGATACTCACTTGTAAGGAGGAACTCGAGGTTTGTGGTTGGGGTTGGATTGCATCTCGTCGAACAATGTGGCGGCGGATTCAGAGTCGCCGACACGGCAGCAAGCGTTGATCACGGCACCATAAGTTACCGAACTGGGTCTGATTCCTTGAGCCTTCATCTGCCTGAAAAAGTCTAGTGCCAATTCCGCTTTTCGAGCTCGTGAAAGCTTGGAGATGATGGTGTTGTACAAGAATAAGGTTGGTTTGACACCGAGTCGTTGACTCTCGTCCCAAAGTTCCCGAGCGACAGAAGCATCATCAGTAGTGTCTTTGGCGGAGGAGATCATAAGAGCGTAAGCCTCCGCCGACGGGACCTGATTCTGCTCTAAAATGGCAGCGCGATGAAGTCCCGCTTGTTCCAGCTTTCCAAGGAGGCAACACGCCATCAGCATTTGGTCCTCCACGGCCAACCAAGCGTTCCAGCGCTTGTCCTCTGGCATCGTGGCGAGGACGATATGGGCATATTGATAGAGCTCCGCGACCTTGTCGGCGAAACCAAGACGAGCCATTGCGGTAGCAAGGCGAGCGGTGACTTGAGGTAGAGGCAGTTGACCCTTCTCTGCGTGTTCCTTAAAGATGGCAAACGATTCCACGGGAGTCCTGGCCGGTTTCATACCAACGTGCTGATCGATCATCTTGCTCACCCCGGGCGGAGTAAGCATGTACTGAGTTGACGGAGAACTATCAGATACATCGGTAGGCGCGGTCGAAACATTCGAAGGATCTCCGACCGACGAAGGTGAAGCGATATCCGACAGAGCGGCAGACACATCGCTGGGAGCGGATGTTTGATCAAAAGCGGTTGATGTAAGCGCCGGGCCAAAGGCCGTTTCGAAGATGTTACGAGCCTCCTCCGGTCCTCGACGTTGCACGAGAAGCGAAGCCAACGTGCCCTGTGCAATTTTGTCTATCGCGGACGTCCCACGGACTTCAGCTAACCTTCGGATGATGGTCTCGCTATCTCGATCGAATTGATCGCTCTCATCTCCTGTCAGGGGATGATTGACCTCTCCGCCGACTCGACACAAAACTTGCACGATGGCGTTCAGCGCTTCCTTGCCCATCTTGTTACCCCAAGCCTGCATCTGGGTAGCATCTGAAGGCAAAGCCTTAGCTAGATCGCCAACGAGAGATCTGCCGACCGACCGCGAAGCAGACTGTTTGAATCGGTACGTTGTGATCAACAATTCCACCTTGTCCTCCAATGTTTTCGCTTCCATGTATCCGCCGTTGCGAAGGATGTCGGCCGAGTTAGTCGTAACAATGGAGCTGATATCAACATCGCGTCGACCCAATCGTCGCATCATCTTGTACGCTTCTTTGTATAGTCCAAGGTTTCCGGCGATCTCGAGGTAGGCGCGAAGCGTCGTCGAGTCGATATAAAACGGTCGGTCGTTCGGGAAGACTTCACTTGCAAGGTCGACCGCCTTGACCATCCTCGCCGCCAGCTCCGGGTCGACATCGGGCTGTTGCAAGGCACAGACGAGCATAACGACTGATCGTCTGACCAAGAGATTTTCCATGCTGTCTCGACCGGGTTTGAGCATGCCAATGAGCTGCAACACAGCATCGACGTTTTCATCCGCGATCGCTCGGTGACCGAGCAAGTTGAACGGTCGAATTAGGGTCCTGAGGCCGAGTATAGAGGCATACTTTTGCAGAATGTCGATCGCCCGCTGCCAGTTCCCTCTCTCGTACAGCGCGTTGATCATACTCGAAATGGAGCTTGAGTTGAGCGAGATCAAGTGCCCAGCGGTCGACTCTTGCTTAAGGCTCGTCTGGCCCATCAACTCCATCAGAGCTTCAGCTTTGGCATCCTCGCCGAGGACGGTGTAGCCCCGTAAGAGGTTATCAAAGAACAACGATAAGCTTCGCGTGGCATCGGCGCCCCTCTTAGTGGTACGAGGTTGACCTTCCTCGTCAACCGCAGGTCCGGCTTTCACATCGAGCATGGGCTCGGCCGAAGAAGCACCTTCCAAGGGCCTTCCATCCAGGATCATGCCTCGTTTTTCATCCGCCAAGAAACGTTTCAAGATGTCTTGCATCCCTTCGACTCCACCCTCCTTAGCCTTGGAGTAGCATTCCACAAGATGAGCGTAGAGGACGATCAAAGTCTTGCCGTCATCGGTGTTCTTGGCAGTCTGCTTGTTGCTGTTGTTGACACCCTCGAGGTGACCCCAGACTTGTAGCGCCGTCTGAAGGTCCCCACGAGCCGCCGCGCCCTGCAACAAGAGTGCATAGACACCGAGCTGGAACGGTCGATGACGGTTATACGTCACACCCGAATGGAACAGCTTGAGCGCGTTCTCGTAATTGCGTTCCTTTTTCAACGCCTGAATTTGCTCCTCAACGTCGCGGAGCTTGTCGTGCCGATTTCCGAAATCGTAGTCCCCTCCTCCCGTCCCGTCCTTTCTGACACTGGCAGCATGAGCTCGATCCCAGATGATCCATTTCCGTTTAGCCTCGGCTTCACGTGTTGCAACGGCGATCTCGTCGTTCCTCTCCATCAAAGCTCGAATGACCAACGAATACGTCTTGATGTTGGGCAAGATATCCCGCTCGAGCATCTCGTTGTACGTCTTCAAGATGTTCGTGATCGGTTCGCTGACTTGTCGGAAACGGTGAAGGATATCGAGTACGAGATTGTACCCGGATCGGGAGAAGTATGGAGGATCGACATTAGGAGCGGAAGAGACCGCTGGGTCCGGGTGCAACGCCGCAGGATTCCTGTACTCTTCTGCCAGCCGTAAAGCTGTCCTACGATTTCCGTCCTGGATCGCCTGGATCATTCGGTTCTGCATCTCCGTGTCCCGCGCTTCGAGCTGTTCCTTGAATTCAGATTCGGCCAATCCGAGCTCTGACCGACTGATCGGTCGTGGAGCAGAAGATTGCCGATCGTTCTCAACGGCAGAGATGGCGTCTCCAAGAGGTCGACTCGAGCGTTCCGTCGTAGCAGAGTACGAGTTCCTCCTCACTCTTGCTACCGAGCCGGGTCTTCCGGACGACGATCCCAACGCTCGCATCCTCTTGATCCCATCCCGTCGAGCACCGTTCATCTCCAGATCATCCACAGTCTTTCCAGACCCGGACGACGTCGTACTAATCCCCCTCGACCCTTTGACCCCGGGCAGTCTCACAGGAAGCCTAACAAACTTTCCTCCTCTCAGCCCGACAGTCCAGGAACCTGCCAACCCCATCCCTGGGGTCGAGCTCTCAGCCCCGGCACTCGTCGTCTTCCTCCTCACGAGCCGATGTTGTGACCGGGCACCCTCGGTGGATCGCTCGAGGTCCGAGTCCGGATCCTCTACGGCACTCTCATCGTCCATCCTCCATCGCGCTCGGTCATCCTTTATCGTTGTCGCCTGCGTGACCTCGGCCGAACCTGACTCGATATCAATCTGTTGACTCGCGGCAGTAGGCGAAGGAGGCAACTCTGTGCCTTTTATCGAACGGCTAGATGATCGTCTTCTTCTCGTCGTCGTCGTCGTAGTCTTTGATCGGGCCAAGGTGGAAGGTCGTCGAGATCGGATATCAGCGAGCGTGGATCGATCGGCTTCGAGATCGTCTGCTTCATCTTGAGTTTGTTGGGCAGATTGTTGTGCTTGGGTAAGGGTCCTTCCGAAGCCCTGTCAATTTGGGTGTCATTGAGTCATGTCATCACCATCAGAGGGACGTAGGAAACAGAGTCGGAATAGCAAGGAGTCAAGATCAGTATTGCCCAGATCTGACCCTGATGCTTCGCGGATCAAGATAGCGACTCACGGTATATCCCGAAAACTTGCTACCCGTTCCATTTCCAGCTCCAGCGCCACTCCCAGCTCCTGCTCCGCCCGTACTCCCTAATCCCCAAGCAGCTCCAACAAAGTTCCCCGTCCCCTGCGGGATCGTAGCGATCTGAGCTTGACCCGCTTGGACTTGAGCTTGAGTGAGGAGAGACGCATTGGAAGTAAATGCTTGAGAGGTGGAAGATGTGGTGGAGGTGAAGAGGGTAGTGGCAGAGGAAGAGGCAGTAGTGGAGGTCGAGGTAGTGGTAGAAGCGGCGGTATGGGAATTTGTCAATAGTCCCTGAAGGCGGAGGATCGGTCGAAGGTGGGATCTAGGAAGAGGCGTATGAAAGTCAGTGGATCGTTCAAGGCGTTGGCTTGAGGAATGCAAGTTCGTTCAACTCACGCCGCCTTGACCAACATCGTAGAGATGACGATGGGCGTATGATTAGGGATAACCCCTAGACTATCTCGTCTTGTTTAGTTGTTCGTGGTGGTGGTGGTAGTAATAGTAGTTTGATCTTACGAGTTGGTCTCGTCGATTTGGGCTTTCGCTTCAAGAAATGTTCAAGATCAGTACGACACCCTCCGGCTGCTCATCCAAGTAGTTTTCAGAATTTGCTTCCGCGAGTCGCGCGGGCAACGGATGAATGAGTCAAGCCGAAACGACGAGCAAGCTCGACGATGCGCGCAAGGTAAGCAGATGCTAGTGTTGACGGAGATTGATGACGCTTGGAGGCGAACGAAGGTGGTCAGTGTGAAGAGTTCCCGGCTGATCAGCTATAGCCTACGTCACATTTTACCCGTTGCTCTTGACTCGGAACTGCTGAGAAAAGTCGATCGGAACATTCGAAGGAGAGGAGGCGATCACCCGTCTGTTCCGAGATCCGCTAGGTTGATGTCATATCGCATAAACACCCGCGAGGCGTTTACGTAATCCAGCTCATGCGTTATTCGGATCCTAGGATGACGATTCATGCTTGTTGATCTTGTCAAGAAGGAGCAAACAGAGCGCGTGCAGCGTTTTTGGTTGTAACATCGTGGAGTAGTAGTCATTCACGAGCTACTTGCCCTCCTACTGCATCTCGCTATCCACACTAGACATCCCATTCATCAATAGTAGTCTGGGAAAAGCCGTACACCTCAGCTTCACAGCAACGTGCCAGCTGGACGTGAAAACAGGGATTGAGAACGTTAAGAGATCATCATGACGACCAGGTCAGTCCCAGCATCCGCATTTCACAGTCTCGCCAGTGACAGAGCTGACGATGTCGGGTCATTATCATGATAACTTGGCAGACACGACTTTTACCAAAACGAATCTACGGTATTCATTAGCATCTACCGTAAGAAGATCAACGAATCCGACCTGAAAATCGAATGTACCGAATCGTCCGTAAGTTACCTTGCCCGTTTGCGACATCCAGACCACTGAGACTGACTTTCGCGTAATCTGATGGGTGATCGATCCGTCAGTTGAAGATCGAGGTGGGAGATGAAGCGATCATGGACTTGAACCCTTTATGGGCTGGGGTGGTAGTTGATTCGACAGAGAAGACGATTTACGGAACCAAGGTGAGTAGTCAATCCTTCATCTTTTCCCAAAGGTCTATGAGATCTAAGCCTGTACGGAATGACCGCTGATTTCAAAACGATTTGTCTTCATCGGGTGATATTCGGATTTTGTGGTTGATCACTTCGGGATTGGCCAGCTCGAAATCAGATTAAAAAAATCACAACCAGGTTACACTTGGACTTCCCTCGTCCGATCATCGAACGGTCCAGCAGACAATCCTGGACCTTCCACCTTCACCCCAACCGCGACTACAAACCCAACTGCATCCAATCAAACGAAACCTAAATCCCTCTCAAACAAGTTCTCCAACCTCGACGCAGCGCTCACGGCCGAACTAGCTGAAGGCTCGACGGGAGAAGGAGGAGAAGGCGCAGGAAAGTCGGAGAAAGATTTGGAAGCGTTTTTCCAATCGATTTATGGAGATCTCGGGGAAGAGGGCAAGAGAGCGATGATGAAGAGCTTTACGGAGAGCGGGGGCACGGTGTTGTCCACTGATTGGGGGGATGTGGGGGCGAGGAAGGTGATTCCTCAGCCGCCAAAGTAGGAGGAGGAGGAAGCAACGAGATCATGACGATGATATGATTGATTGTATGTACAACATGTGCGAAAGTTCGATTGTCCATAACCTATTGATGCAGAAATTTCGCGTAGAGATTCTACCACTTCTGACCCGCGCCATCCTTGTACTTGGCCCACTTGCCGTCGCCGCCTTCTCTGGTTCCCTTGATGTGAACGATCTTCATCGGCGTGTCGAGGACCACTTCGAACCACTGGTCGGAGTGGTGGTTCCACATCTTGACTCTGCTCCTGTCGACGTCGCAGCCGAGGATAGCCCAAAGACCGGGCTTCTCCGCCCCTTCGGGAATGATGGCGACCATGGGCTGCGAAGGGGAAGCGGCGATTGCGTCAACAACTACGGCTTCTGACCAGATGAATCACGACGGCTCATTGCTTACAGTCTCTCCGCTCTTCTTCACCAAATCTTGGACGTCCTCGTTATGGACTTCGTAGCCGCCGAGGATGTCACATTCTTCTCCCGTCAACGCGCCGAGCATCTGGATGGCTTGATGTTCACCATCTTCCCACTTAGCATCAGCAATATTTGCATCGTACATCCCAAAGGCTTGCTCGATGAAATACGGCCATTTAAAGGTCTTGATGGCGACATTGACACTGTCCTCCTTGCCAGCAGCAGTCACGGCTTGAATTAGAGACTCGTCAGAAAAGGTCCGCGAGTTATCGCTGTTACCAGGAGAAACAAGCTTGAGTTCTTCGTATTCTGGTGTGAGGCACCAGGGAGCAACGCCTTTCTTCTTGCCTCCAGCAAACACGCGTTGAACTTCGGTCCATGCCATCTATACGGAAGCAGCAGGAGTGATTAGATTATCGATTGAACGCGAATGAAATGAGCCCTGCAATGAATGTTGTGTCTTACGTTACCCCAAGCTGCGATAGCGGCAGCCCGAGCGTTGACGATCATCTGAGTTCCGCTCATTTCTTTCGCCTCATCTGCAGTAGCGACCTTAGTCATCTGGACGTCCGCGAAGACGGGTCCGGTCTGATCCGCCCAGTCTTTCCGGCTCTTCTGGTCTTCGTAGTTCTCAAGCGGAGGCGCCCACAAGGGAGTTCCGCCTTGCTGATTGCACCAGGCCATAGCTGCGTCGTAGTTGGCAGGCTTCGGTATAGCGGTGGTGGATGGGAGTGGTTCCATTGCAGGTGATGCGCTTACCTCTTGAGGCTCTTGTCGCTTGATGGGGGTTTCCCTGGCTACTAAGGAGGCCTCGGAAGGAATAGTAGGCATAGGGTCACCCGGGATGTCTTGTCGTCTAGCCGGAGCTATCCTAGCGCAAGCAGCTATTCGACATGTGGAAGGTCAGATACATCCTTGATTGTAGTCAACGAGAAAGACACCGCCCGGAACTGACCCGAGGCTCCCAGCGCAAGAGTGACGAGGACTGAGACAAAGTTCGAAGACCGCATGTTTGCGAAAAGCTTTCAAGTTCGGTGAGAGATTCTCAGAGAGACCTCTCCAGAGGTTGATCTCAGCTTTCATCAATGTCTACAATCCTCTCCGTGTGTCGGTGATGCATTGAACACCTTCTACTAAATATGGAGAGGCATTCTTCTGCAAAAGTGAGTATGGGTCGGAGAAGAAAGGGCCTCGTGATGCCCCATTTATCAGGGGAAGTCGGGAGTTTTCGCAAAGGAAGGTCTTCAGCCGCTTCCTGAAAATCGCTTGGAAGACGGAGACATCTCATAAGGACACTAAGGGATACACAGTCGTATTCAGACTGTCCGTAGGTAACAAGCTTCGAACGTCAACAACAAGGTGAGTAAAGTCGCTTCCACCCCTAGACCAGCGGATGGGCCTAGCCTCGACCACTCGGATCGCTCATTCGAGCCAATCAAAAGGATTGGCGTTGGATTTTCTTGAGTCCAGCTACCAGATGGAGACATATAGTAGGGCAGATCCGAAGGTCACTGCGCCAGCAACGACACCGGGAAACAAAGACTTTGACTTGATACCCGGTCCGGTCCTTTCAAACGATTACAAGGAAGATATGAACAACCGGGCGAAAGCGAGGGCGAACTGGCTGAAGTTGGCTCACCTTTCCGCTGCGATGATGACTCTACTAGCGCTAGCGAAAGCTGGAGTAGCTGATCCAGAGGTTCTGGCGGTAGACGTAAGCTCGATAGGTACACTGGAGGTTTCCACAGGTGCAGATGAAGACACGGACTGGGAGAGACATCGTCAGCTAGAGTCCTATCGGCCATATTCACTAATGCTCAGATTCAGGAACCTACAGTTGTACCTCCAACACGATCGTCACTGATGCTTGAGGTACCATCTGCCTGCGGAGAGCCAGTACTAGACCCCACTACCCCCATTACACCTAGAAACTGCTCATTTCAGACACATTGTAAAGACGTTACAAAGACTGACATACTGGTGAAGATCGCGGGTTGAAAATCAATGGCGCTCTGGGTAAACAGTGTCAGATCCTAGTGTTAGGAAAAGCCAGCTCTATGGCGACACTTACGGTAACAGCCGGATCAGATACTGTTTTGATGTTGAAATCATTTTTCTCATCAGATTCGCTGTCGGTCTTCCGAATCGTTCTCGCGCTTACCAAAAGTACTAGCAAGAGTTCCGTCAAAGCATGATGTGACGATGGTTCCAATGGCTACGGCTGTTGTAGTACCTTCTGCAAAGGGCAGTACGATGGAGGTGATCAAGTTATCGTCCTCGCCATCAGACCCAAGACTGGTGCTAGTAATCGCAGTAAGGGAGCTAAAGACCACGGATGTGGCCCCTTCCCCGTCATAGGGACCGCCAAGGGCGGTACTGGTCGTGATGGCAATGGTATTATCGTCGTCGAAGGTAACAGTAGTCTGAGCTCGACCAGATAGGAGACCTAAGCCTAGCATGAATACGGTGGCTGAGATCGATCTGTTGCTGAGCATCGCGGTTGTTCGGTTGATAGTGCGGAGAGTATGAGTGGAAGGACTAGTTGTATATAGATGGGCTCAGAGAAAAGGAGGTCAATACATTCATAGTAAGCAACTTCAGATCAGGCAGCAACAGGGTATTATATATACAACGATTCTTAGGACCTTACCAAATTCATTGAAGTGGAGACTTCCCGAGAGTCGGACTTTGTGCTGTGCTACGATCTTGGTTTGCTGTGCTGAGCGCAATATGTGTCATCGTCATTTAGGTGTTTTCGAGTGTCAATCATCGCTATCGCTCCATGATGCCCCTTCAGGCTCCTCGACCGTTCGAATTGCAATGAGATCTGGCTGAGAATATCAGTACCTTTCCAGCGGGTCGCAAATGAGCCGTCCGCGGTCCGGAAGACCCTGACAAGACGAACGCCAACGTGGTCGCAAAATGCTGTGCAGAAATTCTCCCGCGCGCCTCACTTTAAGGTTCAACGCCTACTCCAATGATCCATGAGATCGGAATGTCATCAATTTCCTTTTCGAGGCATTACATGGCATTCATCGATTTAAACACGGACACAACGAATGTCGGCCATCTCTTGGCATCGAATCCCCGGTCATGATAAAGGGTGTAATGTCGATCGAAAGTCCGGAGAAAGTGAGGGCCCGGCGGTGCCGCTCGAAGAAGGACTGTTCTCCTTATCAACGTCGTAGATTCTACACAGCCCGGATCACCGTCGTCTTTCGTTGTGCCGGGGGGATGTCTGGATGACTTCAGATCGATCCGGCGTGCTCATGATTTTGTAGTTGTTTTTGGCTGTACGATACCTGAGATAGAGCCAACCATCAATTCCCATTGCGATGATCGCTCCAACTACGATACCAACTGGAATACAGTTGTCAGCTAAACTGCAACTTCCTAGGTTCACACTGGAAGGGAATCTCACTTACATACGAGAAAAAGTGCTTGTCTGGTTGACAATTTTCCAAACTCTTGCTTGAGCTCGGCGCGAGTGCCTGTGTCATTTGGTGGAACGTCCATGATTCGCGACCGGAAATGAGCTCTATGCTATCGGTTACGTTGCAATGGTATTGCGGGTCTCCTCGATATGCTTGCACTCGTATATTCGTAAGAACATTTATATAGTACAGACTATCTCCAGCACAATATTCAAAGGGATCATGACAAAGGCATATCTGAAACTCCCCTGCAATCGAGAGGCGGTAGGATGACGATCGTCGGGTTCCCATCGGATCCTTGAAAAGGTATCACCACTCTTTAGTTTCAACGCTTCTGCTTCTCATGTGTCCTGCCTCTGCTAGAATGGGAGGAATCTCTTCCCTCGGGTTGATTATACAGCCTAATTTTCTTCTTCGCGCTGAAAGTAAGCCAGACTATTGGGATCGCAAGCAGGAGGCCTGCAGCGAAGCCGCTAACAAACCCGACTGCAAATAAATGTTTCAGTGAGGGCGAAACTTGACCTATTATGTGACGAGTAGCCTTACATAGCCAGACCTGGCCGTCAGTCAGAGTTCTAACCCATCCACCGGTCTCTTGAATATCCCTCCGCGTAAGGACAGAAATCATGGAAGGCTGAGTAAGAAAGAAGGGAAGGGGAAGTTCGCGTTGCGATCGAGTTTGAGATGACGTTCACGTGCGAGATAATTTCTTCGGTAAGAGCATGATTATATGTGTATAAGAGAGGCTAGAATTTGTTCTCCGCAACTTTCTGACCCAGTCGACTTCAGACTGAAACGCCATAGTTGAGTGATATCGACCTTCCCTTGATCAACCTGAGACAGGTTGTCACGCGTATCCAACTAGAAGCGCGCCCCGCCAAGCGCAACCAACGACGTCGTTACCTTTACCGCAATGATGCGATATCGATTGACCTCGAGATGGTGTTGATTCAAGGTCATTTGCCAGTCATATCTGCCCTCACCCTTGTTCGCAGTAGCCGAATTAGCAAACCTCGTCAAAATGCCCTCGAAACAACCTCTCTCTCCCTACCCGGTCATCGATGCCGACCCTACTTTCGGACGGGTGATCCGATACATGCGAGGGAGTGATTATGCCATGTGGGCTGGAGCTGCTGCTGCTGGACCTGCCGTATTCTTAGGCTTGGGTGAGTCTGACGGGTGTTGGTTTAGCTCGGGAATTTAGACAATGGTCAAGCCGATGGATCGACGTGGAGATGCGAATTACCGGCTGCATTCGGGTCAATTTGAATACGCGGGTCTCAACTACAATTGCAGGATAACCTATCCGAGCAACACAACTCGATATACCTTTAGGAACCCCGCCTAAGGACGAAGGCTTCGGTCACATCCATTCTGTGACATCTGGCTGCTTCTACCGTCTACCACTCCAATAGTCGCTAGGATGGCCGATGAACGTGTATGCACAAAATACCGAACCGAAACTAATTCCCTTCACCTTGCCCTATTATATCTCCTTCCTCGTCTACTGTCCTGTGGTCTCGGCCTCACTGAACTATACGATACGACAACCAATCAAAACAGATCGGATCGACCCTTCCCGAGCACCCACGAAGTCGGCCTTGAAGTTTGTCGGGTTCTTGGGTATTTCGGCTGGTTTCATGTTGGCTTATCAGAGGAGTAGTTGTGAGTGTCTGTTTTGTTGATCCTTCGGTGTACTTTGCGGTGGGGTTCGGGGATGTCTTCCTGTAGAGGAAAGACGAATGGAGGGACAGGTCGGGACAGTTTATAGAAAGAGAGAGTCGAAGATCGTGCTGCATGGCAGGATCCCCTGGCTTGCAATAAACCTTGCCGCAAGCCGAGGACGAGTCGAATTCAAGCAATGGCGTTCAACCCAGAACACAATCCGATCAACATACTGACTCACCCCACTTCCTTCCTCGCTCAGTCCGATTCATGGGTCTCACTGAGAACGCCGCGGAAGCCAAGAAGGACCACGCCGAGTTGTCTGCCCGAGTCGCTGCCGGTCAACCCATCTACGGCGAGACGGATTTGAGCGATTACGTCCAGAGCGTAGCGGCGAGGAATTCGACATGGAGTCAGTTGAAGTTGAGCGCGATGCCTTGGTGAGTCAGGATTCTGGCTGTGCGGGTTCGCTATGGACAGGCTCTGACCGGGACGCGTACACGGGCTGGATCATCTTATAGGTTCAACTTGGTCAACCACAACTACCATGGAGTCGACACTTCAAAGTACGGCGAGCAAAAGTAGAGGGTTCAGTGAGGGACAGAAAGGGAGAAGAGTTGGTATGCGGAGATGGTGTTGTCGGTTTAATGTTTTACCACCAGATTCGGCCTTGTCCGAGTTCTTCATGATCTTGTAACAACAAAAGAGAAACAAGAAACCGTGTCCGTTTGAGCAGAGCTGGCTACTGATGGTTGATCGGGTCGATGTATTCAAGCAATCGAGTTGAGAACACTGCTCTGACGTACTGATGATTGCTGGTTGACCGGGCCGCCGGGTCTTGACACGCCGTCGGGGAAACAGCATCACGCGAGATTGTGCGACTCGGCCGACCCTCCTGAGGTTGAACATCTAGGTCGACTTTTGTTTGACGAATCTGACACGATCATCTGGAGCATTTGACCTTGAATCTCTGGCTCGCTCGATACATTCTCGTAGTCTTAGTCACTTCTGAGGTGGAGCTCAATTGCTCAGACAACCACTCTGATTCAATTCGGCCGAGATCACTAGTCAAAGGCTCTGACGGCCGGCCTGGTTCCATCAAAGGAGTTTCTATCGTGAACCTCAGAGATCTCGGTAACGACCGAAAAGGGTCCCTTCTGAAAACCACGGAGGTCTTGGAAAGGAACGAAACCTTCACGACGACGAGCTTGGCGAGATCACATCAAGACTGGCAAGTATTATAGGCTTGGGAAATAGGCTGCCGGTGTACAGTTTAGCAAAGGGGTGGTGAAAGCGACGCAACGACATATTCACGAACAGGATACCCAAAACCAAGTCAGCAGAAGATTTGGTATCGCTTGATCGAACGACCAGCTGCAATCGCACATACAACCATCCGGGCCGAAAGAGAACTTGAAAGGAATATAATTCGAGATGCACATCACGTTGGAAGCGATGACAAGCTGGGCAAGAAAGGCGATCGGTGACGTCCCAGAACCCATGGTGGTGAGTCGAAAACTCCATCTCAGCCCAAATTCGACTACTATGCTCAACTTACACTGCGCATCCGTAGGGGCCTTCCATGACCCTCGTAACCATTCCTCACCCTGAAATACCGAACCAGACCAAGACCCAAATCTGGATGTACGGCGGTCGATCAGTCAAAACCCGCCGTGTATGTAGTGGTCTTTGGTGTTTGGACGTCGAGACTCTGGTCTGGGAGCGCGTTAGGTCTGATGAGGAGTCGGAGGGAAGTGGAGAGGGTTGGCCGAGAGGACGATACTTTCACACGGCTGATCGATGTGAGTCTCATGACATGTCTGATGATGAGCAGATGGCTCGGCGTTAGATTGTTAACGGATATCTCGTTTGCAACAAGGGGGTACCAAGCTCGTAATTTTCGGAGGCATGGGTCTTACTCCCACTTTTCACAACGGATCTCCTACAGCCGAATCTCCGGCACCCATATCAGCTAGCACCCAAGCTTCCATTAATGATCCACCTTGCGTCTTGAACGGTGTATGGGTATTTGACTGCGTCACTCGGAAATGGACCAGGCCGCGGAATGCGAATATGGGGATCAATATTGACGAAGGGATCTTGGAGCCTGTTGAGAATCTACCGGCTCCGAGGTATGCGCACACGAGCGTGATCAGTCGAGGGAAGTTGATCATTACGGGTGGACAGGATTTGCATAATGAGTGAGTCCGCGGATGGCAAGGCTTGGACTGATGAGAGCGCCGAGATCTGACATGACTGTTGTCTGGTATAGCTACATCATGCAAGGATCTACTCTGGATCTACCTAGCATGGCATGGGAACCCGCATTCGATATCGTCGACCACAGAGGCTCTTACCGAAGCGTCTCAGTATCCTCTCGATATACCCTAGAAACTCACACAACGGCTCTCAAGGATGACTATGGCAACCCTCTCGAACCGCTGCCGTATTCGTCGGATGCTCCTGGAGGGGGTGGTAATGTTTATACCTATTCCAACTCAAACTTTACGGATGTCAGAAGACAAATCCAGCTCTCTCGTTTCGATGAGACGGGGGACAATCTGTCGACAACAGACGTCACGCAACAGTTAACTGCTCGGTCGCAGAACCTCCCGCCTGGACTGAGATTCCCTTATGCCAGTATCATTGGCAACAATCTGGTCATCGCCGGAACTTATTTATCGGCTCACGAGCAGGAATACACGGTCTGGGTACTGGACCTGCGCAAGGCCAAGTGGAGGAAGATTGAAGCGATGGTCCTAGGTTCCGGAGGTCGGGCAGCTACACCGGCGGATGCAGAGTCGCTAGGAGGAGGCAGTTGGAACAAAGCTGTGACGTGGGAGGAAGCTGGCAAGTTGATGGTCTTTGGGAACAAAGGACGGAGCCTAGCCGAGGATTGTGAGTTCGCGGACATGGTTGCGAGTCATGGACAATGACCTGATGTTGTGTCGCTCTTCGTTGGGTGAAGATGAACAACGTGCGATCAACTTCGATCACGTTGCCATCGTTGACCTGGAGATGTTCGGCATATACCAGCCTCCCGTCCGAACACCATGTGCTTCCCCTCGAATGATCCCATTCGCCTTGAAGAGCCTACGCGAGAGTTGGAGCTCAGACTTCCACATTGTCTGCGAAGACGGCCGAGCTCTGGCATGCTCGAGGAGGATTCTTGAGGAACGTTGGCCCTGGTTCAAGACAAATTGGGGACAGGTTGCTGAGAAGGCACAAGGGGCTTTCGGAGATCTGACTTGCGCCGTGAGCCCCGATCTCGAGGGCAGATCAGGCGCGACGGTAAACGATCTCGCGGACCAGGCAGACAAGGCAGGCGCGGCCCGCTTCCAAAAGTGGAAGGCTGGATTCAAGATTGACCCTCAGACGCTTCAACTGTCGGAATCCTACCCCGTATGCAAAGCGTTGCTCGAGTACTTTTACACATACGACCTGGTGACACCGCTGCAGCATAGGGCACCGATACTGAGCGCTCTGCTCATCCTCTCAAAGCAATATGAATTGGACGACTTGAAGAAAAAGGTCGTTTACGCGATGCATGAGCGACTGACCGGGTCGAATTGTCTGGGAATTTACGAGATTGCGTGCCTTTGTGCTTGCACCAGCTTGCAAGTGCGGGCCTTGCGACTTGTCCTGGTGGGTATCTCGAATGATTCACGCTTGTAAAATTTGCCGCGAGATTGATCTTTTCGTGTCGTCATAGGCCATGCAAAAGCGTGAAGGACGCAACTCCACCCACAGGCGAGACAACTCAGGTGCTGGACTCACGCCATCTTCCGCAAGACCATCGCCCGGTGGTGGCTCCAGCGGAAATCTGAATGGGTCTCTGTCAGCGAACGGCGATGGTCGACAGCGGTCAGCCGGTACGAGAATGCCAAACTCGTCTAGCAACGGTGGCATGAATGGATATGCCATGAACTTGCCACCATCCTCGTATAGACTTAGTAAATCGCCTCGGACAAGGTCACCGTCTCCGTCTACGTGCAGTCTCAAAGCATCACCGCTACCGATTCCTGAAGAAAACATCTTTACCTTTCCGCCCAGAGCTGGAGCGAGCCCTTCGATAGTTCAGCCTGGTGAGCCAGCAGCAGGACGTCGTCTGCGACCAGTCGCGTCTCAGCCTGTCTTGAACGGCTGGAAGAGGGCAGCTTCCCAAGATGATGTTTCATCTGGGAAAGCCGACAATGCTGCGCGTAGTACGCCATCCCTCGCGAACGATAGCGAAGCTGCGCAGGATGAGCCAGATTACGACCCGCCATCCTTCCGAGCGAGACCAAAGACGGCGAGCCTCAAGTCGGTTCACCATTACCAGAAGGGCCTACATGATCTGTCTAAAAATGAGCGTGACCGTACAGACTCGGCCAAGGAGAATCGTCCGCATTCGAGGACTTTGTCTCCAGGGTTTCACCGGCGTGGTTTAGGGAAGTCTCAGTCCATCTCCTCATTCTTTGGTATGCCTTCCGCTACGTCGTCCATCGGTTGGATCGGTCAACACATCCTCTCGAGACCTCCTTCAGAGCGGGAGGCATCATCCTCTGCTGCAGCGGGCACGGGCGGACTGGACGTGGCGGTCGCTGCCGACACAGCGAGTACAAATACCGTCGCGACACCAAGCACCGCGGCATCTAACGCTAGTTCGGCCAGTGAGGCGATGGCTTGGACCGATCCTAGTGACGGGCTTGTTTTTTGGCAAGTAGGGACCGAGCAGCCGAGACGCGATGCCCCGCATCATCAGCGGTTGTGCTCACTTGGTGAAGAGAACGATGTGAAGAAGACGCCAGTTGCAAAGCGCACGCTCCAGGTGGATACACGGTTGGCTCAAACAGAATTCAGGCAGCCACGGAGGAAGGGGGATAGTATCGATTTGCGAGTCTCGCCACGAGGGGAGATGCCCTTGTTCTTTGTGCCTCCTGGACAGGTTCCACAGGGAACACAAGGGTAGCTATTGGAGCGGGGGCGGTAGTAGTGTCGGGTGGGAACTTGCTATAATCAATTGGCACTTGTTGTATGGCCTATATCATATTGCATTGAGATTATCATGGAGTATGGGCAGTTGGCAGAAACATATCTCAAGCCTGACGATAACTAGACTTGGCCGAGCTAGGCTTCGAGTTCTGCGTCCCCTTCAGGGGCAAGATCTCCGCGTGAGCAAACGATCGCGCGTGGAAACCCCTGAAGCGAAAATTAGCAACAGCCTTGTCCCTCGAGATGCAGGCTATCACTATGTACGCGGCGCGTACGATACCCTTAATCCAATCCTTCCGCTGATATCTTTCTCTGCCATGATGGACCGATCTGCAACTTGGGGGTTCATTAACGCCCCATCTACAAGACTTGTCCGGCAACTCGTTTCCATTCCTTCGCCGGCACGTATGAATTGGGAACGATACCAAGCAACATATCGACGGAGATGAAATATATGTCTTGTGTGGTCTTCATTCCTTACCTTGGCACTAAGCTGCACATCGTATCGCATTCGCGACATCTCAAACGATGATTGCCGGATCCTAGATTCGTTCCCGCATGCGATTGCGCGCTCGGTGGGCCACCATGTAGCAGGGGATGAGACGAAGGATTCCAAAAAAAACGTCCGTCCGAGATCTACCGATTGTCTGCACTCCGGTTGCTGGACGATCCAAAAGCGATTTGGTCAACGCCACCTGATTAGTCGACGCTATGTTACCAGAGCAAGGGTTCAGCAAAATCTCCGTGATCAGATGGGTATCCAGCGGAAAAGCGATTTTCAGAACCCTGAAAGGTTAAGCGACCTGCTTCCGAGTACCAGAGCCGGCAAGAACGCTTGCAAAGATACTTTCTCGTCTCACCGAGCGAGACTAAATCCTACAACCCAGTACCAGTCAGATTTACCCGGTGGACCTGACTGAAACCGGAATTATCGGTTCCGCACCGAACAATCGATCAAGATCACGTGACTTTCTGTTGTTGCTTGGCACTCGCGAGACCGTCGATGAGCTCATTCAAGCACTTCGAATAAGCAAAATGAGCAAAATAAACATCCAAATCACGACCATCGTGACCCTTGTTGTGACCGCTTGCAGTCGCCAGCAACACTTTGAGTTAGCAGATCTAAAATGACATATTTATGGCTTGCTGGACCGGTGTCCCGGTCACTGGTCAGACCGTCTTTGTCGAATGGCTCGAAGACCTTGTCTCGTGCGCCGCGATCGGCGTTCCATCTTGTTTGTACATCGAAACGAGCTACGTCGACGAGCCACACAAGCTCTAGCGTTGAGAAAAGCACAGCAAAGAGAGCGGGCTGGTCTTCCATAGGAGATTCTCACTCCGGTGTCTCAAACGATTCTGCAAGCACGACACTGGAATCGCCCAGGATCGCGAACAGGTTCTCAGTTATCCCGTACTCTTCCAGGCAGTATACAACAGCGAGCTTTCGCCGATTCGCATCGAGTAGCGCAACCGACAATAGCTTGAGCCCCGAGGAAAGCAGTCCTTCTTCCCCACCTCGTGAACGCCGCCGCCAATCTCGTCGACTCCGGCGACTCTATTATCTACTCGCATTTTTGGCTTTCTCCGCGATTTGCTATGAAACCATCCCGCCTGCACGACACCTGCTGATCGCCTCGATCCGCTGCTTGCGGCTCTTCAAAGCGGTGGCCCTGAGTGTATTGGACTACAAATATACTTTCATGGATTGGTATCCTGCCACGGAATATTCTCCCGAAGAAAGAAAAAGATTAAAGCGGATCGATCGTCATGCCTGCCACAAGAGAAGCAGTGGGAGGTTGTTTGAAGCTCTTAAGAGCAACGCAGGTAGGTCTGGATTGGGAAATCATGGTCATCGACGATCATGAGCAAGAGGGCGAAATATGCGGGCGAAACTAACTTTAACCATCCTTGTCTGTTCCTTTTGAATCAGGCATTTACGTGAAGCTTGGTATGTGACCATTCTGTCTTTCTGACGGCTTCCCAACGCTGGTGCACGTCCAGCTCTTCGACGAACTGACCCGAACTTTCGGTTGCGATCGTGAAATAGGCCAACACATTGCTTCGATCCAGGCATTGCCCGTCGAGTGAGTACAAGGTAGCGGCTACAGCGTAAGAGAGTGCGACAACGGCTGAAATAATGTTCGTTTGTTTCCTCCCCCCCCTATTTCCCTAACACGC
>Ga0308160_10002676_pt1 | contig 21097 bp, 29 predicted proteins | sample PhyFR1_FD_201036 | JGI IMG/M metagenome (GOLD analysis project Ga0308160, IMG submission 201036) | Phyllosphere microbial communities from UC Gill Tract Community Farm, Albany, California, United States - DLSLF.R1 | ecosystem: Host-associated > Plants > Phyllosphere > Unclassified | place: USA...
AGGGCATGTCGTTCAGCGTCGGCGCCGGCGAGAAGGTTGGCATCGTTGGCCGGTGCGTGCGATGCTGTCGGTCGTGACCAAGATGGGGGAGGCCAGGCTGACCGTCTTACCCTCCCTTGTCACCAGGACCGGCGCCGGCAAGTCGTCGCTCCTCCAGGCCCTCTTCCGGACGGTCGAGCTCACGAGCGGCACGATCCGGATCGACGGCGAGGACTGCCGGCAGGTCGACCTACCGACGCTGCGCTCGCGGATGGGCATCGTTCCCCAGGACCCCTTTCTCTGGAACGGCACCGTCCGCGCCAACCTCGACCCGGCCGGCCTTCGAACCGACGCCGAGCTAAACGACTCGCTCCGACGCTGCCATCTGGCCGCCCGGCCCGAGCAAGGGGTCGAGCTCAAGGCCCGGCTCGACAAGTTCCGGCTCGACGCCGTCGTCCAGGACGAGGGCGCTAACTTTTCGGCCGGCGAGCGCCAGGTGCGCCTGCGCCTGTGCTTCGTCTGCTGCATCGAGCGACGATTGTGACTGACTGCCTTTCGCCTTCCTCTCCTGCGCAGCTGCTCGCCCTCGCACGTGTTGTCGTCCGCGATTCCAAGTCAGTCCCCAGCCTGATCCTTCTCGCCGTCCTCTGCCGCATGCTGACCCGCGCTCTTGCCCCGCCGCCCAGGGTCATCGTCCTCGACGAGGCGACGTCCTCGGTCGACGTCGAGACGGATGCCGACATCCAGGACACGATCCGCAACGAGCTCGGCGACAAGACGCTGCTCTGCATCGCCCAGTACGTCCAGCGGCCCTTGATGGCGAGCCTCGCTTCCGGTAGCGCCGGACTGACGCCTCTCCCCTCCCTCCCTCCCTTTCTCCCTTCCTCGGCCTGCGTCGCAGCCGACTCGCGACGATCGCCTTCTACGACCGCGTCATCGTCATGGACGCCGGCGAGGTCGCCGAGCTCGACACGCCGCTCGCCCTCTTTGACCGGCCCGACTCCATCTTCCGCGGCAGTGCGTCGATCCGTGCGCCTTGTCCACCTCGTCACGAGCCCCGCCGGTTGACCATCCCTCCTCGCCCCTGCTCCCCCTTTCCTCTGCAGTGTGCGACAAGGCTGCCCTCTCGCGCGACGACATCGTTCGCATCCGCGGCGAGGGCGCCTAAACTGAAGCTGCCAATCTAGACTGCAATCTGATGCTTCCATTTGCGATCGCGACGACCATCGGCGGGGTGGCAGGGAGGGACATCTAGATTCTGAGAGCCCTGGGTATATAGGTGAAGGGAGGGAGAAGGACAAAGCCCCACCGTGTGGGAGGCCGCTCAGATGGCGCTCATGACAAGGGCGACCGCACCCTCCTTCTCGGCGCGGACGGCGAGCTCGAGCGTGACACCCTCGCCCGACGAGTAGGTCATCCTGCTCCGGGCGAGGACCTTGCCGCCGCCGCCCGCCACGAGGCCAGACAGCGTCAGCGTGTGTACTGATGTCGACTGCGGCACCTCGGTCCCGCCGAGCGGCTCCATGCCGAGGACTGTGAAGCGAGAGTAGCCGGACTAAAAGTCAGCGGAGGGGCCGAAAACTGAAGGGCATTGCAGTTCCCAGGGCACGCACCCTCGATCAACGAGTCGCATGCCGCCTTCAGGCTCTCTGACGAGCTGAGGGCAAAGACCTCGGTCGCGGTCGCGCCCTGCTTGAGCCGCTCCCATTCGCTGGAAAAGGTGGCGTAGCTCGGGACGATGTAGTCGGCCGCGCCGAGCTCGAGCTCCTCGATCTGGTACTCGTCCGGGTAGCCCTCCTCCTCGGGCTCGCCGCTCGACGGGTCGACCTCCTTCGAGACAAACTTGACCGTGCACGGGAACGAGCCGGCAGCGTACGACGACGGATCCTCGCGTGTAAACGAGACGTAGACGACGCCCGGTGCCGAGGCCGAGAGCGACGGGATCGGGATGATAAAGTCCTCAACGAGGCCGGCCTCTTCCGGCGCCTGCATCAAGACCGAGACCTGCTCGAGGACCGTGTCGGGAATCGTGTTGGATATGTTGAACTGCGGGCGGAGGGCGAGCCGTCGGGGGGCCAAATCAGCTCGAGTCCTCGTGACAGGAGGGACGGGGGAGGGGCTGAGGGGGGTGAGACGCACCTGGAAGACGATGTGCTCGTCAAAGATGTGCTTGACCGCCGTCACGACGTACTCCATCTCGCTCTCTGTCAGCTCGACCGGCCGGGTGCTGCTCTTGTGAATCTTGCCGTAGTCGGCGAACTCTGGCACCTCGGCCAGCTGCGAGGCATAGGCCGACTGGGCCTCGGACGCCGACGGCGCCGGAGCAGCCTCGACGGCCGCCTTGGGCGCGACGGCAGCGTTCATCGTGTCGAGCGACGACGGCCGGGCGGACTCTTGCAGAGCCTGCTCGCGGCTGATCTTCGGGATCGACGACGCGTCAAATGGTGAAGAGCTCGACGAGGGGTCGTTGACGTAGGCGACGAGCTTCGACTCAAGCGAGGCGAGCGAGAAGGTCGACTCTGCGGCGACGAGGGGCAGGGTGATTCGAGGTCAGCCGCCGCTTCTTTCGAGAGTAGAGTTGCTTGTGCTCTGACGCACCCTCGCGGACGTAGACATCGGCGAGCGTCTTCTCGTCGAGCACCTTGAGGTACATGGCCGCCCGATCCCGGACCTCGTCATCAACGTCGTCGAGGCAGCGGCTGAGGAGGACGCGGACGCTCCGGCCGACCTTGCCCTCCTCCTTGTCGCCGACCTCGACGCCGAACTTGCCGAGACTCGCGACGGCCGCTGCCCGGACGACGGCGTTCTCGAGGACGACGCGGTTGTAGATGTACCGGATGTACTTGGTCGGGTTGGGCGTCTTTGGGCCCTCGATGCCGAGCAGGTGAAGGATGCGGACCGAGAGCTTGGTGAACTCGCAGTCCTCGATAAACTCGCACAGGTGAGCGAGCGCTGGAGAAGGCGGGACGTGACGACGTCAGTGTCAAGTCTCGTCGCCGAAGCCCTTGAGCGCGACGCACCCGTCTCCTTGCACTCGCCGACGAAGCGGATCATGTCAAAGATCGCCTCGACGATCGTCCGCTTGAAGTCGTAGCCGCCCTCGTCGCGGAGCATGTTGCTCAGGAACGTAAGCATGGCCGCCTGCTTCTGCGGGAACTTGAGCGAGAGCGAGCGGATCGCCTCGACGACAATCATCTTGAACTCGTCGGTGAGCTCGGTCAGGAAAGTCGAGATCTGGCGCATGAGCCGGTCGACCGACGACTCGGTGCCGGTCTGCAGAATCGGAGTGGAATCAGCATGGGCAATACCGCATCGGCATAGCCGGGCAGCAGGCGGACGCACCTTGAGCAGCGTCGTGATGGCATAGGTCGCGAGCGAGCGGTTGGGGTCGGTGATCATGTTTTCCATCTCGTGGTTGGAGGCGACGACGGCGGCGGGGTGCGTCTGCGCAAGCTTGTTGAGCGTGCGGATCGCAGCAAACTTGAGCACGGGCTTAGGCGAGGTGAGGAAGAGGTTGAGGACTGGAAAGCGGCGGGATGGCAGAGGTCAGACTGGGAAAGGGCTGTTCGTTGGAAGCTGAGGCCACGCGTGACGCACCCGCGACAGGTCGGTAGAGCTCCTGGACGGTGACGTTGCGCATCTCGCAGATGGCGCGGGCCGCCTCGATGTTGACCATGTCCGACTTGTGCCGGAGCCAGCCCTCGAGCAGGTCAAACATCTGCTTGTGGACGCTGCGAGTCGGAGAGGCGTCGCGTCAGCGGAGCCGAGAGACGCGAGAGGAAGCGCGCTTGTTCCGAGAAGGACGCACTTCGGGTCCTCGTCGAGGACCTTGGCGGCCATGCGGATGAGCATGCAGACGGCCATCGGGCTCCGAAGCACGCTCGCTGCGTTGCCGCCCTTGCCGCCGCTCAGCTGCTGGACCATCTTGGTGACGGCCATGCGGTCGCCGGCGCGAATGCTCCAGAGCAGGCCGAGCGCGTGGTACTGCGTGATGTGCGACGACGACTGGACGATCTGCGACGAGGCCGAGTAGAGCGACGACGACTTGGGCGTAAGCGCCTCGGACGCCTCGGACGACCATCGCTTGATGATCGGGCCCGCGGTCGGGAACAGGTGGTAGGCCGAGACGAGCGAGGCCGACGAGATCGAGGTCGACTTGTCAACGATGGCCGACTTGAAGAAACGCTCGACCGACTGAATCGCCTGGGCCTGCAAGGACCGTGGGGCATACGAAAGGTCAACTTCAGAGGACAGCACATACAGGGGCATGGTAGTCAGGAGGAACGCACGTCGGTGATGCGGCAGAGGGCGCGGATCGCGTTCGACCGGTAGATGACCTCGAGGTTGGGCTGCATGTCCTTCATGATGGAGCTCGTCACCATGATGACATCCTCGGCGATGGGGCTGAGCTCCTTGATGACGAGGTACATCATCTGCCGCAGCGCCGGCTGTCGGTTCGCGCCGAGGTTGGATGCAGGGCGTCAGTCATGCCAGCCGGTGAGCTGCGAGAGCTCAGTGCCGTGAGCAGCTCGCCGTCGGTTCCGGCGGCGAGCCGCTCGCGCTGAAGAAAGCGGGACGCACGTCCTTGTGCTGGAATAGCTTGGTCACGCCAAAGAAGAGTTGGGTGGCCTCCTGGGTCGAGAAGGTCTCGCCGCAGTAGAGCAGGTAGACGATCCGGGCGAGCAGCGACCGGCAGGCGCGGGGTGAGATGGGCGACTGGTTGAAGACCCGAGCCTCCTGCAGGACCGTCGACTTGTCGTGCACTGCGGAAGGGCGCCGTCGACGATGGTCAGCATCTCTGTGCGCTCGAGTTTCCGCCGCCTCTTGGCGCTGCTCGAGGTGCCGCTCCCGAGAGGGTCTCGCCAGCCTCGACGCTGGCGACCCGGCAGCTCGTCCGGCTGAGATCCTCTGGCGCCGGAGATCTCGGGTCGCCTGCTCCCCCCTTCCCGCCCTCGGGATCGCTCGTGGACGCACGCGAGTTGGAACGGTCGTCGTCATCCCTCTTGTTGAACGACATGTTGCAGGGCAGGCCCGGAAGGGAGAGCTCTTGACCGAGCGTAGGACTGTGAGAAGGAAGGTAGGGAAGGAGGCTGGTAAGGGGAGCAGCAACGAGACGCTCGCGAGGCGACGCCTGGCCTGAGCCGTTCGCTCGCAGGCGGCGCGCGCGCGCGCGCGGGCGACACACGCCGACCGTCTAAGTCATGGGGTGGGTTTTTGAATTCCGACCGCCAGCCCCGCGTGAGGCACGCGTCGACGACGGATGTGTAGGGGCAGCGGGCCGCATGCAAGACGTCCATCTCCTGCTGTTGGCGAGGACAGCTGACAAGAGGGCCAGGCCTCCCCTGACAGTCTGCTGATGTAGCCGGTCGCCTTGTCCAGCGTCATAAACTCGCAGAGCTGCTGTTACGCGCCACTGCAGCCGCTGCCGACGCGACGGCGACGACATGGACGCGCCTGTCTTCCGCCCCTGAGCCCCTTGCTCGCTCCAACCCAGGCACCTTTCAACGCGTCTCTCTTCCCGGGCCATCGCGCTCGATGGCGGGTCGCTCGCCTGCCAGCTGAATGGCCCGCCCTCTCGTGACCATTCCACCACCCCTCACAGCATGAAGCCCGCCCCCGCCTTCCTCAAAGCGCCGTCCGCCTGGGACCCGACGAGCCCGCGACTGTCTGGCGGCTCCGTCGACTCTAGCACGTCGACCAGCTCGGGCAAGTCGGTGCGTTGGAGCCGCGCCCTTCAAGGACGCCCGGCAAGCAGCTGACCTACGATCGCCCCGTGGGCGACCGACCGCGGCTAGTGGCAGAGCCGGCGGCCGCTGATGCGCACGTCCCAGTCAGGCGCCTCGACCCTGACGCTCGACAGTAAGACGACCTCCGAGACGGTAGGCTCGATGCTGGTTGTATGAGATTCGAGGGCTGCACGCTTGACCTCGCCCTCTGCGATCGTGGCTCGACTGCAGTTTTACTTTGAAGGCGACGACGCTCATCCATCCTGGTTTGACCTCGCTGGCGATGTACGTCCTAGCCGCGGGGCCTTCTTTGAGACGCCACTTCTGATTGGATGTGCTGGCATGCAGGATCCCGACCGCCTGCACGACTTCTCGCCGAGCGAGCGCGCCTTCAAGGAGCTCGACGCCCGCGGCTCCATCTTCACCCTGCGCGGCCTGCTCAACCTCGGCACGCTCGCCTTCCTCGCCTGCCTCATTCTCTTCCTCTTTGCTGGCTACCCGACACTTGCCGTGCTCCGCGGCTCATCGCTGCCCGCGTTCGGCGCGTTCAACCTCGGCGGCACGAACGGATCTGGCCAGGTGCCAGTCATGTTTGGCAGTGAGACCTCACCCGACGGCTCCCGTGGCCACGCCACGCACTGACAGGCCGGCATCTGCAGACTTTGGCTTGATCGACAAGGACACCCCGGCAGAGGCGCTGACCTACACGAGCCTCCAGACGGGCGAGGTCTGGGAGCTCGTCTTCTCTGACGAATTTGAGGAGGAGGGCCGAACCTTCTGGCCGGGCGATGACCCGTACTGGGAAGCGGAGGACCTCCACTACTGTGCGTCCCCTGCGACTGTCCTTCCATTCGATGTAGTCGCTGACAGACGTCGACTTTGCAGGGGCGACCAACAATCTCGAGTGGTATGCGCCTCAACAGATCGAGACCAAGGACGGCGCGCTCGTCATCACGCTCGACAAGCGAGCGCACCGAGGCATGGAGTGCGTCGTCGCCCGCTGCTCTTGCTGCGGGCGGCCTCCTTCGCCCTCGACCCTCGAACTGACGCATCCGACTCCTTCGCTTTCAGCTACGTCGGCGGCCTCCTGACGACATGGAACAAGTTTTGCTTCAGCGGCGGCTACATCGAGACGGCCGTCCGGCTGCCAGGACGGTCCGACATCTGTCAGTCCTCGACCGCGCTCTGATCACCTCGTGATGCTGATCGACTTGCGCTCCGCATCGTCAGATGGGCTCTGGCCTGCCACCTGGACGATGGGCAACCTCGGCCGAGCCGGCTACGGCGGCACGCTCGACGGCATGTGGTCAGGCCAGCTTACCTGCCCCAAGAGGCTTCTTGCACGACTGCTGACCCACCCGTTCATCCGCCAGGCCGTACACGTACGACAGCTGCGAGTGCGTTCTCATTCTCTGCTCGCCTGCTCGTACAATGTCTGACAGGAAGCCGCTTGCCAACCTCGTAAGCGTCGGCACGCTCCCGAACCAAACGCTCAACGGCCTGCCCGAGGTTGCCACCACGTCTGGTACGGAGGGTGACCCAGGCAACGGCGTGCTCAGCTTCCTTCCAGGCCAGCGGCTGAGCGCATGCACTTGCCCATCTGACGAGACGCACCCGGGCCCAAGGTACACGGACGGATCCTTCAGAGGCCGGAGCGCGCCAGAGGTCGGTTGGCAGCGGTCCCCCCGGTTGTCTTTGTTCTATGACTGGTCCTGACACCATGTGCTCTTTGCTTATAGATCGACATCATCGAAGCGCAGGTAGACCCCGTGACGCTGATCGGCCACGTCTCGCAGTCGGCCCAGTGGGCGCCGTTCAACCCGGCCTACGGCTGGTTGAACACGAGCGCCAACCTCGCCATCGACGACGAGTCAATCTCGCACCTCAATCCGTACATGGGCGGGGTCTATCAGCAAGCGACCTCGGTCGTCTGTGCGCATTTTCGCTGACGATGCTTTGCCTTGCCTCCTTGACACTGCCGCCTAACCGCACCACTGCCTCTTTTCCAGCGACGACGAACCAAGACTGCTATGAATATGCGAGCTCGCCGCTGGCCGAGCCCTGCTTCAGCGTCTATGGCTTCGAGTACAAGCCCGGCCTCGACGGCTACATCCGCTGGATCAACGATGGCAAGTCGGCCTGGACGCTACAGGCAGCCGGTATGGCCGCCAACGCCGAGGCTGAGGTCGGCTCGCGACCTGTCCCCTACGAACCGATGGTGTGACGCTCATCTATATCGCCTCGCCATCCAGATCATTGACCGCGTGCCATCCCTGCTCAGTACATCCTATTGAACCTCGGTCTCTCGCTCAACTTTGGCGCGATCGGTTTCGAAGGGCTGGAGGATCTCTGGCCGGTCCACATGGTTAGCATGCGCTGGTAGTGCTCGGTGACGTGACAATACGGCCGCTAACGTTGCGACTGGCCCCTCCAGCTCGTCGACCACGTGCGGGTCTACCAGCGGTCAGGCTCGAAGAACATTGGTCAGCCGCGCCAGTCTATTCTGTGAATGATCGCTTACTTGAAGCTGACGCTGGCTTGCTCAGGTTGCGACCCGCCAGACGCTCCGACGGCGGCCTATATCGAGCGGTGAGTGAGGGTGCCCGTTCGATCAGTCCGCTTGTTAATCTGACACGTCAGCCCCCCGACGTACCTGCAGCTACGCCGATGCCTACGCCAACGCGAACCTCACGACTGTGAGTCGCTCATTAAATTCGTCATGTCCGATCATGCCTCTGATCCGAGGGCTTTCGCTGCTCGACGCACAGTGGGACCAAGCGACGGACAGCGCGCCACTGCCTCGCAACCGACTCGTCGACACTTGCTGAGCGGCGCAACGCACTGCGTCGCCTATCTTGCCTGGCTTTCCCACCTGCTAAGCATTCGCTCGCCCGACACACGTCACATCCCTCCTCGTAGCACCGCGCTTCTTCCCCCCCCCCCCCCTTTCCCCCGATCGAGGGACAATCGATGACTCTTTCCTTTGGTGATTGCATGAATCGATCACGGCCTCACTTTCGTCTCGCGTTCGGCCCAGACGGTCTCGAGACCAGCGACCGTGCGCTGCACGGCAGAAGAAGATTTCCGCGTAACGGGGTCAGCGCACAGTCTTCCCAGACACTCGGCGGTGCAGGAGGGGGCAGGCACGAACCTTGAGCGGGATCAGAGCGCCTTTCGTCAGACGGCCGACGCCGTCACCCTCATCCCACTTGTCCTCTTCTGCCAGCTCTTCGTTCGTGACGCCGCCTGATGACTCGCTGATGGCGATGAGCTCCTGCGCGGTTTTCAATGCCGAGCCAAGGCGGCCCTTGGTGACGTAGAGGTGCTCGATCTCGGCCTCAAAGTCGCGAATCGGGTTGCGCAGGACGTGCAAGATGAAGCCGCGCGTGAGGACGAAAGCCTTCTCGCTGGTGGCGACGGATCAAAGAAGGGAGAGACCGAGGCTTCAGTCATGAGAGTCGAGAAGTCGCCAAGAACGAGAAAGACGGATGGGACAGACTTGTACTGCCGAGAGCTGACGCGGGCCTCCTTCGTGCCGCGGAGCTTCTCAAAGGCCGGCTCGGTGAAGTAAGGCTCGCGCACGAGGACGAGGCCCTGTATCGAGACAAAGATCTGCAGCAGCGACGACTTGTGCGGGCTGGGAGTGGGGAAACGGCGGCGTCAGCATCCGGCCTGCTGTTGCTGTTCCGGAGGGCGTCGACTCACTTCCAGCTCTCGTTGCGCTCGCCCTCCCACGTGCCGAGGATGGAGAGGCAGACCTTGCCCTCTTCGTACAGGTTAGGGCTGCACCGGCCGCGGCCGCTCGTCCACGAGTGGAAGTGAGCCTTAGGCGGCTCGAAGGGGAATTTTGCCGGGTCGAGGTAGAAGTCGATCAGGTGCGGCGCATCGACGTAAGGCGTCCCTGGCGGACCGATGATGAGCACACGCAGGAGGTCCATCCGGTCCTCGTACGATCGGACGAGGATCGTGTCGGGCAGGGCCGAGGCAAGCACCTTGAACTCCTTCTGGAGCCGCGTCAGGAAGGCCGCGTTGGGCTTGCCGACCGGTTGCTCGAAGAAGTGGTGGGTAGCATCGGCCTCCTCGAGAATTGCAAACCGCTCCCACTCGGGCGCGTCCTTGGCGGCCGGGGCCGGGCGCGAGCTCGAAGCGATGGCCGACGGCGCCGGAGCGAGACCGTCTGGTATCGGCGGCGTGTCGGTCAAAGGGCGCTCGACCGTCGTCGGCGTCGAGGACGAAGTCGAGGATGGCAGAGGCGCAGCGATGGATTCCGCAGCGGCGGGCGTCGTCTCTGGCGGCGGCGTCGTCAGGCCCTCGACCTCGTCGTGCTCCTCCTCCTCCTCGAGGTGCTCCCACTCGTCCCGCTCCGACTCGGCCATCCGGATCGAGGCCGTCTCGGCGTCGAGCTGGTCCGTCAGGTACTCGCCCTCGGAACCGGTGAGCGACTGGCCGTCATAAGGCTCGTCCTCCCACTCGCCGTCGGCCTCATCGACGCCGTCCATCTCGAGCGGGCCCTCGTCGTCGTACAGCGGCGGCTCGCCCTCCTCAACGAGGATCGACAGGTGCTCCTGCCGCTCGAGCGTCACCCGGCCAGACGGGAGGAGGACCTCGATCATGCCGTCGGTACGCAGGTCCTTGACCTCGCCGTACCAGTCAATGTTATCGACGTGGCGGTTGAGCGTCCCGCGGTGCTCGCCCTCCTTGGACATCGTCACGCCAAGCCTGCACAGGGGAAGGGGTCGGAGCGTCAGTCAGATCTGAAGGAAGACTGTGGATCCCCCTGCCAACGTACGCGTGCATCGTCGCTCGGAGCTCAGTCTCCTCGAGTTGCTCCTCGAACTGGCCGATGCGGGGAACGCGCGGAGGAATGCAGCCGTTTGGCGAGTTGCCAATCAGGACGAGCTCGCCACGGCCAACGCCAAACGTGTCTGAGGAGCATGGAGAGGTCGGCGGCAGAGTCAGTTCGATAAGCGCCGTTACACGTGGCCGGACGAGGAAGCGACGCACCAGGCGCCTGACCGTGAGGGTCGAGCTCGAGAAGTGAGACGAGCATGTCGGCCGGCTGCTCGCCTTCCTTGACGGGAACGACAGTGATCTCGGCCGTACGCTCGCGCGCGTCGACCCTGCGGACGATGGCCTCGCGGCCCTCGATGCCCATCTCGTCGCCCTTGACAAGGACGTGGTCGCCCGGCCAGCAGTCGTACTCGTCAATGTTGGCGTGCAGCATGAGGCCCGTCGTCCGCTCGCGCGTCGTCTCACCCGACTGCCAGAGGACGTCGACGTGCGTGACCGTCTCGGTAACGATGTGGGCCCAGAAGGGGATGTTGCCGAAGTGGATCGTCGGCTTGTTGCGCTCGTCAACGACGCCCTCGCGCCAGCGGACCTTGGATCCAACCCTCGGCAGATGGTCCGTCACCGTCGTCACGAGCTGGAGCTTGTGTAGCTCGGCCCCTGCCCAGAAGCGCTTGGGCTTTGGTCGATTGTCCTGCTCGCTGATGGGCACCTTCTGGTTGATGGCGATCCACGAGACGTGGACGACGATCGGCCGGATGTCGACGACGCGCTCCTGCGCCAGGTCGCGCGCCTTGTTGTAGCCCGGCAGCGGGGGCGGACCGGGCCCGTCAGAAGGGAAGAGCTCGGCGACCGTCCGCCCAGGGTCCATCATGCCGCCCCTGGAGGAAGAAAAGCAGACGGCGAGGTCAGCGACTCGGCGTAGAGCGCACAGAACACGGTCAGCGAACGACAACGCACATGTCGGCAATGCGCCAGGCGATCTTGTCCTCGGTCTCGACCAGGCCCTCCTCAAAGATCTGCTCAATGACGCCGATCCAGTCCGAATTGATGACCCTGGTCGGCAAAAGGCGCGCGGGGTCAGCAAGGGTGCGCTGCAGTAATCATCGTTGGATCAGGCGTTTCATAAGAACCCACCTGTCTCCGACCTCAACCGCAATGGCGCCCGTCAGAAGCTTATGGCTGACATGATCGGGGACCTTGGCTTTCGAAAGGGCGTGCAGCAACCCGCACTGGATGTCGACGGCGGTGACGATACCCGACTCGGGCGAGAGGTGCGACAGCTTGACGATGTCCTTAAAGGCATCGGAGTTGGCATTCACAGAGGTTGGTGTCAGCACGCCGGTCATAGAAGCGGGTGAGAGGGCGGCCGTTGCCGCTGTTGACAACATGGCGCGACGTGACGGAGAGAGGTTGGGGACTGACGCCGGGCTGAAGTAGACGGTCGAGCAGCTCGAGGTCGTCCTCCTTTTTAACCTGAAGGGTCTCCTCAGCCGAGGGCAGGACGAGGCCCATTTCCTCGGGCGTCTGAGCTTTCTGGAAGAGGAGCGAGATGCCGACGCTGTCGAGCGGGATCGGCTGGTCGACCGGGTGCTGGTTGAGCGCGTCGGACGGGTAGGCTGGCGGCGGCGGCGGGTTGAGCTCGTCCTGCTTGCCCGTCCGAAGGACCATGGCGACGGCCCCGCTCGCGCGGCTGCGGACAATGTCGCCCGTGATGAGCCGGGACGCCATCGGCTGGGTGGTGAGGCAGCTGGTTACGCCGGTAGAGTCGTAGAGGCGCGGAGCAAAGGTGGAGGTGGGAGAGGTTGGGCGGAGGCGGCTGATCGGGAGGAGGGCTGTTCACCGGACAACCAGATACGGGACCTTGGGATGCTGGTCAGCTCGGAGGACGCAAGACCCTTGAGCGCGAGGACGTACGCAGGGAACGAGGTCGAAGAGGTTGGACCGGTTGCTGCCGTCGCTGTTGTGTGCAGCAGCTGAGGCCCGCTCGGCTGCTGGCGCGCTGGCGGTGTCGTTGTCGGCGCAGGGCGAATTCGCGTCGGCAGGCGAGGGTTCGGCCGGTCCTTTGCAACGCCCACTCTCTTGCTCGCCAACCGCTCGCTTCGACCAGTCTAGGACATCTCTGCACGAGCCTGCATCGGACGAGACGCTCCTTTGCGCGATTTTCCGTAACCGCACACCAACGCCCGTCGACGACGCTTTCAGAGGACGGACCCTGTGCTCGACCCGACCTCGACCCTGTGATCGGCCGCCGCCGCGTCTCCCGCACCCTCCGCTCCTTCAGCCTGCCCGATGGCGCAGATCAACTTCCTCCCGGCCCTCGCGTAAGTCCGTGCTGTTCTGACTGCATTCGACGTCGTCGTCGTCGTCGTCGTCGTCGTCGAAAGAGTCGAGGCCGAGTAGCGGCGACATCGCGCGGCCACAGGCACCGTCTCCTCTGCCGGCGCGCCGGAGCCGGCGCGAAGCGAGAGCGCGTCGCTGAAGGGAAAGGTCACCTCGACGGCTGGCTAGGCCAACCTCTGAGTTGCAAGCCCGGCTGGTCCTCATCGCTTGCGGTGGCTCGACATCCTGTCAGCCGAGCGCGACCGAACCATCGCCTACAACCCTCTGTGCTTGCTCGGACGACGCGACGACCCTGCACTAGGACGCTGACGACCCCCATCCCCCTCCGCCTGGCGCAGCGCCGTCCCTCCGGCGACGCGACTCCTCACCGGCCTCCTCCTCTTCTTCTCGACGCTTGGCTTCCTTGTCCGCTGCGTCCTGACCGGCCCGAACGCGACCGGCTCGCCGACCGGACTCGAGCCGCCCTCGGCCGCGTATGGCCTCTTCTCACCGGCGCCTCGGCAGGACTTCCCCTGGCTCTTCCTCGTCCCGGGCAATGTCATCTACCACCCGTGGACGCTCATCACCGCCGGCTTTGCCGAGGGTAACCTCGTCGAGGTACGCCGTCTCTCAAGCCTTCTGAGCCGGACGGATACTTTGCATGTCGAGTTGCACCGCTGACCCCTCCTGGACGCTCGCCTGGCGACTGCGGCGGGAGCAGTTCTTCGTCTCGCTCGTCGCGATCCCCCTCTGCGGGCGCTACCTCGAGCGCGTCTGGTCGTACACCGAGCTCCTCAAGTTTGCCTTTGTCGTCATCCTCGCGAGCAACATCATCTCGGTCGGCTTCTCATGGATCGTCTACTTCCTCCTCAACGACGTCAAGTCGATGTGCGTCCGCTTGCGCTCCGGCTCCGGACGTCGCCGCTTGCACCGAGGCCTGACATGACGCCCGCCCTCCTGCAGGTACGGAACGACCGTCCACGGCCTGTCGTGCCTCCAGGTCGGCTTCCTCGTCGCCTTCACGCAACTCATCCCCGAGCACCAGGTCCAGCTCTTCTCGGGCCTCCTCAAGCTCAAGGTCAAGGTCCTGCCGGGCATCTATCTGCTCATCTCGAACGTGCTCGTCATCTTTGTCGCCTCGAACCCGTACATGGGCATCCAGTTTGGCTTCTTTGCCGCCTGGGTCTACCTCCGCTTCGTCAAGTATCAGGAGGGCCAGGCCGCCGCCGACGGCTTCCGCGGCGACCGGAGCGATGCCTTTGCCTTCCACATGTGGTTCCCGCCCCCGGTCCAGTCGGTCCCCCCGCGACTCGCATTGGCAGCCCCCGGTGCGCAACATTGCTGACGTCGATCCTGTCTGTCGCGCTCACAGGAAGTACATCGCCGCCGCCGGCAATGCCGTCTTCAAGCTGTGCGTCCGTCTCGGCCTCGTCCGCGCCTGGGGCTCGGACGAGTTCAGCTCGGGTGGCGCCTACTCGCTCCTGCCCGGACCGGGTGGTGCGCGGGCCGAGGCTGAGCGTAGGCGGGCGCTCGCGCTCAAGGCGCTTGACGCTCGGCTCCAGGGCGGCGGAGGCGCGCCTGCCGCTGCGGGCGCTGGCCCGAGTGCGTCGGCTTCGGGTGCGGGAGCGACGGCCGGGGGACCCTCGGCGGCGTCGGCGGCAGGTTCGAGTCCGGCGGCGGGAGCCATCCCGGCTGACCTGCCGGCGGTGCCCAAGCCGGCCGCGCAGGAGCAGGCCGCAAAGTAAGACGGCCAGCGGAGGGGACGGAGTCTGGGAGAAGAGATGCCGGCAGGGGGCCCATGGCCCGCACACCGGGCGTCTGGAGGCGTCGTTGCTGTCGCTGCCCGACATGCAAAAGCGTCGGCGGCAGGCGACGGAGATGATCGAAGGGCTGCCTTCTGGCATGATCGATATCGCGATAGGCGCGCGCGCGCTCTGGCAGAGACTGCTGGAAGGCGGGCCTTGAAAAAGGAGGATCGCAAGCAACAGGGTTGAAGGGAGAAGAAGAGCGGGACCGGGGCAGAGCACAGTGAGGCAGGTGGCGGATGCAGAGTACAGAGAGGGGCACGAGGGTGGGGAGGGGGGGGAGGTTGCGGGAGTAGGATAGCGGAGGAGCGTTCGAGTCGAGCTGCAAGTCGAGGTCTGGCCGCATGCGCTCGCCCTACTTGAGCGGCGACCAGCTACTCGGAACGAGGATCTGCGAGCTCATGCCCTGGGCGAGCTTGACCGTCTCGCGCACGGTGTCAGCCCAGCCCGAGACAGACCAGGCCCGGTCGCGGAGCTCCTTGCGGGCGGCAAGCGAGGGGAACGCCCAGAGGTGGTGGACCGTGTGGAGCGGGCCGACTTGGGTAAACCAGGCTCCGGCGGGCTCCTACCGAAGGGACACAAAGGGGAGTGGGTCAGTTCGACGACTTGCGCTAACGGCGAGGGGCAGCGCAGTAGCTCAGGCGCAGCGGGTTGACACGGAGCCTTCCCGCCGGCCAAGTTCCCTGCGGGGGGAGAAGCAGGACGTACGACGAACCGCCGGCGGGCCTCGATGCCCTTGCGCCAAGCCGCCTCCCACTCGAGCATGCTCCCTGGCTTGAGCCGGTACGTCCGCAGCTCAAACACCTTGTCGCCGATGTGCTCCTCTCCGCCGCCGGCCTCGGCCGCCGCTGCCGCCTGCGAGGCCTGCTGCTTGGGGTTGTCGTGCGCGGGCGAAAAGGCAAACTCTTGGAGGAGCGATGACTCGCGCTGAGTGACATGGGCGAGCAGGTCAGCCGGCGCTGGCCGGAGGAGGGCTGGCGTGAGTGAGGCCAGCGACTGGTGGCGAATGATGTGGACTGCGGCCGGCGAGCAGACCGTCCAGCGACGGGGTCAGACCAGCGAACGGACAAGACTACAAGAGCTGGTGTCGGCTGCCTCGGACGTACTGTGCGTGTCGAGCTCGCCGGCGACGCACTCCCAGCTCCCCATCAGCTGGCCGTCAGGCCCGCCCGTGAGCGCGCCGTAGTGCGCCTCGGCCGCCCGGCGGTAGGCCTCGGCCTGGGCGGGGACGACCCGGTGCCGGACGAGCTCATGGACGTACTTGCCCCGGCCAATGAGCTTCGAGTGCTGGAGCGTCGGTAGCGGCTGCTCGTCCGTGCCGTGCAAGAGAGACTGCGCCGACAGGGAAGGCTCTCTGGGTCAGGCGAGAGCGGTGCGCCGGCGGCGAGCAGGGCGCGATGGCGAGCGACGGGGACGGACCTGGATGAGGCCGCTCTTGTTAGCGGCGGCCTGCTTCGGCGGTGACGGGCTTGAGAGCGGCCGGCGGCCGAGGACGACAAGCGCTCGACGGCGAGCGGCGTTGGAAGCGGACGAGAGCATGGCTGCACGGAGGAGATGGAGAGATGAGGCGTGCGGTCGGTGCGGGGCGGGCAACGGAGGGGACGCGGGGCCAGCATGAGCAGGCGAGCACGGCGCCTCGCGCCTGGTATCACGGTCCGGCTTAGGTCAGCTGCACGAGCTCTTGTGCCAGATCGTGCGCTCGCCCGCGTCAGCCCCTGGACACGCCCGAAAGCCTCGAGCTCGCTTCCGGCGTCGAGTCTCTCCTACCATCTTCCCTGCCTTCTCCTCAGCAGCACAAGGATGGTGACCGAGCTTCACCGGATCCCGATTGCCCAGAGGCCGGCTCACGGGCCCTGGCTTAACGTCCGTTTGCCTATGTGCCCACTAGTCCTTTTGCCAGGGTCGGCGCTGACCCGTCCTCGCTTCTCCCCTCCGCAGCTCGTCCTTTTCCCGCTGCTGTTCAACATCGGCATGATCCTCATCAACTTGACGCAGCTGCTCTGTCAGTCCGCCGCTCTTATCTCACAAGGACACGCTTTGTACGCTCTGGTCAACGCCTGGCATGAGGCGCGCACGCCGGCACCTGCGCACTCCAGCAAGGGGCATGGCAGCTGCGCAAGCGCTCTGCAGCCGGGCTGAAGCAAGGCCTGCCGCCTGCCGGCTCCCTAACTAGTGTTCCGGCGCTGCTCTGCCTGCGCTCGTCGCCAACGCAGACTGGCGAGGAGGAAGCAGGTCCGCTCTAAGGCCAGCCTCGCTGACAGTAGTCCTCTCTCCCGGCGCTCGCAGTCTGGCCGCTCTCGCTCCTCCCGCCGCTCCGCAAGCCCTACGCCGCCCTTCTCCGATGGACCAAGACCGCCTTCGTTCGCCTGCTTGTGCTCATGACGGTCCTCTTTGGCCAGTCGACCTTCGTCTTGACCGGAGGCGAGGGTGTCGAGCTCGAGAGTCTGGTCCGGCGCGACATGCAGGGCCGGCCGGTCGGGCTGGCCTTCAGCAAGACGGCCGTCGCCATGGGTAATCACCAGGTGCGTCCGACGCCTTCCAGATATTTGTCCCTCTCTTGCGGCGAAACTGACGTCGACTTCCTTCAACCAGGCTTACTCGGACTGGATGTACGTCTGGATCTTTGCGTATCTCGCCGAGGCCTCGGACGGCATGTTTATCCTCCTGAAAAAGAGCCTCAAGTGCGTTCCCCCGCTCCAATTTGTCCTGCTGTAGAAGGTGAGACGCGGTCTGACGGCTGCCTTCTGCCAGATGGGTCCCGATCGTCGGCTGGGGCATGCAGTTCTTCGACTTTATCTTCCTCGCCCGTCGCTGGCGGGACGACCGGCAGCCGTTGACGGCCCAGCTCGATCGGATCGCCGCCGACGGCGTGGCCGACTCGGAGCGGCCCGTCTGGGTCAACGTCTGGCCCGAGGGCACGATCGTGAGCGAGCACGAGCGCGCGCGGAGCAAGGCCTACGCCGACAAGGTCGACATCGTGCGTCGCTCGGCCTCCGTCTCCCATACTCACGACCGCAGATGTGCTGACCGGGCAAACTGCCATCTGCTAGGCCGACACGACGCACGTCCTTCTGCCGCACTCGCTCGGCCTCTACACGATCCTCTCGCACCTCGCGCCTTTGCCGGACCTGCCTCTGATCGACCTAACGATTGGCTACCCGGGCGTTCCGCCGGCAGGCCAAGCCCAGCTCTACTACAACCTTATCACCATCTGGCTCAAGGGCGTTCCTCCACCAGAGGTGCACGTCCACGTCCGCATCTTTGACAGCGAGGCCCGGCCGGCCGTCACGCGCTCGAGCGAGCTGCCTGCCGTTGTTGGCAACGGGCAGGACGCCGAGGACTCGGCCGACGAGGCCCAACGCAAAAAGGCCTTTGGGGCCTGGCTGCTCGCCCGCTGGCGCGAGAAGGACGACCTCATGGCCGCCTTCTACCGCGACGGCCACTTCCCCTCTGGCCCGCTCGGCTCGGCATCGCCATCATCGCTCGCTTCGCCCGACGCGCCGGCCGCGAAGGATGAGCGGGTGATCCGCGTGCCGATCGGCTTCCGCGACGGCTGGTGGGAGGCTGGGGCCGCCTTTTGCTGGTTCGCGCCAGTCGTCCTCGGCTGGCTCGGCTGGTCGCTCGGTCGGTCGCTGCTCGACTAGGGGTCGCGCGCGCGCGCGCTTGGTAAGGTGCGATGGACGGGAGACGACACGGGACACGCAACTCCGACTGTATCGCCTAGACGGGATGACCACGGACACTATTCTCTGATGCTTCTGCCCTGCTTCGTTCGACGCAAAGCGCATTCTCGTGCTCGAGCGTGCGGTAGTCGGACGCTCGAGCGGGCCCATGATGACCTCGGACCGTCCGCAGCACATCAGACGCAAGAGGGGGGCAGGATGGGCAGGACGTCGAGACCAACTTACGCTCGAGCACCAGGCGAGGAATCAGTTAGTCGGAGTCTACTTAGCCAGGCGGCTGTCTGCCAGATGAGACTAGGGCTTGTCCGGCCTCTTTGCGTATGGTCGAACGAGAGGCGAAGGGGCCATCAGGTCGGAGGGGGGGTCGGGTCGCGGCGCGAGGCTAGGGACGAATTGTCTACCGACAAACCAGCCTCTGCTTCGAGTGAACGTCGTTCGCGGAGCAAGCGGGACGCGACCGACCTAGACCTCGTCGTTCCCGGCTGGGAAGCGATCTTCTGAGGCTGAGGACTGGGAACGAGCAGTCGATGTTGCGAGCAGCTCGTGCTAGGTGCCGTCGCCCTTCCCTGCCTGTCGCGTCCTGCCTGTGCTTTCGCCTCCGGCCCTCGTCGCTTCGACCTCTCGACGCCGACCGCCTTCCTACCCTCTTCTCAGCCCGTACCTGAAGGTACGTCCTGTTGGCACTGGACTCCTGCGGGTAGCCGGGCTCAACGACCTGCCCCTTCCTGCGCTCGCCAGCCCTGTCTCGTTGCGGCCCAGCTCGATCGTCCGTCACCCCTCGTCGCGGTAGCCGCGCGTCTCGACCTCCTCTCCGCCCTCCGCCGCAGCGCAGACTCGCCTCCGATCAGCCGTTCCCTCCGTCCGTCTGAACGAGAGGACGACGACCCCGCCTAGCTTGGCGTCTACCTCCTTTCCGTCTCTGGAAGCGCGTGAGACACTCGTCCGGCGATGGACATCGGCGGCACGCCCCCGCCCCAGGGCGCCAACAGCGCGAGCCTGAGCGTCCCGTCCTTCTACACGACGTTCCCGCTCCCCTACCGCGTGCTCTTCCTCGTCGGGCTCGGAATCCTCCTCTGGGCGCTCAACCTGCACATCTTGCACCTCCTCGGTCTCGACACGGGCTTCATACTCGGCGTCCGGAGTCGAACGGACCCAGACGGCGAGCCAGACGACCTCGCCGAGGAGGGCGCAATCTCGCTCGCGAGCGGCGGAGGCTCGGCCAAGACGACCTTTGCTCGCTCGCGGGAGCTTGTTGGCCCCGTCTATGGCCTGCTGGGCGCGTACACGGCCTGGTCGTTCGCCGGCTGGCTCGTCTTCCGCTGGCTCGTCGGCGGCGGCGCTGACCAGGACCAGGTCGACGCTTGGCGCATGCTGCCGCTGCTCACTGCGCTCGGAGCCGTCGTCGGTCTCGTCGCCCCGTACAACGGCCTGTGGCGGCGCGAGCGTCAGGCCTTCGTCCGGTCAGTCGTGTTCCCTGTTGCATACACGTTCTAACGCGTCCGTCCTACTGACTATCTCCCGCCCATGACCTTGCTCCCGACCCAGCTCGCTGCGGCGGTGCGTGAGCTCGCCCGTCGGCCAGCCGATCCTCTTTTGCGACGTTATTACGGCCGATATCCTGACCTCGTTTGCCAAGGTCATCGGCGATGCCTGGGTCTCGGCCTGCCTCATCCTCGGCGGCAAGCTGGCCTCGTCGCAGCTCGAGGGCGCCGGCAGCGGCCTCGGTGAATGGGTCGTCCCCTTCATGGTCTCGTGAGTCCAATACTCGTTGCACGCTTACCGCAACACCCATCTGATCTGCTTTGGTCGACATACGCTTGCAGTGTTCCGTACCTCATCCGCCTCCGCCAATGCCTCGTCGAGTGGGCCAGCTCAGACTACAAGAATGGCCGGCCGCTCGCCAATGCGCTCAAGTATGCGTCGGCATTCCCCGTCATCCTGTTCTCGGCCGTCCAGAAGGTCGTCGTCGAGGAGGTCCTCGCCGAAAAGGGCACCACCGACCTCGGCAACGATACCTGGCACGGCGAGCACCCGCTCTTCCGGCTGTGGTGCGTGACAGCGCTCGACGACGCTCATCTTCGATCTGTTTCGTTGGCTGACTCAGGCTACGTCTGTCTCCCAGGCTCCTGTCGGTCTTTGTCAACTCGATGTACTCCTTCTGGTGGGACGTCACGAACGACTGGGGCCTGACGATCCTTGACTCAAACCAGTGGGGTCGTGTCGATGTCGCAACGCCGAACGGCCGGTCGCCTTCGGGCGGCCTACTCCGGTCACCCTCGCTTGTGCCGCACCGGCGCAGCAAGTCGATCGTCGCCCGCGCACTCGGCCGTCTGCCAGCGTTTGCGACCGGCGGCAGCCAATTCCAGCACGGCCGCGGCCACTCGCGGTCAATGTCGCTCACGCATGCCCGGAGCGAGCCTCCCTCACCCGACCGCTCGCTCCCGGCCGTCTCTGGCCAGGCGACGGCGGCCAACGGCTACTTCCCACCGACGCCGACGGGATCAGAACACCCGCACTACGCTGCCTCGCGAGCTAACTACGGTCAGGCACCTTCGCTCGCCGGGACGGCGCTCCTCTACCCGCCGCCGCCGTCGTCTCAGACCTCGTCGGCCCAGGCGGCGTATCCGCGCGGCCTGCGGGCCGAGCTCCATTTCTCCGAGACGACGGCCTACTACTTCGCGATCTTCGTCGACCTCGTCCTCCGCTTCACTTGGAGCCTCAAGTTGAGCAGCAAGCTTCACACGATCTCCGAGATCGAGAGCGGCGTCTTCATGATGGAGGTGCTCGAGCTTCT
>Ga0308160_10002678_pt1 | contig 21091 bp, 31 predicted proteins | sample PhyFR1_FD_201036 | JGI IMG/M metagenome (GOLD analysis project Ga0308160, IMG submission 201036) | Phyllosphere microbial communities from UC Gill Tract Community Farm, Albany, California, United States - DLSLF.R1 | ecosystem: Host-associated > Plants > Phyllosphere > Unclassified | place: USA...
AGGCTTACCACCGGATCAAGCGTGATTACTGACGAAAGTTTATCGCTCCCAGTTGTTTGGCCGTCTTGCAACAGACTTCGATCCTCCACTACCGCGATCTATCTTACCCGTTAGCGGACTGAGCACACGACAGCAAATCTTCACCAGCATATCAGAAGCGTCTCAAGGAACAGTGCAATATAACACAGAGCGACCGGCTTTAATCGTTTCATCAACGAGCTGGACTCCGGATGAGGATTTCACCGTCTTACTCTCTGCACTCTCGCTATACGAAGCACAAGCGAAAGAGCAGGCATCACTACCCAGATTGGTCGTTATGATATCTGGACGAGGGCCTTTGCTGCCGACATTCAAAAAATTATACGCTCAACGCTCTGAAGCGGAGGCATGGACCAAAGTGGTAGTTCGCACAGTCTGGCTAGAAATCGCGGATTACCCTAGATTTCTGGGATGTGCAGACCTTGGCATCAGTCTGCATCAAAGCAGTAGTGGACTGGATCTACCGATGAAAGTCGTCGATATGTTCGGTTGTGGAGTGCCGGTCTTGGCCAGGGGATTTCGATGGTCAGTTCTGGTCCAAGGCCTTGTTCCGTTGCGCTTGCTGATGACGAGACATTCCACAAATTAGTGTAGGGGAATTGGTCAGACACGATCAGAACGGGATGGTATTCGAGACGGCGAATGATTTGGTCGAGCAATTGACCGTGAGCATCGCTTGATTCGAATCAGGATCTCTTGCTGACCTCGGGCTATGTTGAATTTGACTCAGACGGTACTGGCTGGTTTTCCGGATGCCCGCCAGCTTCAACGGCTGCGGTCATACTTCCCTGATGATCATACACCAGATCTACCAGGAGCGCACTCGCATGCGACCAAAGCATGCGAGATACTAGATGGAGCTCAGGACGAGGACGAGTGGGCGACATGGGAGGACCAATGGAAGCGTGTCATTGCACCTATCGTAGAGCAGAGCCTGCGATCCCATCCGGATTAGGCCACTATGACCGATACATCATTGTCATTCCTCTTCACTGAGTGCTTTGTCCTTCAAAGCCTCTCTGTCAATTACAGATACATTAGTCTATGCTGCGCCACCTTGAACTTTCCGGCGATACTGACCCGTATGCTATCCGAACGTCCTTTTTTACTTTGTTCCACCGAGCGTTCGTGCGCCCATTCGGTTTGTCCTTGCCCTAGGAACAAATGCGTATCAGACAAGTCACATGCTACTAGTTTGCTCGAAACGTACGGTCAGAAAGACCTCATCCAAGGCTATGCGGAAAATATGGTCGTAAAAATTCACGATCAAAGAATGTCTAGTCCGAGCTCACCATCGTCATCTCCGAGATTCGCCAATTTGTCAGGTTTACACCAGGCGTATGTCATTCCTTTATCGTAAAAGCGTACTAATCGTACCGGCTCGTCGCCTTCGTCTGGTCTGAATGACCAAACCGTTGCGGGTATATCTTCGTAGTCGTCAACGACATGAACAATCGAACCAGGCCAGAATGGATGACCAGATGCTTGGAGCCAATCGCAAGTGAGCTTTACACGAAGCGGAGCAAGCTCAAGAGTGACCTACACTTTGCCCATACTAGAGTAATTATGCTGTTGCTCAGCTCTCTCGCAATTGGATACGCGTCCATTAGGCAATCTTACCTAATGTGCCGGGAAGAAACGCGTCGTGAGCCATGTGCTCTTCGTCTTCCGTTCCGTTATATCCATGGAAGCGTTGGATTCTCTCATCATATACCGGATCTGCCTCTGTTTCGTCCTCTGCAGTAGGTTCCCCATCTGGTAATTCGATGATATTTTTGCTCTGGCGTGATCGAGATTTCGGTAGGTTTGGAATCCTTGGCTTGACTTCAGCTCTTCGCGCCGGAGTTGCCGAAAGCTCCGGCGCCATCGTGTCAGGTAGAGGCTTCACTGTCTCCTTTTCCGATTCAACGGACTTGAGGCGTTGGCGAGTGGTTCGCCTGCCGGACTGACTGATTGTCTCCGTATCTGCGCGACCTTCCGTTCGTCTCCTTTTGGCTGCGCGAATGCTTTCTGAGGTCAGATCTGGGCTCGTCAGTATCGGAGCCGGCGAGACTCTTGCTGATCGCGTAGATCGGCCCGGAGGATGACTTGGTTGCGTCGAGCTTCTGCTCTTTCCTATCGGTATTGCCAAATGTGGTTGCGGTTTAGGAGTAAGGCTCTTCCGTGTTGGACTGCTTATCGGGGTCAGGAGGCTATCTGTGCTGCGCGCCGGAGACAGTGGACTTGAAGCTCTGGAGGACGGTACCTTGGACAGAGGGGTGACTTCGTAGTGTGCCATCGTTTCGTCTTGAACAGGGGTCAAGGCCGGTAGGCGTGAGGATCTTCGTCCAGTGGTCACACGGTCTGCTGGGGTTGTATCGGATTCCTCAGGTGCATCAGAGATGTCACTGCTATCAGGAATTGCTGGTGACTTGGACTTGTGCTTCGTTGCTGCGGTAAGCTCTTCTACATGGAGCGATGGCTGTGTGACTACTTCTACAGGGCCCAACGCGAATCCTGTTAGCACAAGTTCATCCTAGAATGACTGAACTTACCTTGACGACGTCGGCTAGGTCCAGCGACGGGGGCCGTCGGTACGAAAGGGCGTCCGCCCCGTTTCGTACCTTCTGGCAATATAAATCCGACGTTGAACCTCTCAAAGTAATCCTTGTTGTCCACAGATTCGACCACCAGCTGCATATCCCTTTCTCTAGCTCTCCGCTCCTGATCCGTCAACGGTGAATAGGCCATGGTACCAATCACCCCGGTCTGCTTCCTGATAGACGGCAGAATGGGTTGAATTCCTTCAGTCGCCACATTTCGACCAGCCGATCTGACAGATCGCAAGCTTCTGGAAGCGTTTTGATGCACTTCCCTTGTTTCAACGATTGGTTCCCGCTTGCGACTGGTTTTGGGCTTCAAGGCTGGTGAGCGCAACTCTTTCGGTAGCATATCTTCGTCCGAGGCCTGCTCGTCAAGTGTTGGGGCATTCGACCGAGTCTGCCGAGATGAAGCCAAACGTAATGCCTCTGCCCTGGCTCTTCGATCATCTACCTTCGCTTGACGTCTTGCTTGCCGTTCTTCATGTGTGACAATCGGTTTGTACTTTGGTAGTGGCGATGGAGGAGGCAGCGGTTCCAATTCACGAGCGAACAGCTCAGCGAGTCGATCCCGAATACTGCCCGGCTCGAAACCCAGCAAGGGTTCGATAAGGTCACGGCTAGGCTCCAACGAAAAAGCTTCACCAAGGGCAACTGGACGTTCCAGTGACTGAACGAGTTGTGTGTAAAGCTCGGTGAAGACGACGTTGGCTGCTTTCTTGATCTTTGCCGCAAGGCGATGATAAGGATGATCGCTTGGGTTATATAGCATAGCGTTTTCCAGCACCAAGAACATGTGCCGCTGTGCAAGGTCCAGCGTCAATAGTTGCCTGGCGACAGTGTCTCACCCGCTTAGACTGCTTACTTGAAATTCAGATAGGTCGATATAAGCGTGCGCGTCCAGCTTCTCATCGATGTCTTGCCAACACATCGGTATTTTAATGATGTCAAGATAATCTGGCACATCCTTCACCGAGACGGGCTGTGCGAAAGCTTGTTGGCGGTCGAGGCTGAAATAGACCTTGGATAAGCTGACATGTTTTGCGTCTGGAAGCGGCCCGAAAACTTGCCTGGTGATTTTCTGAAACGCTAGCCGCAACTTGCTATCGTGTGGAAACAAGACGTCTTCTATGAAATCTTGCAGAGCGCGTGCTTGTCTCGATTTCTCCTTTTCTCTTTTGTGGCTCAATTCCACAAGCATACGAACCCTTTCCAAGTCTTCTCTGACGACTCTCATGTACTGAGGTGACATGCTCGTTAGGCTTCTCGATGATTGATTTGCTGACTCCCGGCAAATCGAAACGAACCTCGAGCTTCTTGATCTTTTCCGCATCCGTCTGCTCGTGCGAGGCATTCGACGCAGTCCAAGGCTATACGACAGCGTCAGTTCGAGAAAATTCGTCTCTTCCAGTCCTGACGTACCTCTAAGTATAGCCTTTTCAATAGAGGAGCCCCACGTCGTGCCTCCCGCTTGAGGCTCCAATAGCGGCAGATCGTCTCAATACACTCTCGCATCTTCCTCAGCCGAGCTTTCTGTATGTATTCGAGTATTCGGTCGACGATCATTGCCGGTACCAGAGGCGGACCTTGGGTGTATTTCTTCGCGTGAGCTCGAGCTGCCTTGGCGATCTCGGGGATCTTGGTATTGTATGAGACTTCGATGATGTTATTGGAGCTCGAAGCACTCCCTTTCTTGGCGCTGTTCCAAGTCTCGGCGTGGTTCTCGTCGGCCTCTGCTTGATCCTCGCGGAGAGACTGGATCGCAGCAAGTTGATCTGCCTGAGTAAAAGTATGGAGTCGCAATCAATCCAACGTTCAGACAACCCGAGCATGTTCATGACTCACTGGCATATGACGGTCGCAATACGCTCGCAAAATGCCATCTTGCAGCAGTGTTTTCATGCTGCCAAGGTTCCCTCGCGCTCGAGCACATGTCACATGAAAAGCGGTGAAGCAGTTTTTATTGTCACACTGTATGCAAGCGCCCATCTTGACACGACAGATGCTGCAGTTCTACATGGTATAGAGGGAATCAATAAGTATAAGGGTAAAACTTCAGATCGACTCACCAATTTCCAACGGCTTTTTGGGATAGTCTCAGCCCCCTCTATCGGCTCCATGTAGACCGGATTGCTGACGCTGACTTCCGGAATCCAGATTGCACACAAAAGATGTGCCCAGCGAGCGTCGGTTGTCTGCTTGAAAGCGCCAGCTTCGGCCGGACACAGTATACAATCCTGGGGGGAGGAGTAAGGGAGACACGTTCATAAGAATTTGGGTCTCAGTGAAAGCAAGCTAGCTCGATCAGCTCTGACTCACAACAGGATTCTCTGGCTCGACAGTGCATTTTCGGCATAACCATTGACCTTCCGGAATGTAGGGAACTCCATAGCAATCTGTTCGCACGGAGCTTGTCGAGCTTACCTCCAACGAGTATCATGCGCTGATGACTCACCTTGATGGACAGCCAGGTTGCACCCGTCACAGAACACGATAGCGTTGGAGTTCTCTCCCTCTCCATCATCGCAGATCGCGCATCTACTGTCCTCTATTGGTAGGCTTGCAGGGGCAGGGATCTTCTTGACCTGATGAGCGCGTCGAACCCGCCGTCTATCAGCTGCCAACGTCGAAAGAACATCGACCGTGTCCGCAATTTACCAAGTCGAACCACTCCTTCTCCAATTTGTCCATGATGACTTCAAACAGCTCGTACGACAAGGAGTCCAAATGCTGTGCGTGACGCTCCTGGTTGACAAGCTTGACCCATTCACGGTCTGTCGTAGGGTGCCGTTGATGTCAATGCGAAGATCAGTCCAGCATATCAAAGTTTGGCTTACCTTGCTCATCCATATCATACTCGACCTGAACCGCCAATTCGGATTCAATCGGTTCTAGAGCCAAATCCCAGCCGACTCATGTCAGCTTTCCATCATAAGAATGCGGAAGATTGTGACATGACCAACCTATATAACGAATGTAATACTTGGGACGGGTCCAGGACTCCTCTCTTCTAGAGTTGTATCCGTAGCTTTCCAAGAGATTCTTATTCAGATTGGCATGCTTGCCGACCTGGTGGTCCCAGATCGCATCGTCATTGACCGAGACGATTCGGAAGGAGACGGTAGGAACATCCACATGCTTGCCGGACATGTCAACACGAGCTTCAGCACCGGCCGCCTAACGGGATGGTTTAGCTCAATATGTTATACACAGATATGATGGCTCAGCGTCAACTAAAACGATGTAGGGCTGAGTAGAGTATGCATTTGATGGGTTGCAACAATGTCGTGATCAAGGTGAAGCTGTGAACAAGGTCGTCACTTCTGTAGTCTCGGCCACCTTAAGTCAGGCTCGGTGTTCCCAATGCCTCGGTAACGCATAAAGTACACGATATCGCATGCAGCTTGATCTTTCGATCGCTTACTCTCGCACAAGCGGAAGGCAAACAGCCGCGCTGCAATCGAATCCGTCAACAAGTCTACATAACGGTATTCATTATCCTCATCTCCCACGTCCCCCGTCGTAAGCCGCCCTCGCCTTCAAGACACCGGCAGGATGGTTGAAGGACATTCCGCAACCAGACGCAAGACTGAACGCGTTCGCCCGTTAATACAGGCAGTTTCGATGACATTGCATAGAATCCCGTAGCCCACTTCGAATGATTCGGTATACAATCTGTTACTAGTTCGAACACCCTATCCTTGTGACTCTTGGAGTCTTGTCTTTCTGGAGGAAATCTCCGTCGTTGCGGCCGAAGAGGTCATTGCTGATTTAGACCCTCTCGTTGTGATAGTCGCCCATCTTTTTCTCCTCGTCAAACTCTTGCTGGTTTGTCTGGACGGCATCCGCAGGAGGACGGACCGAGTCATAATCCTTGAAGATAATAGCGATCTCCTCAAGAGTCTGAAGATATTGCGTCCGGTTAGTTGACAGGCTCAAACACGCGCGTTTTACGAATACTACTGACCTTGCCCTTAGTCTCAGGGAACAAGAAGTAAGCCAGGACAGCATCTACCGGGAAACCGATCAGCAATCCATATCGAGACAATCTAACACAAGTCGACTCACTGCTCAAATTCGTGCAGACAAAGATAAGGAAAAACTTCCAGCCGAGACTGTCGAGACCGACTGGAGTGAATTGCGAAATGATGACGTTATTAAGCTATGTGGCATCACAGCTGGATTAGCGTTGCAATGCGATGCGTCTTTTTCGCTGCGAACATACCCAGTTGGTCGCAGTGCTGGCGGATGTTCCCATAGCTCGTAAGTTCATGGGGAAGATTTCGGATTGGTAGACCCCTGCCAAAATCAAGATCCATCAGTCGCAATCCCGCTGCCGTCGCGCGCACCATAACTCACAAGAGATAGGACCGTAACTCATCGAGAATGAAGCCGAATACAAGAAGATCGAAGCAATTCCAGCAATACCAAGCGACTGACTTCCACCCGCACCACCGATGAATTGCGATCCAATCCCGGCCTGCCACGCCAAGAAGCCTGCCATGGCGAGCGGCCCAATGATAAGCGGAAGTCGTCGTCCCAGTCGGTCGATCAAGAAGGTGATGAAGATGAAAGTGATCACGAGCGACCAAGCCGACTGAATGGAGTTGATGAGCAACGGCTTGTTCCCAGTGTACCCCAAGGCCGTGTAGATGGTCGGAGCTAATCAAAGAGGGCATATCAAGATGCGTGAGATTCGCGACTTTATGTGCCGGGCAGTTTAGGCTACTAACCGAAATAAGCGTTGACATTGACTGTGCAACAGAGAAACCGATCAGCTTTTGTGTGTGTATGGTCAATCTTGTAATGACTGCTTACCTCCTGTCCATTGGCACATGGCTTGGACGAGACATCCACAGAGAGTTCGATGGAGATTGGGCCTAGTCCTGATCAAGTCCAAGGGCGACACACTGACGTTTTCTCGCTCCCAGGAAAGTTGGGCCAAGATCTCGGCATACTCCGCGTCGACAACGTCCATATTGGCTCGCTTGACGCCCCCATGTAATCGAAGTAATGCGCTCTTTCCCTCCTCATCCCGTCCGACCATGGCGAGGTATCGGGGACTGTACGGAAGCAAGAACATGCCTCCGAAAAGGACCACAGCAGGAACAATCTGGATGGCCAAAGGGATACGCCATTGCGCATCACTTCGAGATTATAGAGTTCAGCTAAACTGGGAACTGGACCGACTGTGACAATTCAACGGTACTGACGTGTCGCGCAAAGAATCGCAGCCGAATCCTGGTAGGTATGGACGTCAGGACTTTTACACAGGAGGTGAGACTGGCCACAGTTGACTCACCAACAAGTGAAGCGACCAAAAATCCCACTCCGATCATCTGTTGCGTCCATCCGGACAACAAACCCCGAGCATGGGGAGGAGAGATTTCGGCCTTAATAGCGAGAAATGCAATGTCAGACAGTGATTGAACAGAAGCCGACAGCAGGACTTGACACTCACTTGATACAAAGGCACGATCATGGACAGTACTCCGATAGAAGATCCAGCAATGAATCGGCCAACAATCAGCATGGCGACATTGATAGCACCAGTCTGAATGGAACAGCCTATAGTCGAGATTAGCGGGTATCAGCACCCAAAACCAAGCCACGCCTCGCCATTGCAGCACATTGACATACCGAGGATAGCGATGAGGGATCCAAGCTGAATGGTTCGCTTCCTTCCAATTTTATTAGCGGTGAAACCAGCTAGCAAGGCTCCGAAAAAGGCGCCCCCGGCGAAGACCGAAACGATAGCACCCGTGATATTGGGGGAGACAAGACCGGTACCTTTGTATCCTGTCTCACCATCCCTGAAATACTCGTGGAATCGGTTGTAGGAAGGCGAAATGACCGATCCGATGATACCACTGTCGTATCCGAAAAGGAAACTACCGAAGGCTGCGAAGACAGCAGCGATATAGTTGATGGCGCTAACCTTGTTGTGATTGAGGACCTTGTCGTGCGAAGCGGAAGTGATAGCCATGATGAGAAGATGTTGTTCTCAGACAGCTCGCAAGCAATTGTGCTGTACTGTATTCGTTGAGCCCCGCGGGGAAGATGGAATTGTGCATGTCGACCCGAACCTTTTATATACTTCGAGAGCCTAGACGGCTCAGAGAGTCCCGAGCTGCCGCGAGAGCGCAGGTGACATCTTCTACCACGTTGACGACAGGCGACAGGGTTAATAGCCGTTGATTGCGCCTTGCGGTTCAAGAACATAGCGAACCCCTTGTGTCACATTAGATGCTAAGGTCCCGTCACAGGCTTAGGCGGGACCATATGTGTGCGGGATCATTTTCGCCTCATCCATTTCCCCGGGGGGCCAACAGATCCTCCCTCGAGACGCTGTATAGCTTGACTTTGCCGCAGGCACCGGGGTATTGTAAACTTCGGGCTAGCATGTTGCGGACTCCGCTTGCTAGTTTCCGCTCAGGTGACCATCTTCTCGGGTTGTTATTATCGTCCATCGCGTCCAGTGGAATAGCTCCTTTTCGATGCAGGGCGTCACAGTCACGTACGATAGCTGGCGAGATTCGTGCAATCATTCTGGCGAGCTCGAGGTGCCAAGGTGAGAAGATCTACCGAAACGATGGCCGATCGACGACCTGGAAACCCTAGGTCGCGTTCCCCGATTTCCCTGTATGCTGCAAATGCAGCCAGTGAGCGATTGCTTCTGCACCGATGAGCTCGATCTGAGGGCGTTGCTGTCTGCTGTGGCGAGCTAGCGTGGGTCATGGCCGGCGTTGGTGCCTAGCTGGTGGAATATGGCCGGTGAAGAATGGACCGGTGAGAAATGCATCCGGATGGACATACTGCTATCGAATGTCCGTTACTTGCGATCGATCACCCTCCTGATGACGATTCACGAGGTGTCCAACTTTCATGCACTTGGTAAGTTTGGCATATTTCAGCTTCACGGATGCCTACGGCTTGCATTGGTGCTTGGAACGTAAACCTGTGTACCTTGTAGTCAACATGAAAACTGCATTGCTCCCACTCTCTAAACCCTGGTCTGCCCGGCACCGACCACGGCTCTCATGCCGAGCGGGCTTAAGCACATCCATCCGTGGAACGCCAATAGGATCATTACTTTATGGTGAGTTGCCGCGATCGTTTACAAACGGTCAACTGTGGTAGTACTGACCCGTCCTCAAGATAGTGCCCTCATCATCCGAAAAGTTTCTGCAAAACTCCTTGCGATCGAAATCTTCTACGGTTGTATACGACCTCGAAGATTCGGTTCACGCTTCAGCCAAATCTTCCGCTCGGCGAGACCTGGCAGCTTTCCTCGGAAGATACCCTCAAAAATCTGACGAGGGATCCGCAAGCGGACCCTCAGTGGCTGTCAGACCAAACAATCCCTTCACCGGTCAAGAACAAGATGGTGATTCGCAGCTCGCCTCTTCTCGAGATGCTGGAGGTTTGGAAGATCTCTCAATGATATGGGACCATAAGATCAGGAAAGCGATCAACGGGGGGACAGGTCCTACGATATTGATGCCAAAGGTGAGTCCGATGAAAGTGTGTACAATGCGTTATAATTCAACTCGTTGGATTTTATCTAAGGTGGAAAGTGGCGACATGCTGGGAGCGATAGACCAAATTCTGCAAACTCAAAGCGGATCGAAAGGTAAGCTTTCTAGTCCACAGCGTCGGCGTCTGGATCACTAAGTCTAATCGAGTTCCTGTAATCAGCTAAAATCCCAATCATCGCCTCGATCGAGTCCCCTCGAGCTTTGATGAGGCTCGGAGAGATTGCCTCATGGCGAGGAATGGGGCTGGAGCTTGTTGGTCTTCTGGTACATTTGCAAGAAGGCTGGCCAGTCCCGTCCACCTACTGATCAGCCTTTGTTCGATTAGTTTGCAGCTGAAGATTGTGAGTCTGTCCGAAATCCTCAGATCCTACCTTGGCTGATGTTTCGGTTCACAGTCTGTGCGTCGTCCGGCATTCAGCGGTCTCGGTCGAGGATGGAGTTGCTTCATGCTCGATCATCGATTGTAATTGCGGCCAGAGCGTACGGTCTTTCCGCGATTGATATGGTATGTACGCCTTGGAGTTTACTTCACGAGCAATTCAAAGTGATTCAGCCTATCACACCACAGGTCTGTGTAGACTACAAAGATCTCACTGTTCTGAAGGAGGAGTCTGAAGAGGGTCGGAGATTGGGCTTTCAGGCCAAAGTAAGCATTATGACCCATACATGGCCGCTTTGTCAATACCTGACCTGCTTCTCTCAGCAAGCGATCCACCCTAGTCAAGTTGAGACTATCGTAGATGCATATGCTCCTTCTACTCAAGGTAAAGGTTACCACCGGTCCTGCAAGAAACATCGGTGCTGAACTTTCCCTGCACCTGTACAGAAATCGCTCGGGCAGAACAAATCTTGGAGCTCATGTCATCCTCCCAACGAGGTGCTGAAGGACTGAGAGGAGCAGATGGTCGTGAGGAGATGATTGACAGACCAATGGTTTTGCAGGTAAGGTGATATGAATTTGGCATCGGGGACTGCTCTAATCCCGAGACCGGATATTCTTAGGCGGAGCGAACGATGAGGGAGGCTGCCGCCGCCGGAAGGCTGGGGCGACATCTTCTCGGGGGATCAAGGTCATATAGTACCGCCAGTACGCCAACGGCCAAGAAGAGTTGCCCAAGCTGTGGGCAGCCTCTGTCTCTGCAAGTCACGCCTTGCACAGAATGCCGGACACCATGCCCTCTGCCTTCAAATCTCCTGCATCATGCTCTCTTCGACTTGATCCCCGAAAAGGATATGTCATTGCCAGCTCAAGAGATTCTGAGCGGCTTACCTGGAGGCGGTTTCGACATTGATCCCCGCGCAATCAGGATGACCTTTCTCAAGAAGCAACAACGGATACATCCGGACAGCTTCAGTGGAGCGGGAGAGGTAACCGATTTCCTGACTGTCCCAATGATATGGCTCATCGGTGAAAGCTAACTGAGTTTCATTCCCGCCCTTTCAGAAGGAGCATTCTCTTGCGATAGATCAATCCTCGTTATTCAACAAAGCCTATACTACATTGGCAAACCCACTCAGTCGGGCAAAATATCTCGTTCGTAAAAGACGGTCCACAAATGTGCGGGCGTATCGGCTCACGACCACTGGTCCCGCATAGTTGGATAAATATGATTATGACGTATCAGAGTCGGACTCGCTGACTGATCCTGAGCTTTTAATGGAGGTCATGGAGGCACGCGAGGAATTGGAGGACGCCAGCACGCAAGAGGAATGCGACGCAGTGCGAGAATCCAACAAAGGTTAGTACGGTCTCAAATCTCTATGTACACGAACTTAGGAACTGATGCTTGTTGTCCTACAACAGCGAAATCGGAACAGGTTGTGAAACAGCTGTCAGAGGTGTTTAGTGCTAAACCGGTCGATTTGGATCGGGCGAAAAGCTTGACAATAGAGCTCCAATACCTCCAGAACCTGGACAACGCCGCAAAAGATTGGCAGCCGGGGAAACGAGTAGAAATCACCCATTGATCGGGTCGTTTGTAAAACGAGAGAGCCAGAGGGGGAAAGGAGGAAAGATTCCGCGAGGACATGACACTGAATGACATGTCCACCCAATGTCGAAGCGGAAGCACATGTACGTGTTGCTTCCGGCGCCTTTGACCGAGCAAGCAGCGTCCATCTATCTTCCAGCTTCTCTTCAACTGCAGCTAATAATGATATACGCACAATCGTAAGACCACAGCGGAATTTCCAGTGACCCTAGAGAATCATAGATCTACCCTTTGCAATAGCCAGGTACCCATAGTCCCTGCACTGAGCCTGGCTTATAGTTCACAGCCTTGATGATGAGCCACCTGAACCCAGCAAGCTACGGTCAGCATGATCCTTGGATGACCCAAGGCTATCCCGACATCCAAGCAGACTCAAATCAACCTTCAACATCTCAGCAGTCGGGCTCCAATTCTAAGAGAGGAACCAAGCGTAGAAAGGATAGCGGGCAAGTGGACGTAGAAGGCTTGCGAAGGAATCAAGGAGGATCAAGCGGGATCTTGCCTGGTCACATTGGCAGTGATGATTACCGGAATGCCATGATGATCGGTCCAGGGGCTGGAGTCAACCCAGAAGATATCCACCCACAGGTGAGTGAAAAACAGGCCCGCTGAAGCATGACATGAATCTTTGCTTATGCATTGGCCGGCATATTTCTCATAGCTCGACTTTACTGCTTTCGATCATGATACGGTCTCAGAGTACCTGGAACGAAACAACGCAATCCCGAAGTTCGGTTATGGGAGTATACATTCTATCTGGGACGTGAACGCGAGAGCGACCGATCGTATGTACAGACCCTTACGTCAAACGCCTTGGGTCAAGAGATTGACTTGTTATACCATTTTCACTCTAGCTCGGTTACTGTACATCGATGAACCGGAACCCATACAAACGATGCTTCCAGGCCCGCCTATGATGGGTAACAACATGCTTCCTGGAACAGTTCAGCCCAACCGCAATGGAGCACGAGAGTCTGGTCCCAACCAGGCTTCTCCTCGCGACCGCGAGGGTCGAGCAACTAAGCGTCGATCAACAGCAACCAGCATGGTAGCAGCGGCAATTGAGGAAAGCATTACTATGGCAGAAGAGGAGGAGAGGAAACGCAAAGAGAAGGGCAAAAATGAGGAAGGAAACGCGGGGCTAGATGCCGGAGACCGTGCCGCGACTACTGGTGCTGGAGAGGAAGGCCCGACGGCATCACAGCAAGAAGATGATACAGGCGACATGAAAGAGGAGGATGGTTCTGGAGATGCTACCTCACCTCCGGCGCTGCGCCGATCTGGCCGTAAACCTCTTCCTCCTGGTACATCCCTCGCTATTACATACCGGAACACTCGATCGTCGCCATCACCAACGCCGAGCTTCAACTCTGAAGACGACGTCGATCCGTTCGTTCCTATACTAGCGGATATCGATCTCGCGAAAAAGGTCTTTGCTGAGAGAGCGTCTAGGCATTGGAGAGATGCCTTGGCAGCCGGAGGTGGAGCTACAGTACAGGGTCCGGGTGTCAATCCTGCCTTTGCTGGCCAGGTAATGATGGGCGGGACTGGTGGAATGATGCGAGAGGGCGAAGTAGTAGCGGAGTTTCTCTACGCTACGCGAGTCAAGAGTAAGTAACGTTAAGGAGAGGACGCGCTCCGCATACCCACATGCTCATCGCGGCATCTCCACTGGGCCTGTACTTTAGGCAAAGCGTTGAAAGTGGCTGCGCATACGCCTAGCATCGAAGGCAATACCAACGGGGATCCGAACGGGATATACCGGTCAAGAGTGGGATAATTGGGGAAATCTTGGCAGTACTATTAGGAAAATGTTTGTATCGTCTGACAGGTCGGGGGGCGCAAGTATTGGAGTGCTGCGTATCCATATCAAGCACAGTCTTGCCGCCGCTTAAGGATTTACAGGCTAGTCTCTCAACTTGTACCACTCTAGGGGGAAACTTTCGCAAGATAGCTCAAGCAAGACCCTTGACTGCGAATGAGGTCAGATCGCTCAGATGATCGGCGTCGCTAGCGATTTCGACCGACCAATCTCTTGGCAATGTCGCGCGCGTCATCGATCGACGGCCGAAGCCTAGCACGGGGATTGAGAGAGTGCGGGGTGTCTGGCTCAAGGACATCGATATGGGAGACGATCTGCTTGAGTGAAAGACTGTAGTCAACAGCAGTACCACTTGGGCCTCCCATCATTTAGACCAAATGTAGAGTCATCGAAACATGTCCATCCTTATACCCCTGTTGTTACCAAGCGTGCTGAATGCGACCGCTAATGTCGGTAAGAGATCAACCTTCCATTGCGGCGATCGCCGACCTCTTTGTCAAGCTAATCTCTAAGCGTCGTTCGCCTTTCTCAGCCCTCGGAATCACTAATGCAGTGCAAGGAACCAGCTCGAATTTCTCGATCAAAGTCGGGAACAAAGTCTTTACCACAAGCGCACCGTTTCCTTTCGAGAGGCTCCCGCCTGAATTGCGCATGGAGATAATTGAGATGGCCTTGGAAATGAGCAAGGAGTAGGTCCGGGATATGATCATGTTAACAACAATCTCAACTCATATGGCCTATCTCCCCTGTCCAGCCTCATCTTGCCTCCGATGGACTTTGTACCAGGCTTCCAACCGCTTGGACCTACATATCAACAAGCCGAAGATTTACATCGGAATAATCCGCTCAACCCGGAGAATCCTCACTATCGATCAATCGTCGGCGAAGCTCGATCTGCGAATGGTTATCCCCTTAGCAGCTGGCACTGGACGACATTGAACAGTGAATGGAACTCACATGTCAGGAAAAGATTGTGGAGAAAATGCTGCTTGACAGGGATGCGCACGTAAGTGCTCTCATAATCGACCGGCAATAGCCAAGGCTGACCGTCTTTCTTCTTTCGAAAGATACCATAATTTCGAGAAGCTGATGCAACGCCCCGGATTCGAGATCTTCAAATTCGTACATGAGCTAGAACTACATCAAGGATTCGGCGATCCATCAAAGCTTTGTGAGTGAGGTATGGAGGAATGGAAAACGGCCTGAGACATCATATTGACCCGTTCATGCTGCCTTTTACATCTCTCAGACGCCCTTCTGAGACATCCACAGTTAGCGCACCTGGAGAGCATATCGATCATGCCCCTGTTCCCTTACTCGCCATCGCCATTCGATGAGATCGTCGCGCCCTTCCCGTTCGGTCTCCAATTAATACCGGTCCCCAGCGAAACCCGGCCTCGATTAAAACACCTCACCTTGGGAATGCCGCTGGAGATGACAACTAACGCTGCTCAGCGACAACACCTGGCAGAATTGGCTCCCGAAAAGCTGTCCATCACGGTCTTGCGGCCTTCGCGAAGCCTCTTTCAAGAACTGGCGAGTCGCCTGCCGGAAGTCATCGACACAATGAGTATTAGATACCTCAATATCAATATGGACGCCGACCTCGTCGACCCGGCCATCTTCGTCGCCTCCACCCTTGGTGCGTTCAAGCATGTTCACATACACCTACCGGCCAGAGCGAGCTCGATCGCGCATCACAATTTCATCAATCGTCCTGACCCGAGCGTTACATTTGCCGATCGGATGGTGGATCTGATTCTTGCGGACAAAGATCGTCAGGAAAAGTACACAGTCTGGATTGAAGATCAGCGAAGTGGATTCAATCTCGATCTGAGTCGACGCGAGCAGATCTTGTACCAGCCTCAGGCCACGGAGAAGGACAAGGTGCTTTTCGACGTTGATTTCGATTTCGACGCGGTCCAGGAACCAGCGCGCGCCTCGTCAACCACACAGCCTGCAGTGGGCAATTCTTCAAGAACAACGACAGCTTCCTCGTCTGCACCGACAGGTTCCAATGGGCCCAAAGGCAAAGGAAAAGAGGAAAGAGTATGGGATAGGGAAACCAATCTCCAGCTACTTGGAGGCCTTATCTCGCTACGTATGGAGAGCAAGAAACGTTGATTTGTACGACCGAGATCACCTCCGACGACTGTATCTTGTTTCCGTCAGACTTGTATAGCTCTTTGAACCCTGAATCCGCGATTGTATAAAGAGTAGTGGTCGAGGGGACCGCCTAGCGATTGGCAATGTGATTCAGAATCGCTCCCGAGCTTTGGTTCCGCGTGATGCTCGCCTGATCCCGTGACGACCGTGAAAGCCGATCCATCGGTTTGACTCGGGTTGACCAGTTGCTCGACCCGAAATATTTTAGAATCGTTGGCCTGAGCAACGTAGCTGTCGGATACTGAGTATATAAGCTCATAAGAGCTGGGTTTATTGTATGTGACCTGACAATTTGCGACGGACGACCTCACCTCGACATTGAATGTAAATACACCTTCAAGCGCTCCTAAGCATGACGACCGCGGCACCCGAGATCATCCCGATGACGCCGATGGGTTCATCTACGCAGGGTCTCGTTGAGCAAGAAAATGGAAAGCACGATTTCGAGCTCGACGATAATGTGACCGGAGACCAAGCTCGCGGCCAGTCTTTACCGCCGGTGGACGGAGGCAAGGCAGCATGGCTCTTCCTCGGCAGTTGCTACCTCCTTGAAGTGAGGTCACGTCTCGGAATGAGATACCGATTGAAATGCTGACACGCGATTTCCGAGACCATTATTAGTTGATGTGCTTCGGTCCTGCATTCTCGTGGTCTGTCTTTCAGGACTATCTACAACGGTCAGAACACAGCCCCCTAAGGAACGAATCAACAGTCACAATCTCGGCCATCGGGACACTCCTATTTTCCATGCTCTACTTTGCGCCTGCTCTTGCTCGACCGTTCTTCTGGCTGCACCCAGAATATGCTCGTCTAATGATGCGAGTCTGTCTCGCCGTTGCGATCATTGCGCTTGTCGGGGCCAGCTTCGCGACGAACGCCGCTACTCTGGTCGGTGTCGTTGGACTTGTGGTCGGGTTGGCATGTGGGATTATGACGAGTAAGTCGAAACGCATGAGCCTGGACAGACCGTTTATTCCTGAAATGATGTCATTTGGTTGTAGCTCCCTATCTTCTGTGGCTTCCCCAGTGGTTCGTCGTACGACGCGGCTTCGCGATGGGCGTTGCCTTCAGTGGCGCGGGTCTCGGCGGTCTCATCTTCCCGTTCATCTTCAACGCTTCTTTGGAGAACCTTGGCCTCGCCTGGACTCTTAGGATATGGGCAGTGTGCCTGCTCGTTGGCGCCGGACCCGCTCTGATCGGAATTCGTCCTCGTCTGCCTATCACTAAGAGGAAGACGAACTACACAAAAGGGCGAAAGATAGACTATGTCAAAGCGGTCAAGAAGCAGTTTGGGTATTTGATGAGTACGCTGTGGTTATGCACTGTGAGTCGCCTCACATACGTTGTCTGGCCTTCCTCTGCAGTACTGATGATTAGATTCTTGGTTACAGGCTTTACTGACCTTGACCGCCAGCTCCGGGTACTTCGCCATCTCCTTCTATCTCGGGACTTACTGCAGCAGTCTGGGATTGAGTAGTGCTGGTAAGTCGTACCCATTGTGCGAGAAACCTTCACAAATTGACGATCTCGGGCCCGCCGACAGCTGCAACGGGAGCTGTCTCTGCGTTTAACGCTGCCAGCCTTCTTGGTGAAGTGACCATGTGAGTCATGGGAAATCGGCTCACGGTTGACATTCACTTATCGATCAACTCGACTTTATTTCTGGTAGCGGATACCTCTGTGACCGTTATTCTTACACCGGGATCATGCTTGGGATCGGTATTACGGGGACTCTCGCTTCACTGCTCCTCTTTGGGTTGGCCAAGAATTTGGCCATGGTCCTCCTCTTCACCCTGATCTTCGGATGGGCGGCCGGGTCATTCTGCGCTACTTGGCCAGCTTCGGCGACCGACATTGCGCGGTTGCGTAACATGCAGAGCGCAGATGTCATGATCAGCTACACTATCATGCGAGGCATCGCGGCCATCGTGGGACCCTTGGTCGCTGCTAAGCTCTATCGATCGGATCTCAAAGCGGATGCCGCGGTGTTTGGTAGTTTCGGCTTTGCGCCTTTGACTATTTTCGTCGGTGTCTGTATGAGCCTGGTAGCAGGCTTGGCGGTTTTAGCGGAAGTGTCAAGGCGAATGAGCTTCAAAGGTGTCGATGTGAAGCTGCTCGGCGAAAGACTGTAAAAGGGAATTCAAAGTAAGATCTCCGGGTCAGCCAATGTATCAAACAAAAGTATATGTGTGTAGACATATCTCATACTTCGTCAGTATGCTTGGTGCTTTGCGCTGCATTGTCATTCCCACACCCGATAACACACATGGTGTGAAGCAGCGTGTTTCGGATTTATATTGGGAGAAGTGCTTGACTCGGCTGAATCTATATGGGTATTAACATGATACATTGCGCGGCCTTGTCAGAGGGATACAATGGGTTCCACATCTAGGATCTAACGACGAGAGACAATATACAAGTAATAGTCAGAAGGCTGCCGATAAATTTTAATCCACCCTGCCAACGCAATTGAATCCGGATGAGCATAAGCACAACGAAACACCGAGCGCGTTTGACTGACCGAACTTATGGGTAAGTGACGAGCGAGTGATCTAGCTGTCTTGAGCCAAGGCACCGATCCATGCTGATCTTCGTGATTACGTAGTATCTCCCACGCTGCGAAACCAAGGACGACCCATGACAAAGGGAATAGGACTGCAAAGGCCAGGCGTTCGGGGAGACTCTTGGTGCGGAACCTAGGACGAGTGCTGAAGATGTCTACAAAATGGCGGAACCGGGATGCTGTGATCTTCTCTGAGAGAGAAGGTTGCGGAGGTAAGGCGAAGTCCAAGTCTCTTTGCCCATCGACATGAGCTGCAGGCACCCATGTTCCATGAAGCCTGTCAACGGTATCCATCAGCCATGGTGCAGCCGAGAGCTCACAATATCACTCACCCATAAGGCACTCTCTGAGGTAACTTGATTCGACAGACCACGCAGGATTCACCCTGCCACATCTTTGCCGCATCAATGATCCAAAGTTCCGAGCCAGTACCCGCGGCGATAGAAGCCTCTCCCATCTGGTTAATGTATTGTTCGTCGTAGACTGCAGTCACGGTCGTAGCTCCTGTCAACATCGAGCAGAGGAGGAAGGATCGAGCGGTTGCAGTGTGCTCACCATAGGTCAAAAGCCATCCATCGTCCTCCGCTGCTCCTGCTTCAACTCTCGGCACAAACCTGCTTTCCTGCGCGTACCACCCCTCAGGCATGACAAATACCTGAATATCATCATGTCTGCCTCTTTTATGATCTTCCATAATCTGCAACACCGTCCGCCGATCCACAGCCTCTGCCTTGCCTTCTCCTCGAAGGCGCCCCTTCCGACTAAGCGACAGCACGTCAATCTTCACGATGACGTCAACCTTGGCGGCTCCTCCGAGACGTTCATCGAAACCCCCTTCCCGCATACTACAGCCATAGACGTATCGAGCCTTACTCATAGCCTTGTCCGGATGCGTCGCTGGGAATTCAAAGGGAATCTCGCATAACGGGAAATTGTGCGTTATCCGATGGTCTCCTTGTTCATGGTCGAAAAGGAATCGATAGTAATGTAGCCGGACGACATCGTCAAAGCCCGCCCGAACTTCCTCTGCGGGAATAGCGATCGCTCCTGCAGCGTAAACCAGCTTGGCGCTCTTGAACCGGCAAGCAACCATATCGATGACCGGTTGACCTGTCTTGTCGTCCTGATCATCCCATGTGTTGGCGGTATGAAATATCATGCTCGGCTCGGGATCGATGAACCGGATGGGTTTGGTCTCGCTGTTGATACGCCGGGGCATGACGATGAACTCGGAGGGTAAATGTCGATTGAAATGGATCATCGGTCGGGGTGGTATTGACAGCATATTGAATGGTGTCAGCGTCAAGGGTAAATTGAGGAAGACGGTATAATTCCTAGAACAAGCAAAATCGTGCATCCTGTATAAAACCGGTGAAGTATTATCAGCAACTCGTGTCGACTCAAGAGCGAGATCGACGCTCTACTTACATTTTAGGCTTGCCAATATCGACACCATACTTCCAGACCTGATGTTTTCCATGTCGATCGATGACCGAATACTTCAAATAAGGTTTCTCGAACATTGTACACTGGTAGAAGACCAGATCACCATTGATTGGATCTACACGAGGATGAGCGGTCATCCAGTCCTAAACCAGGTCATCCACGAGCAAAATGAGCAAGGCAGACGCAGACCATACATTCGCAAATGACTAACCTCTTGAATCCTGGCAAGCCTCCATCCTCTCGGGTCCCATTTCCCATAATTCTCACTCAGATTCTCTCCTCGATCGTCCTCCAGTCGATCCCATCCCACAGTCTGCAACTCCGGCACCCTGACTTCCATCGGAGGACCCGATTCGCATAATCCAAGAAGTCTACCCGTCTTGCCCGATCCTCGCTGGGCGTTCGATCCATGAGCTTGCTTGTTCTCGTCATTCACTCGTGCTTCTCCTTCTTCTGCCGCCTCGGCTCCTAGTCCTGCGCCCCACCAGAGGACGTTGGTGTTCACCACACTGAGCGTTCCTACACCAGCTTCAAACGCCATCAAGAACGTAGTGATGATTGCTCCGAGAATCCGATGTAGACTCGTCAACGGCGAGATGAGGAGTGAGATGGACGGTAAAGGTGCTCTTAGGAGCATGAGCGAAAGGGAGAGGATAGGAGTGGATACATGTCGGTTCGTATATTGAGGCAGGTCGGGGTCGGAGCCTTCTGAGGCTGGTTTGGGAAAGTAGACTCCATGAAGCATTCCATCGCCATCAAACCTGATAGAGACCAGTCAGCCCTAGAAACATTGCCGCCGCTGCCGCCTTTCCCTGGACGTTTCAACGCACCAGTGATAATTCCTTCCCTCGTCCGGCGGGTTGACAGGATTGCCCCCATTCCGTACATACTGGCCACCATACAGCTCTTGGGGTACCCGACCCTGAACGATCTCACAGGTGTGACTG
>Ga0308160_10002679_pt1 | contig 21087 bp, 28 predicted proteins | sample PhyFR1_FD_201036 | JGI IMG/M metagenome (GOLD analysis project Ga0308160, IMG submission 201036) | Phyllosphere microbial communities from UC Gill Tract Community Farm, Albany, California, United States - DLSLF.R1 | ecosystem: Host-associated > Plants > Phyllosphere > Unclassified | place: USA...
GCTCCTTCGACGGGAGTGCTCGGCTATCGGTGAGGTGTCTGCGTACGAATCGTTCGAAGTCTAAACCCGGTCTAAACCCGAGGTGCGTCTCAGCGCAGCGTTGTTCGTCTTGCTCTCTACTCTCTTATTACTCCACTTCCTACGCAGAGTCTGACTCACACTCAGTAGATTGTCGTAAGCTTTCCCTCAACACCCAAATATCGGACTGCGTACAAGTTGCTAATGCGCGACTTATCCAGGAGTATGCCAAACAGTCATCCATCGGAGTCCCTATATGGGCATCAGAAGCGAGAGTGCCAACACTGTCGAAAGATGGTACGAAACGACGTAAGCTCGCCATTGCACTTTACACGAAGTTTCGACGGGAGAATTAACTCCGGGTCTATCTGTTCAGAGTATGCAAAGACACGTCGACGCCGTTCATTCTGGAAGACATTTGGCTTATCCCTGTGATCAGTGTACCAACAGTGCGTTTGCTCACAATCAGCGGTACGTCGTCTCGTATCTCGCAACAAACGAACTTTCAGGGTGTCATTTTGTTGACGGTGTTTGCCTGATAGCTGGAGGCTTGAAGAGCATCAGAGAATTTTCTGCAAGAAAAACAAGGTTACGAGGCAGGATAAGCAAGGGACACTAGCTCGGAAGAAGGCTGTTCGACAGACTGTTCGTTCGCCGTCACCTTAGTTTCCTCTCGTCTGTACTATTCCTGACTATGACTCGAACTCGCAGCACAACGATACCGACTCAGAAGACGACGCTCCCGGTTCAGACGACGACGAATACGCAGAAACTCGGCATTTCGCAGGGACACCTCGACGAGGCTCCTCACCATTTCGCCCTCAAGCTCGCAACTACTCGCCATGTTCTATCCCTCCAGACTTCGACCATCTCGCAAACTATCCTGGGTACCATACCGACGGAGAACGATCCCCTTCGCCCGAAAACACAAATCAGCACCTCTCGCAAGGTTTTGCCTCCGACAACCATCAATTAGCGATGCTGAACGTATTGCAGCGCCAGGATGAAATCTGCCCTGAGCCGGAAAATAAAGAAGACTCGACTATGCCAACTTTCGACGCCGGCGGAGCAGGACACGGTTTCGATGAGGTGCCCACGATCGACCCGATCCGCCTGCTTATAGGGACTACATATCATCCTTCCAATCCAGCGCATCACACCGAGCGTCGCCGCCGTGAATCTGCAGGCCATCACCAAGTTCAACCCCCTCTTCATTCTCTTGCGAAACCGTTCTCTCTTCGCCAATCCCGTATCTATCCCTCTCTCGCTATATAGCCTTACTTCACCCCACGTATCTTTTCCCTTCCTTCTTCTGGACTGTTGTTACTTCCCTCTTTCACGTCGACTGTATCGCACATTGAATCTGATTTCTTTCGAAACTTCTCGTTCAGCTTTCTTTGATCTATCGCTCAGCAGCACCCAATTCCGAGCCCCAGTACCGTCGTGTACTCTCACTCCGAATCTACGATCGCAGATTGAGACAGCACAGAATGGCGAGTGGCAGCTCAAGCAAGCTCTTTCGCTTTCGCTTCGCACGCAAACTTTTTCGAGAGTCATTGATTCGGGAGGCGAGGACGACACACTCTCGTCTATTCTCAAAGATGTGACCATCTTCGATACGACGAGCTCAGGTGATCAATCTGACCTTGTGCGAAATTTCGGTTGGGGCCAACCAAAAGTTGCGAAACGTTCTCCTTCTTCTCCCCTCTCATTCCCTCACTTTTCCGAATCGCTCTCCTCACCCGCTCGTCTATATTCGACCACTATTCAAACGCTCGCCCTCCACCAATCGACTGAAATCCCAATCTCCTCTCCTCTTTCTCCCCACCACTTTCTTGCTCCCTCCTCTCTCATCCTCTCGGACTCTCCTTCGATCTCACAGACCTACACCGATCAGTAAAATAGCCTCAAGAATCTACTCTACATCGCCTGATCTTGTCGGAGATAGCTGCTCGCCCTCTTCTTTTCCAACTTCCGTCATCTTCTCGGCAATCTGTCCAATCCAGTCCATGCCTCGTGAAGCTGTACAAGCCTGAATTTATACCTATACAATTTTCATATACAGCGCCGACCGTCTCGTACCCCCCTCCTCTCCAATCTGACCCCTCCCGTTTCTCCTGAAACTTCTCCTCTCTCCTATTTCCCCCAACCTTTCGCCCAGTCTTTCGAATGAACACTCTCTCCTATTTCCTCTCAACTTTACGGCCATCCCCACCTCCTTCACCTCGAGCGAGTACATCAGAATTACCGATTCCACTCGAACTACCCTCGATTTCAGATTCCGCAGTCGGCACTTCGAACGAATCGGATGAACAAGATTTAGAGAAACAATCAGACCACTCGGCAGCAGACGTGTTGGACACAGATGGTGAGCATGGGGAACGAGGGAGAACGCGATTGGGAGATACAGGGGATGGTGGAGCAGGAATCTCTGAACAAATCGAGGCGGTGTTTACGAGTGAGAGGAGGGGGGAACCTCCTAGGATTGGTATACTCCCACCGAGTAGGAAAGGGAGTAGGAAAGGGAAGTCGAGAGCCGATGATTCGGCGAGGTTCGAATCACTCGATGCAGATTCGTTTGACGAGAAGAAATCGGACACGACGGGAGTCAGCGACACTCTACCTTTCCACGACCAGGTCCCCTCGAAATCTGTCACTCTCGTCGACGACCGACCGACCTGGCCCTTCATTGCCCGACTTGCAAGAACTTGGCCATTTCGATTTACTGCTTCGATCTATCTCCTCATTCGACGTTTCCTATCGCTCTTCGGCCTCTCCCATCCACCTCGACCTCGATTCAACTCTTTACTCGCACCTCTCTCCACCGAAGATCCCGAGAAATCCCCATCTCGTCAACAACACCTCAACGCAACCATCGTCAGCCTCTCCGTTTCCTCGACTCCTTCCGGCTCGGTCCCTCCATCTCCTTCCGCCCCGACTTCACCCTACGCATCTTCCCTCCCTCGACAAGTTCGAGCTCCTCGATTGACTCCGAAAACCCTCGTCCTCGACCTAGACGAAACTTTGATCCATTCTACGTCGAGACCTACGACTCACGGGAGAGGAAGGAACGTTCCAAAGGGGCTCAAGACTACTATGGTCGAAGTCGTGCTAGATGGAAGGAGTACCATGTATACTGTTTACAAGAGACCTTGGGTCGATTTCTTTTTGCGAAAGGTGAGCGAACTCATTTTCTCTTCTCTTTCGCCCCTCATGAACTGCCTGAGACTCATTGGACTCGTATACAGGTCTCGTCTTGGTATACTGTCATCATCTTTACCGCTTCACTCCCCGAATACGCCGATCCAGTAATCGATTGGTTAGATGGAGGGGATGGGAGAGGAGGTCTCATCGGAGGAAGGTTGTTCAGATCTCATTGTTTGGCGAAGAATGGGACATATGTCAAGGATTTGACGGTCGTCGATCAAGATTTGGCGAAGGTTTGTTTGGTCGATAACTCGCCTGTTAGTTACGCTATCAATCAAGGTGAGTTTCTCGCTACCTCTCTCACATTCGGTGCTTCTGAGGCTAACTCTGAGCGCGTTTTTCTGTCTACAGCTAACGGAATTCCAATCGAAGGATGGATCAATGACCCAAACGACGAATGTCTCCTCGATCTCTTACCAATGCTCGACTCTCTCCGCTTCACCAACGACGTTCGACGGGTATTGGGATTGCGAGGGTTCGGCAAAGCTTCTCAAGGATTATCGTCAGCTAGCTCACCGGGAACGAGGCGGACATCTTCTACTGCGACTGCGACTGCTGCTGGAGTCGGGGAGCAGAGTGCGAGGAGATCGACGACAGAGACTAGGCGTAAACCTTGAGTATTACTTAGCTACTCTCGTTTCCCTCGACTGTAAGAATAGATATCATTGTCTCATTCTCATTCACCTCAAGGGAGAGCTGTGAGGAGATCATGATGCGTCGAAGCTCGCTAAAGTCTAACGTTTTCCGAGTTTGTCAAGCTTCGGACTAGCGAGATGTAAACTGCAGAACGATGCTATGTACGATGCAATTGCAGATGCGAGGATAAGGGTGAGGATGAATTTACGATAACTTACCTAGTTCGACTTGCCCCAAACCTTTTCTGCGACTCTGACAGTGAGAGCTAGCTTCGCCTTGACCTACAATGAGCGAGCGAGATCAGTCTACGCATTCACATCGCGGGAGAGGAAGGAAAGTAGCTCACCTCCTCATATGAGACTCGATTTCCGATTGAATGCGAAGAGAAACCGCATTGGAGACTCAGAGCGAGTCGGTCTAAAGCTTGCTCCCTCGTTTGTCCCGGCACTCCTTTCGCAACTTGATCAGCAGCTTGATAGATTCGATCGATGAGGTAGTCTTCTGATTCAAGTTCGGGAAGTTTCGAAGAGATTAATCCGAGGACGACAGATTTTTCCGAAGGAAGATCCGAGAGAGGCTGGGTTCCAGATCGAGCGTCTGTGAGTGAAGTAAAATGTTAGAGGAGGCAGAAGGAGCTCACCTCGAATCCTCCAGCTCGCTCGGTATCATACTCGAGGTAAAAGACAGAGCAGTTCAATTCGTTGAACAGTTTTCGACTGATCCTATCGTAACCTCCCTCACTGAAGTGCATTCCATCCTTGAAGTTTCCGCGACACAGGTGAACTCCGACAGTCATGTCTTCCGGGCAATCTCGGATGCAGTCGTTGTAAAGCTTGATGTAGGAATCAAAGATCGATTCAGAGTCGACCCCCTCAGCTTTCATTCCTGCCAGCATATCTTCCGAGCACTACAATCGAGTATGGAAAGAGAGCATCAGAGTCGGCAAACGAACGAAAGGAGGATGCTGGACGAAACTCACGAAATAAGCGAGAAGAGGGTCGTCGAATTGGACATTCCTGCATCCAGCTTCATACAGATCTTGCAGTTCCTCTCGATACGCTTTGGCGATATCGGCGAAATATTCTGAATCGTTTGAATAGACTGATTTAGGGTAAGAATGTTCTCCATGTCGAAGGTGAAACCATTGAGGAGCGGCGAGGGTAAGCTGCACATATGGGGTGCGCTGTCAACACTCGTACTCGGTGCATCGAAGAGTGGACTCTTACCTTGATCGACTTGACTTGTTCAGGTTTGACGAGGGAAGCAGTATAGGCGAATTCAGGTTTGTACATAGGCTTCTTGCGAACTAGTTTCGATTTGCAAACCATTGTCGCGGCAGGTTTCTCGGCGTGGGACTCAAAGAACCCCTTGACGTCGGGTACGTAGCTGAGCAACAAGGCGAATGAGCTTGCGCAAGGGTACTAATCCGATTCGTTGCGAAACTCACAATTTGAACAAGTCTCGAGTAGGGTTCGGGATAACCTCCATTCCGTCAAGATTGTTGTGGAAGCCGTCGAAGAACCTGGACAGAAGAAAGCGAGTAAGGTCAGTACTTCGGCTCGAGCAGACGAGAGCGAAATGGGATTCGACAAACATGTGACGTCGGAACTCTCCGTCGGTAACAGCTTTGATACCGAGATCCAACTGTTTCTGGACTTCCTCTTTGATAGCTTCATCTTCGATCTTCGTCAGCTCTTCTTGACTGAGTTTGCCAGCGTCGAACTGCTCTCTCGCTTGTAGAAGTGCGACGGGTCGCTTGAGGGAACCGATGTGCTCGGCTCGGGAGAGGTTGGACGGGTAGACTGATGTAGAGCTCGTCATGGTGGAGAATTTGGTGTCGGCGAGACTGTTTGATGCGAGAGGGAGCGGACCGGAAGGAGGAGAAAGAAGTCAGCGAAACAAAGGAAGGAAGCACACAAGACTCGCGCAGGGAGAGCGAGAGAGCTCACGCTACAATCCGACCGAAGTAATGCTGTCTATGAGTCGAGACGAGTGAGCAGAAGCCAATAAAAGATGAGAAACTTTCGAAGTGGTCAAGTGGAGGTTGGCCAATTTAGCCCGAAGAATCTAGCCGATAGCCTACAGATAGACGGGCACACAAGCTTGTCGAATAGCGAGAGGATTCAGCCGCAGTGTGAGAAGAGAAACCGAAAATTCGAAAAGTCGAGAAATCAGAATTTTCTTTCATCCTCACTTCGCAAAGAGGAAGCCTATACTGAGCGTGGCTGATCCGAGCTAGACGCAATCGTCTCTCCTTATCTCGTCGGTGGCCGACTGAGCGGTTTCAAATTCTGAATGTCGTTGTCTCGAACTATTCCTTCGTTCTTCTCGAAAGTAGGTTCACTTTCATTGTGTGGCCTCTCCTACAGTCATTCATCCCCTAGCCCACTTCTCTAAATCTGAGAATGCGCTCCCCCCTCCTCCTCTCGAATCCCTCGGTCGACGATCATCCTGTTCCTCCCTTCGTCCACCACTTCTTCGATAATCCCGGTCGTCGTCTCTCCTTCTCGCCGAGTCCCGGTCACGATCACGGTCGTCGTCTTTCCTTCTACTCGGCCCACGCTCGTAGTCACCATCTCTTCTCCGAGGAGGGGGTGATCTCGAATCCCTCCTTCTCTCATCTCTCCCATTCCCTCTCCTATCATACTCGTCCCTCTCATCCCTCCTATCGCTTCTGCCCGACTTGACCTCGATCTCCCTCCTCCCACTCGATCCTCCTTTCCGTCTCTCCCTCTCCTCCCGCTTCAGTCGCCTCTCTTCTTTCCGTCTCTTCTTCTCTTCCTTACTCTCATCCCCTCCTCCTCCATCGGTTATACGTTTCCGCTTCTTTTGCTTGGCTTCTCTATGTTGAGAGAGGATGTACTCGGCCATAGGGTCTTCCGGGTCGAAGTTTGGAGGTAGGGAGATTTCGGATTCTGCATCTGATTCTTCTGTATCTTTGATGAAGTTTCGAGGATCTGCCGCGAATCTATCGAATTCAAACAGAGTCAGCACATAGATCTCAGCGAACGTTCCCTGCTTCACGCTGAGCGGCAGAAGGGGAGGGGGAGAGACCTCGACTAACGACTGATTCTCCCTTTCTTTCAATTTTCCCGTCTCTTTATCCTCTTCCATCTGTTTGTAATTGAGCGTGTGATCGACCCTGATCATTCTTCCGAGAATAGTCGCTCCATTCAAGTTGTCGACCGCTAGAATCGTTGATCGTTGATCATAGTACATAATCCATGCGAATCCTCGGACTTTTCCAGTAGCTTTGTCTCGTGGCATGTTGATGTCTACTATCTCTCCATATCTGTCGCGAGGGAACGTCAGCAAGATTTGTAGGAGGGAAGAGGGAGGGGAACTCACTGGGAAAAGATTGCGATGACATCTCCTTCTGTCAGATTGAATGGTAAACCTCCTACGTTGATGTAGGCTGATTCTTTGTACTGTGAGATGACACGCACGTCAGCTAGAGTAGCGAGCAAAGGGTGGGAGATGAGGGAGACTCTGTACTAACTTGATCATGCCATGAAGCGGTTGCACCTGAATCTAGCTCTTGCTGGTTGATCCGCTGGATCTGTTGGATCTGATTCATCTAGTTCTGATGCTGATTCCGGAGCAAGTGGTTGTGGGAGAGGACGAGAAGTCTCTCCCCTCGCTTCCCTTCCTACCATTCACTCGCTTCTACTTCCTAACTCTCTGCGCAGACCCTAGGCATTGTGAAAGTCCCGATTATGGCCCCGAATTGTTCCCATCCGCTCTGCTGTTTCTGCTCAATTTCACTCGAGTTGTTTCCCTTCGTTTCTCGCTCGCTTCGAGAACAGCTCGCTTCGACTGACGGTCCTGAGACTAGCTCGAGAAGGTATTGACAGAACTGAGCTACAGTGAACATGGGCAGAAACTATACACTCCCCTCGACTTTCTCTGAAGCATAATCTCCCTTCCCCTCTTCATCCGACACTCTATCCTCCTCAACCTCGACCTTGTACTCGATCGTAACTCTAACATTCTCCGCCGCCGGTGTCCCTCCATCACTCGCAGCTCCCATACCTCCTCCTTTCGTCGTACCTCCCATTCCTCCCGCCTCGACATCACTATTCAATCGTTTGAAAGGACTTCTCCATCGCTTGATCAGCTTCCCTGCCCGACTCCTCGGCTCCTCGCTCTTCCCCTTAGCGGTTCCCTTCCCGTCCTCCATTCGAGGTTGAGCATTCCAAGCTCCTCGAGCGAGAAGGAAAGTCGTTGGGATTCCGATGCAGGCAAACATGTAGAGGGGAGCTAAGGAGATCGTCGTCGATTGAACGGTGCTCTTCGCCGCACCCGAGAAACACCCGTAGAAAGTATACGCGAAATTCGATGCCTCAAGCAAGGTCAGAGAGGCCATGATCATGATCAAGTTCTGTTGCTTGTTGTCAGTATCAGTTCGAGGATGAGAGTCGGAGGTAGTTTCTCACATTCAAGGTCTTCTTGAGGCGTATTTGTCCATCGTTGAGGTGAGTTCCCGTTTCAATCCTCGATAGATGAAGCGATTTCTTCAGCACGCGAATATAGTAGCTGCCTATGACCATATAGCCTAATAAACAGATCCCACTACCGAGAGCGAAGAGGATGTAATACGCGAGTCGAATCGTTCCGACTTTCGAGAGTTGCGAAGTGAGATCGTTGATGACTGGGATCTCGGGGATGATCAAACCCAAGTTGAACCCATCCTCGACAACCCAAGTCGATGCGAGGGATCTGTAGCTTGTTTGAAGAGTGTTGTAATTGTGTAAGGCGTCCGAATAGATCTTTCCTCCGATGACACTGATCGTGAGAGCGACTGAGAGGAAGATGATGGGGAAGCCCAAGCCGATAACGTTCGTGCCTATCGTCCAGGCCCGTACATTTCGACCGGATGACTTGAGATGAACGACGAGACTAGTTGCGATCGAGTGGATCGCCGCGTACCCTGTCAACCAGACGAAGCACTACAGGTTTGAAGGTCCACGAGTCGTGTGAGAGTGGTGAGGGGAAGCGAGGAGGGAGAGCGAGGGGAAGAAGAGAGCGAGGATTCAGTCGAAACGAGGGATGCGTGCAATTTGGGTGAATGTTCGAAGATCAGCTGAGGTCAATGCTCCGAGTAAAGGATAAGCTACTAACCCATGCTAAGAGGATGATGTAGCCTGTATTACACGTTGGTCTTTGTTCCATGAGCAACAATCTTCTCGAGATCATGAGTTCGAGGACTGCTCCGAAACGTTCGTCAGCAAAGCTCACTCCTCGATCACATGACGATGACTCACATGCGGTAGTGAAGATTGATAACAGCGTCCAAGGGATCGTTGCGTGTGGTCGAACGAGACCAGCGTCTACCCTCCATAACCAAAAGATACGTTTCCGAATTCGAATTATTATAGCGAGAACTGCTCCGAAACCGACACTGTAAACACCGAAGTGTGAGAGCGTGAGCATGAATTGTAGCTTTGATAGTAGCTTTGATAAAAACGGAGAAGGAGACGAGGAAGAACTCACAATGCGAGTAGAACCGCAACTATGTAAAGGTTCTCGACTATACCAGGAGGCATAGGAGGGTAGAAGATGAGTTCCAGCTCGTGAGAGATGAATTGCCATGGATTGCGTGTTGGGTCGAGTGAGACTCGCGAGAGGATATCAGCGATTTCTGCGCTCATTTCCGGGGTTGCGAAGAAGAAGGGGAGATTGGAGGGGCAGAGGAAGGAAACGGGAGAGGGAAGAGTTGCGGCTCTCGACGAATAGCCAAGCACTCAAATTAGAGAGTCAGAGGAGAGAGGATTTGTGTAGCAGATTACATTGGGGGAACTTGGCCGCGAGAGGGAAGTAACGATTTCGAATGTTTCGGTTGGCTCCTCGTCGGAAATGGACCTCGAATCTCCTTTTTCCGCACTCGGTACCCGATTGTACTAGATCGTTACTTAGCGTCATCTGGTCGGATTGGATGTGATTGAGAGGGACGATAGACAACGGATTCTTGAAGCAGGATCCGAGTTACGAGCGATGTGGATGAAGCTCAGACTCTCTGAGCGCAGTATTATCCAGCCGATAGTCGCATATAGGTCGTCAGCAGAAGCTGGATATAGAGTGAAGGGTAGGAGGGAGAGCAGAAGGTTCGCGGATTTCGATGGAGGCTACTCTTCTACAACTCACTCACTAGCTCCGAGCAACACTATGCAGTCAGAGCGGTAGCAACCAACTATGTCCTCAAGCTCTAGCAACTCTACAGCTGTCGCCATTCCCAAACACTCGCCCAATTCAGATGATCACTCTCTCGTCCTCCCCTCCGCCTCGACAGCCTCTACTAGCAGCACAGATGTCTCAGCGAATAATGCCAACAACAAGGGCAGCTCGACCCTCGCTGCCGTTTCCCGCGCCTTAGCAGCAACTTTAGCTTTCATGTTTAAGCGGCCAATTCGGCTCTTCCGACCAGTAAAGATCTCGACATGGGCAGGGATCCAAGCTATAGCTCACGAACAAGGTCTGAGCAAAGTGAATGCGAGTTTCATCAGAGGTTTGATTCGGAAAGAAGGAGTACGTTCTTTTTTTGCGACTCACTCTCTCATCTCTCCCCTTTGAACCCTTCATTTAATCCTTTCGTATCCACAGTGGAAGTTCTTTCCTCGACATGTTCTCCCTCCGATGGTAGTCAACACCCTCATTGGCTTAACCCTGTTCACGACCTACACCACGTCCGAACGATTCTTCCTCTCCTCCTCTTCACCTATCTCCTCGAATACACCTCCTTCAGCCCTCAAAGAGTTCTTATACGTACCTTTCATCTCGGGATCCCTAGCTGGAGCAGCTCAATCAATTCTCTCGGCACCTCTCGACAATGCTCGATTACTTCTCCTTAGACGACAGCGGCATCTACGGCTCAAGAAACAGGATCAGGCGGGTGCAGATGAGAAAGGAGGGAAGAGAAGGAAGAGGGGAGCCAGGAGTGGGATGGAGAAGAAGGCGGGAGGAGGATTACCTTTCACTTCTTGGTATCAATTGCTACGATTCTCCGTCTTCCAGTCGTCCCCGTCCCTCGCAGCTTCACCACCTTCGACAACAACGACAACAGCTACGACAAGGAAAGAACGACTCGAACAAGCACGTCGCTGGGCTCGGAGAGGATGGAGTTTATTCGGATTGACTTTACTCAAAGACGGGATTGGATTCGGAGTGTTCTTCGCGATATTCGAAGTTGGACGAGAAGGGAGTAGGAGATTCGGATTGTGGTTTGACGGGATCAATCCGGACTTTCCGACTCCTTCAGAAGGATACGAAGAGGGACGAACGAGGGAGAAGGAGAGGAGGAGTGTCAACGGATTAGTGTTACAGGCAATCGGGATTCTTGTCAGCGGTGGACTGGCGGGATGGGTCTTCTCTTTAGTCAGCCGACCATTCGAGAGGTGTCGAGGAGCTGTGTGGGAAGGGAGGGCGAGATGGGCGGAAAAGGATAGCAGATTGGCGATGATCGAAGCTGAGCGAGTCGAGTCGGAGAAGAAGAAAGCTGAAGGAGCTGAAGTAGGAGAAGGGAAGAAGCGGATGAGAAGGGGAAAATCGATTGGAGGGAAAAGCGAGAGGAGGTCGAGGAAACTGCTTGGAAGTAAAGGGAGGAAGATTGGGAATGTTCGAATAGGTCAGATCAGGAGGAAAGGTAGCAAGCGTCAAGATGGTCTCTTGACCCTCGTGATGAAGAGGAGACAAGTGGGAGCTGAACAAGATCCGAACAAATCGATTCGATCCATCGCACGATCCCTTCGACCGTCGGCACTGCCCTCCATCCATGCTCTCGTCGTCAAGAATCTTCCTCGCGATCTCACCGCTCTTCAGCCTGAGGTCAGAACTCCTCTTCCTTCCGCACCTTCACTAGTACTTTCAGCTCTCTCCCGCTACGGTCCCGCGACGTTCCTCTTCGGATCCCGATCCAGTCTTCAAGCACTCGACGCTCGACTCTCCAACTCGTCATCGACAGGACTACTTCCTCCAGTCACAAAAGAGGAAAAACCTTTACCGAAAGTCAACTCTTCGACAGCGATACTCAAACGAAGAGAAATGAATGGTCCTACTCGGTTCATTGCCAAGAGGCGGGTCATGCTCGAGATCGAGAAGCTGAAAAAAGGAGCTGGAGCTGGAGGAGGAGGTGTATGGGGCGCAGTCTCGAAAGTTTTCACTTTCGGTAAGCTCAATTCTTCGCTCTTTCTTGCCAGTGTAGGCTGATGTGCTGATACTCTCGCTTGCTTCCTTCAGTCCCACCATACGCTATCGGATTCCTCGTATTCGCTTTGGTCGAAGGAGATCTCAAAATCGAAGTCTAGCAGCAATCCTCGAATCCCTCAACCCCGCTTCTCGCCTAATACCACTCACAGACACTAGACTATATCATCGTTACTCAGATGTACCTTGTTGTATCAGGCCTCTTTAGCATCGCAATTACGCAACTGACATTTCGCATTTCGTCGATCTCAGGTCGAAAGAGAAACGAACGTGGTTCATTTGCGAGAGAGCGAACGAGTATAAACGAAGGGAATGAGCCACATGTATGGTACGAATGGCTACAAGGGTGAGTGTGCCGTGCGAGGTAGTCTATAATGGGAACGAAGGAACGAAAAGGAGGGTGAGAGAGGGAATCAACATTCGAAGAGAGCGATCTCGAGCGAGACAGGATAGGCTGCGATGAGCTTCGTCACCTCATATCGTACTGCTGAAGCCATCGTACCGGGACCGCAAGCTAGAGGAGAGCAGCGAAAGTCAGTACAGACTTTGGAGGAGCGAGGAAGAGGAGAGGGAAACTCACCAACGACGAGCGACTTCCCTTCTGCAGCTGCAACGAAGCTTGGTACGATTCGATCAAGTGCAGGTCGACCACCGAGGATTGTAAGAGCGTCTGCAATCGGAGATTCTTTTCTCATGTTGTTCCATTCTTCACTCGCCATCGATGATCGACGAACTTCGAGAGTCGGCGGTGGTGGGAGTTCTTTCGCGAGAAGGTCGACGGTTTGCGGTGAGGGTGTTTTCATACCGCGAGACACGTATAGCTCGATCTCCAACCATACGCCTGCTTCCCAGGCAGTCTTCGCCGAATTGAGTAGTTCGCTCAAAGTCCAGATACTTTGTTCGATGTTTTGAACTGTCCAGACGACTTTGACTCGAGTTGCTCGGCCGTACGATGTGCGAGCTTGATGAAGGATTTGAGCGAGGACTGTCAAGAACGAAGAGTTATGTCAGAAAACCCGCTCGAAACGTTGGAGAAAGGAAGAAAGGGACTCACGAGACATGATGTGAGAGATACCGGCACCTCCAGCGACTAATAGAATCTCGTGGAACTGCTCAGTGTCGAGCGATCCTCCGTAAGGACCTTCAACCGTCATCCAGAGATCCGCCGACCCATTACTACTAGCTGCGAGTCGTTCTGCGAGAGTCTTGGTCATCCCTTTCCTCGTCCGCATGACGAAAAGCATTTCGTGTCGACCTTGTTCGTCGATTTCTGAGCAGGCGGGAACGTTTGAGATACTGAAAGGGTGGGATTGGAAGTAGATGTGAGGTGTTCGGATGAGGGAAGGGTCGATGAATTTGAGGTAGGCATGTTGTCCAGCTGAACTCGATCGAATTTGATCAGCTCTCTTTTCGCTCGACAACGGGACAATTTGAGCTACTCACCTTCCCATTTCCCCTTGAAAGGGACTCTGAGTACTACAGCGCCTTCGATCAGAGTCGCTCGAGCTTTGATGAATGGAGAGCGGAATTGTAATTTTGCTAGGAGACTGATCGAGACGAGTTGTAACATTCTTGCGAGTCTTTCGAAGATCCAGAATCCGACGGGAACGTAGAGCCAGACAGCAAGTGCGGGGACGTCTAAGTTAACCAGAGAAGGGTCAGATTCATGTAGGAAAAAGCAGGAGAGAAAAAGTAAGACTTGCGATAGATTATTCCGACGAGCATCAAAATCGCTCCAATAACGTGACTTACGAGGAAGATCTCGTAGCATCGTTTGCGAAGGAAGGCAAAGAAGATGCAGAGGAATAATCCGACAATCATCTATACTCGAGTCCAATTCAGTTGGTTTCATCGAAAGTGCGAAAGAGGAGACTTACGACGATACCAGTTTGACCGAGATAGTGATGGACGTATAGGTTGTTGACACCGTTTCCGCCGAAGTACTTGAAGTTCGCCATCGTCGCATCTATCGTGTGAATCAACCCTAAGATGGTCATCCACATCGCAAGTAGCTATCGAGGATCGGAGTGTTAGTCTCGTATTTTCACATCGAAACAAGCGGAGAGTATCAGCGTACCTTGTGAGCAAACCGAAGGTGTTGATATTCGATTCCGGTCAAGAATTGGACGAGTGAGTTTCTGCCGGAGAGAGCGATGACAGCGGGTAGTTGAGCGAGCGACATGAAACCGCAACGAAGAGCAACAACGTGGATCGTGTTCCAAATCTCAGTTTCAGGTGCATTCCATTCGAGAGAGACCGCCTGTATAGTCGTTGATTTGTCAGCCAAATGAGAACGAAACGACGGATCGAGGGAAGCAAGCATACAAGGATGAAGCCAGTGTTGATAGCGAACGTCGCGAGTAGTAGGAAGAGCTGCAAGGGGTTCTCGAGACCTAGCCACCATTTCGACGTGAAGGGGTAGAAGACGACAGCGTCCAGTTTCGCGCTCATTGGAGCTCGATGTCCCAGCGGTCTCATTCCCTTCTCTCCCATCTTGTCCCGATGCATCTCGTCGAGCTTTTGTAGTACTAGCTGCCATTTCCGATTGTTGCGTGCTGCGATGAGGACGATGTTTCGAATTGCGAGGATTCCGACGAGTCCGACAATGATCCATTGATACGCTTTGACGAATGAGAGGGTTGCTGCTTTGTGTCGAGCTGATTGTTTCGCTACGGTGATGGCTGCGTCGTGGGCTAGTCGTTTGACGAGGGAAGAAGTGGGATGCGAGGAAGTGGGAAAGAGAATGTTGGATGAAGAAGAAAGGGAGGTGGTATCGTTGAGAGTCGAGAAGATTGGGTTTGCGAATCCGAGGTAGACTTCCAGCGGGTCGGGGGAGGCGAGGACCGGGGACATCTTTGAGTTGGGGGAAGCGTCGAAGGATTGGGACGAAAAAGTGGAGAAGAAAAGGTCGAAAGAGGTAGGATGGATCCGGTCCACCTAGGCGAAAGACGAAGTAGAAGGCACAGCCGACGGGAATGAGTGACACAGTCACACGTTAGGTGAAGTAGAGGGAGTAGAGAGGAGGGCAGAGAGTCAGAAGCAAAGAGGAGCAGCTTCCAAATTGCATTTGCTTTGGAAAAAGTACCGAGAGACGGGTTGAAGACCATTTGACCTCAAAAGGGAGAGATTGACAAAGAACTCTGCCCTCAGGAAGTCGAGGAGCTCGGGAAGAGTCGAATTGGAGCGGATCTGGCAATTCAATCTTTGCGAAGAAATTGATACCTTCCAAAATCGGAAGAGGCTTAACCTCTCCCGGAGTGAGCTTTTGAAGATCCTCTGATCGAATCTACAAGGTCACAAAGCGCGGATGATGCGTGGCACTTGTCTTTCGGAGACAGAGCCCGGCCGGGAGAAGTTGAGGAGGGGAAGAATGAGGAGAGGAGGAGGTGGAAGGTGGAGTGGCCTCCGACTGCTTCCCGGTTAGGTGTAGGACTAGATATAGATCTACTCGTAGCTTCTGTGTATTCATATCGCGGACTAGTGAGGTCGAGAGTGAATGGTAGACGCAAACAGATCAGAATATTGATCTTGCCCTTGTCCAACAACATCCCTCTCTGTTGGTGCAAGAGTGGCTTAAGAGGAGATAAGCAGACCGCCACTTTACACGAACGACCTCAAAGTCCATCGCTAAGTTCAGCTACGGATGATGGATTCGTCCTCCAACATCTCGACTCATCAAACTCTCGAAGGAGCCATGCCGGAGCATATGGGTGATGGTCGAGTATCAGCTAGTGTATTAGAAGGAAAGGACAGAGCAAGAACGAGGCTTGTCGATGCAGAGACCCAGACGGAAGCGAACTTCTTCGCATCGACTGAAGTAGTCCGTTTGATCAGCAACTCTCGCGAGGAACTTGAGCGACGGGTGAGGGAGCTCGAGAGAGAACTCAATCGGATCAAGCAAGAAAGAGATGAAGCGATCGTCGAGGCTTTCGATGTAAGTCAGGATTTTCGTAGTTCTTCGTTGAGGCTTTCTGATTCAAGTCTCTGCAGGCACGACGCCGTTCTCCTGTGCCCGAAGATCACGAAGAGATACTATCAATCCATCCGCCGTCATCCACTGAACCCTTAGCTATTCCTCCTTCTTCAGCCATTAGCTCTTTCCGTTCCCTCCCCTCTGCCGCTTTCAACTCTGTCCTGTCCATCTTTCCCTCCTTGAAGCGGCGAATCGCCCCGCTGCCTTCTCCTCGTACAACATCGACAGTACCTCTTCTATCTCGGATACGTTCACCCTCTCCTCCTCCTCCTTCGACTCCCTCGAATCCACCCGGCCCAACTATCTCACTCTTGCATTCACCCTCCGACGCGAGACCTGCTCCACCCGACCTCCTATCTCAGCTATCGATTCTCTGGCTCGGGAACCTCGACACGGGCATCACTCCCTTCCTCATCCTCTATTTCTTCCGACTTCCTCGTTCAGAACTCTTCCCTCGACCGCTCGCAATCAGCAAAACCCACTCCGGCAACATTATCGTCGGTCTCAGATCAGATCAGGATGTCGATCGAATTCGAGGGATACTCTCGAAGGATCCTGTCTTTCCTGGATTTACGAAGAAATTTCAGGTCAAGAAGAATTCGAGGGGGAGTTATCAGTTCAAATGGAATCACCTCTCGAATGAAGTGAGGGAGAGCTGGACGTCGGATCAAACGTTACCAGAGCAGGAGCTGGTGGATCCAGATGAGAACGAGGAACGATACGCAGCGGAGAAAGAGTCAATCCTCAAGTCGAAAAGGAGTAGCCGAGAGCCGAGTCTCGCACAACGGATCAGCAGCGGAGGAAATCGGAAGGAACGAAGGAACCCACTACAGAAGCAGCCGACTCCTTCACCTTCATCACCGTTGCCGGCGATCCCCGTCAATTTTGCAGCCTCAAGCGTTCCTTCGACTTCACCAGCGATCAATTTCGCCGCTCCTCCTGTGCCCGCATTCATGCTTGCTCCTTTCCCTTCCTCCTCTACACCTTTTCCTGCCTCGCCACTTCCCGCGTCCTCTTCTTCTTCGTCGTCGATTCTCAATCCTTTCTCGAGACCTGGATATGGAGGATCTTCAAGTACCATTCCGCAACGGCGGTCTCTCCCTGATGAAACAGAAGAACAGAAGGAGAAGAAGCCGAGAGTGCAGTAAACGTCCTGTAGCTGCAGTGCCTGCAAATTGTTGTCGTAACGCATTTATCTTCCAGCGAAAGAGTCGTTTCCGTTTTTGCGAGAATTGTAAAATACCTTGAGGCGCTTCTCATTTGCAATATCTCGACTATCAAGTGGTCAGTACTCGAGGAAATGTTGCAAAAATTTGCGAGACGACTTCCCCTGTTCGGATTCGCTCCCTTTCTTCTCATCTCTCCACTTCCTTTCTTTGTCTCAAGACTTGACGCACTTCTTCATCCCGCCATCGACTTGACAAACGGTCGATGGATCCCTTTCCTCGATTCGAAGCGTGCTCCTTCGACTTTCAAACCGACAATCTCGAGTCGCTCCACTCTTTCCAACTCGCGCTAGTACCCTTCAGAGAAGATTCAAACTTGCACCCACTATATTCCTTCGACGTAGACAACGAGCGTCGGAAAGGAATGAAGAGGGAGTTCCAGAAAAGTTGAGTGAATTGAAAAGGCTTGAGAAGATGAAGGAAACGTTGGGAGCTGCACGAAGCAAGCAGGGAGATAGACGCGTTGATTCAGAAGGGGAGCTTTCCACGACGGAAGAAATACGATTGCTCAAAGATGAGAATGCGAAGTTGAAAGAGGAATTGAAGGAACTGAAGCGTAGTGTGGATGGAACGAAGTCGGACGGATTGACGAGGAAAGCTGAAGCAGGCCCGTCGAAGCAAGTGAGTCGCAGCTGGTTCTGAGATTTTCTGCGAAACTCGTTGACTTGCTGTTTCTACGATAGACCACCTCTACAAAGAACGATACATCCGTCGTCAACTCCTCTATCAGCTCGAACGTCTCGAATACGACTGTCCTTTCGAACGGCGACTCTCACCTCTCAAATCCGTCTCCTCATCGCGAGTTCAAACCTGAGCTGCCTGGCCCACCCTTGCACTGGAACCCTCAGACACGATCGCTTGAACCTGTTGCATCGACGAGCCAATCACAACAACGTCAGCCATCTCCTCCGCCTCTTGCTCGAGTAGCTTCGATTCTTCGTCAACCGAGTCCTCTCCCAACTCCCCCTCGTCGCTCACCCCCGCTGAATCCCTCCCCTCCCGGTCCATTCTTTTCCATCATACACCACAACTCTCCACAGATGATTCCTGACGACCTTCGATCTCGTCTCTACGTCGTCTTGATTCGAGATCTTCCTTTTGGAGTAACTCCCCTTCTCCTGCTTCATTTCCTTCGCCGACCTCAGAAACAACGAGTCCCTCGACCAGTCGCTCTTGCAGTCACAAACGCAGGAAACGTCATGATGGCATTCACGAGTGAAGCATCGGCTCAAACTGCATCTCAATGTCTCGACGGAAAAGGGTTGCCTGGATTCATCGGACAAAGAAAGATGCAAGCGGAATCGAAACCTCGAGATCAACACAGGTTCAGATGGTGTCAATTGTCAGATGAGATGAGGGATTCATGGAGTTCGGGACGTCAAATGCCTCGAGGAGAATGGGTTTCGGTTTCTGCACCTCCTTCAAGAGGTTCAGTGGTATCGGATGAATATGAGCAGGAGAGAAGGTGTGTCTTGGACTGGCAGAGGCAACGTGCGGAACAGGATCAGCGCCAGAGGGAGGAATTCGAAGAGGAACAACGTCGGTATCAACAACAGATCTACGAAGAACAAATGCGAAACGAGGAACAAATTCGATTCGAAGAGGAGGAACAGAGGAGACAATCTTTCTCCTATCAAGAACCATGGGCTTCGTTCGATTCGGGTGAAGAGGACAGGGATTCAGATTCAGATTCAGACGATTGCGAGCGTGAGTGGAAAAGACAAAGGTTTTACTGAGGTGGGCGCGTTTCTTTCTGTTGGATTTACAGGTCTCTCCGTACTCTGCCTTGTTGTCGTGCATTGTTTGCTTCACGGTTGACGAGTGCTTCGAGAATGAGAAACACTGCGAACGCTCGAACGATTTAGGAAAATTTAGCGAAGTTCTCGATTGCTCTTCTCCTTCATCACTGTCTTCGATTCACGATCAGCTGAACAGCTCTCAACAAGCTTTCTCGATCTCCGCTACCCTTGACAAGTCCCCAGCAGCTCAACTCGCCAACTTGCGTCAATCAACCTTTCATCTTCAGATCGATCCTACACCTCGACGACACATCTAGCCAGCTCGCTAGTCGGTGAGCAAAGCTAGGTAGGCCGTAAAAGGATATACATTCAGTCACAGGGATCACAGGTTAGCTTACAAGTCTTCCTCTATCTCTCGGATTCTTATTCGCCTGCTTCTCATGATCATGCAGCAGATTAGATGAGCGCCCTTGAGGTATGCCGTACTCATATATATATGTTCATCCTGCAGTGATCGGCTCGTTACCTCGGCCTGTCCCTTTGAATACACCATCTCTTCTTTGCCTTTCCCTCGCTTCCCTCTTCCTTCATGTCATACCCTATCCTGTTTCCGACCCGGCTCCTCTCTCGTGATCCCGATCCGCTTCCCGCCGAGAGAAGAGCTCGAATCTTCGATGAGTTGTCAGTCTCGCCCGAGCCCGAATCCGCTTCTCGAAAAGAACCCTTTCCCGACTTCGAAGCCTGCTCTCTCCAATTCCAGCTCCATGACCTCGACTCACTCAAGTCTCATCAGCTCGCCCTCATCAGCGTCAACCCTCGAGCAACCGCAGTGATCAAGGCAGAAGCAGAGGCGAAATTGCGGAAACGGCGGAAAACAACGCTCGAATTCATGGAAGAAGGGAGACCTGAAAAGCGGATGGAGTTGAAATGGCTGAGAAGGGAAATGGAGAGGCTGCGAGCGATGGCGGCGACAGAAGAGGGGAATGGAACTACATTTACGGAGGAGGAAGTCGAACGAAGATTTGTCAAGCCGTTACGCGAAACGAATGTAGCTTTGGTGATTGATCTCGCGGAGGAACGGAGGAGACTACAAGAAGCTCAGTCGCAGCTTCTAACGCTGCAGCAGAATTACAACGTGAATAATTCGAAAGCCTCGAAAAGGGTGCGTCTCTCTTCTATTCCTTCTCTCCGTGAGCTCGCTGACCTCGCTCGTGATCCTTTACAGGCTAGGAAAGCTGCGAGTCAAGAGGCGCAGGCGCTCCGACAAGCTGCTGCTGCTCAAGACACTCCTCCCGGACCTGAATTCTCAACGCTCGACAGTACGAATTCTGCACCTTGCCCTCCCGAACTCCTCCAACTTCTCCACCCTGTCCTCATATCTCAGCTTCACCACGCGATCTCGCCTTACCTCCTTCTCTCCTTTCTCAAACGACCGAATTTCAAAAACCAAAACGTCCCCGACCCGTCGCGATCAGTCGAGGAACTATGAAAGATGGAGTTCACGACGCACCGATAATACTCTTCGCCTTCAAATCGGCTCAAGCTGCTCAAGTCGCAATGGGTTTCTTCGAGAACAAAGCTTTACGAAGTCCCAATCACAATGCTCCGCTCAAACTCACTCGAATCCAACCAGGTTTCCGATTCCGCTGGGACAACCTCTCGGACGAAACGAAATGGAGTTGGACAAATCACCGACAGCTACCGGTTGGGGAATGGATTGAGAAAGATACGGCGGTGAGAGCGAGACAGAGTGCGTACAATCACGAGAAGAGGAGGATTAAAGCTGGAATGAATAGGGCAAAGAAGAGACGGAATCGGAAAGAGGAACACCTTCGGGCTCAACAACAGGATCAACAACAGGATCAACGGCAGGCTCCACAGCAGGCGCCCATCCCGGTTCATTACACTCACCCTCATCATTTCCATCAACCTCTTCAGTCTTCGGGTATCCAACCATTCCATCACCGGATGGACTCGAGTGCAGGATTTCCACATCAAGGGCAACAGCCAATGCAACGCGCCGGATACGACCCATCGTACGAGCAGGAGGAGTTTGACGAAGATGGAGAGGATTACGGAGAGGATTATG
>Ga0308160_10002680_pt1 | contig 21075 bp, 19 predicted proteins | sample PhyFR1_FD_201036 | JGI IMG/M metagenome (GOLD analysis project Ga0308160, IMG submission 201036) | Phyllosphere microbial communities from UC Gill Tract Community Farm, Albany, California, United States - DLSLF.R1 | ecosystem: Host-associated > Plants > Phyllosphere > Unclassified | place: USA...
TCACGGATTTCCTGTTCGGTCAGGAACGAGGTTTCGCAGTCGATCTGGGTGAATTCCGGCTGGCGGTCGGCACGCAGGTCTTCGTCGCGGAAGCACTTGGTGATCTGGTAGTAACGGTCGAAGTTGGCAACCATCAGCAGCTGCTTGAACAGCTGCGGCGATTGCGGCAGCGCGAAGAAATTGCCTGGGTTCACACGCGATGGCACCAGGTAGTCGCGCGCGCCTTCCGGGGTCGACTTGGTCAGCATCGGGGTTTCGATGTCGATGAAGCCCAGGTTGTCGAGGTACTTGCGCACTTCCATCGTCACCTTGTAGCGCAGGCGCAGGTTGTGCTGCATCTGCTGGCGGCGCAAGTCGAGCACGCGGTGCGTCAGGCGGGTGGTTTCCGACAAATTGTCGTCGTCCAGCTGGAAAGGCACCGGCACCGAGGCGTTCAGCACTTCCAGTTGCGTGGTGTTGATCTCGATCTTGCCCGACTTCAGGTTGGCGTTGGCGGTGCCTTCCAGGCGGTTCACCACGGTGCCGGTCACGCGCAGGCAGTACTCGTTACGCACGTGCTCGGCGGCCTTGAACACATCCGCATTGTCCGGATGGCAGACGACCTGCACCAGGCCTTCGCGGTCGCGCAGGTCGATGAAGATGACGCCACCGTGGTCGCGGCGGCGGTGCACCCAGCCGCACAGGCTGACGGTTTGGCCCAGCAGTTCTTCGGTGACGAGGCCGCAGTAGTTGGTACGCATGGAGGACATATTTTTCTCTATTCCAGGTTGGTTTCGGTTGCACCGCCAATGCCACGGCGGCCTTGATGCTATTACTTATTCAGGAGCGACGACGCCCATCGAGACGATGTATTTCAGGGCGGCGTCGACCGTCATGTCCAGCTCGACGACCTTGCTGCGTTCCATCATCAGGAAGAAGCCGGAAGTCGGATTCGGGGTCGTCGGCACGTAGACGCTCAGGTAGTCGCCGACCAGGTGGTTCTTCACGTCGCCGCCGGGCGCACCGGTGACGAAGGCAATCGTATAGGAGTCCGCGTGCGGATAGGGAATCAACACGGCCTGGCGGAAGGCATTGCCCGAGGACGAGAACAGCGTGTCCGAGACTTGCTTGACGCTGCCGTACAGCGAGCTGACCACCGGGATGCGTTTCAGCAGGCGCTCGCCCACGCGCACGATGTAGGTGCCGACCAGGTTATTGGTCAGCAGGCCGGTCAGGAAGACGATGGCGATGGTGAGGATGGCGCCGATGCCGGGAATGTCGAAGCCGAACAGGGCGCGCGGCTGCCAGCGCGCCGGGACGAACAGCAGCGACTGGTCGAGGGTGCCGATCACCATGCTCAGGACCCAGGCGGTAATCGCCAGGGGCACCAGGATCAGCAAGCCGGTCAGGAAGTATTTGCGCATCGGTTTCTCGTTGTTCTTGTTGCTGCGGCCCGTGGGCCGTGGGGCCATCAGGTTTTGCTGGTGTCGCTACCGCCCGTGCTGGCGGCCGGGGCTGCGGCAGGGGCTGCGGCGGGCGCGCTGTCGCCGGACGACGCGGCTGGCGTGCTGGCGGCGGCTGCCGGCTCGGATGCGGTGGCCGGCGCGGTGCCGGTGGGCGGGGCCTTGCCGCCACGGAAATCGGTCACGTACCAGCCGGTGCCCTTCAACTGGAAACCGGCCGCGGTCAGCTGCTTCTTGAACGCAGGCTTGCCGCAGGACAGGCAGTCGGTCAGCACCGGGTCGGACATTTTTTGGAGCACGTCTTTGGAAAAACCGCATTCATCGCAGCGGTAAGCGTAAATCGGCATTGGATACTCCGCAAAAATCTTCAAAACCCTGAATTATAAAGCTTTTGTCAGGGAAGTTGCCGCTTCGCTGGAAAGGCCGCTTGCCGGGGCGGTGATGTCGGTCTGGCTAGCACGGGTGCGATGCAGCAGTGTTGTTTTTAATCAGCATTTTGCGAGATTCGTTTGCCGAGGATCAACTAAAATGTTTAAATATTATCTCTCAACGGGATGCGTTACCGGCAGGTCGATGTCATTTGCCGGGCGAAAGAGTCAAGAAACAGAAGTTTGCGCGACGCGAGTCGCCGCATGGCCGTACAAGAACGCTGTACTTCAAAAAGCCCGCGCATGCGGGCGTTTTTTTTGGCTGGACGGTTTGGGTGATCTAGCCTGTATGCCGATGATGTAGGGTGGGCACTCGTGCCCACGCGGTGATACGTACAGGCAAGATCACCGCGCACGATCACAGAGCCAATAACGATCACCGCGTGGGCACAAGTGCCCACCCTACGCAGACTCCGATCGGCGCTGCCAGACCACCCAGCGTTCCTTGCCAGCGAAGACGGGGATCGAATCGCTCACCTCGCTGTCTTCAATGCATTCGAAATGCGGCAACAGCAATGCATCCAGCGCCGCACGCGCAATCCCGAACGGCGGCCCTTTTGGCGATTCGCCAAAGAAAAAGAACCCCGCCAGCAAGCCCCCCGCAGGCAGCAACCCGGCCCAGCGCGCGGCAATGCGTGGCCACATGCTTGGCGGCATCGCGCACAGGAAGGCCTGCTCGTAGATCAGATCAAGGCGATGCGGCGGCGCGTAAGCAAAGAAATCCGCCTCGACCACCTTGCCCGCCCATTCCCCAAGCGCCGCCTTCGCCACCGCCACTGCGGCCGGCGAGAAATCGATCGCCGTCGCATCCCAGCCCGCCGCCATCATGCAAGCCAGTTCGCGCCCGCTGCCGCAGCCGGGAATCAAGACGTGCAGCGGCCCCGGCGTGCGCCCGACGAAATCGCGCAGCCCCTGCGCTACCGCGCCCCGCTCCCAGGGCGTGAATGCCTTGTCAAAACGCTCGTCCCAGAACCCCGGGCTGAGCGGATCGCGGCTGGCAAACTCCGGCATGGCCTCAGGCGCCGCCGTAGCGCGTGAGCAAGGCCGCCAGCAGCAGCCCGGAGGTCACGCCGCCGACCAGGAAAGCCAGGAAACCCAGCAGGCGGTTGCTGCGCCTTACTTCCGCCAGCACCTGCTGCATCATCTCGTGGTTGGTGGCGCCGTGCGGATGCGAATGGTGTTCCAGCGCCTGGTGCATCAGGCGCGGCAGTTGCGGGAAGATGTGGGCATAGCGCGGCGCTTCGGCCTTGAAGCGCTCGACGAAACCGCGCCAGCCGACCTGCTCGCCCATCCAGCGCTCCAGGTAGGGTTTCGCGGTCTTCCACAAATCCAGGTCCGGATCGAGCTGGCGCCCCAGGCCTTCGATGTTCAGCAAGGTCTTTTGCAGCAGCACCAGCTGCGGCTGGACCTCGACATTGAAGCGGCGCGAAGTCTGGAACAGGCGCAGCAAGATCTGGCCGAAGGAAATATCCTTCAGTGGCCGGTCGAAGATCGGTTCGCAGCAGGCGCGCACCGCCGATTCCAGCTCGTCCACGCGGGTATCGCGCGGCGCCCAGCCGGACTCGATGTGGGCCTCGGCCACGCGCTTGTAGTCGCGGCGGAAGAAGGCGAGGAAGTTCTGCGACAGGTAATCCTTGTCGAAGTCGTTCAGGGTGCCGACGATGCCGAAGTCCAGCGCAATATAACGGCCAAAGGTTTCCGGCTCGACCGAGACCAGGATGTTCCCCGGGTGCATGTCAGCATGGAAGAATCCATCGCGGAACACTTGGGTGAAAAAAATTTCCACACCATCGCTGGAGAGCTTTTTCAAGTCCACGCCCTCGGCCGCCAGGCGGTCGATCTGCGATACCGGGATGCCGCGCATGCGTTCCATCACGATCACGCTGCTGGAGCAATAGTCCCAGAACATTTCCGGCACCATCAGCAAGGTCGAATCGGCAAAGTTGCGGCGCAGCTGGCTGGCATTCGCCGCCTCGCGCATCAGGTCGAGCTCGTCGTGCAGGTATTTGTCGAACTCGGCCACGACTTCGCGCGGCTTCAGGCGGCGGCTTTCGGCCCAGACTTTTTCGATGAGGGCGGTCGCCACATGCATCAGGGCGATGTCTTCGTCGATGGTTTTCTTCATGCCCGGGCGCAGCACCTTGACCGCGACTTCGCGCCCGTTCTTCAACGTGGCAAAGTGCACCTGCGCAATCGAGGCCGAGGCCACCGGCACCGGGTCGAAGCTGGCAAACAATTGATCCGGCGCGGCGCCGAGCGAACGCGTGATCTGGGCAATCGCCAGGTCCGAGCCGAAAGGCGGCACGCGGTCTTGCAGCAGGGACAGCTCATCCGCGATGTCCGGCGGCATCAAGTCGCGCCGGGTCGACAGCACCTGGCCGAACTTGATGAAGATCGGTCCCAGTTCCTCGAGCGCCAGGCGCAGGCGGATCGCGCGCGGCGTGGTGATGGTGCGCCAGAAGAAGATACCGTTGATGATGCGGGCGGTGCGCGGTACCCGCAGGCCGGACATTGCAATTTCATCGAGGCCATACTTGATGACGACCGTGAAGATTTTAAGCAGGCGCAGGAATTTCAATATCATCAGCTATCCAGGGTAGTGTCCCCGCTGGGGCGGGTTGTCGGAATGACGGCGCTGCGCGGCGCCGGAGTCTGCACGATGGCGTTGGCAGGTGCCACCACCACTGCCGTTGTCGAGGTTTGTTGCGCCAGTTGTTGTGCCAATGCGTGTTCGAGCTTGGCGATGCGCTTCGCGGCGCGTTCGACGTCGTCGCGCAGGCGCACCACGCCGCTGCCGAAGTCGTCCACGTCGCTCGGACGCACCAGCACCGGCTTTTCCTCGACCAGGAACTCGGCCAGGTTTTCCGCCAGGCGGCGTCCGGTGCTGCGCGCATGCGCCAGCGCGCCGCGGGCGCCGCCGGCCAGGCGCGTGGCGCCGATCGGGCCGAACAGGCGTTCAAGGTCATGTTCCGGCTCCCAGCGCAAGCCCTTGCTCAGCTGCGAAATCGTGTTCGCGAACTCCGCGTCGCCCTCGATGCGCACATACGAAAAGGCGCGCTCGCGGTTCTGGGCGATCAGCGGCAAGTCGGCCAGCTTGACGTGGATGGTGACGCTGGGCACGGCATCCGGCTCGCCCGCTTCCAGCAAGCCGTCGGCCGCCACGCGCAGGCGCACCTGCAGGTGGCCGGTGTCGATGCAGGCCAGCTTGCCGGTGTGGCGGCGCAGCGCCGTGCGCGCCCAGTCTTCCTGGGCCAGCAGGTGGTTGATGGTGGCGCTGGCGGTCGCACTCAGGGTGCGTTGCGGGGACAAAAAGTTTGAACTCGGAAACATGAATGGGTTCGCTAAAAAACAAAGCCGCCCGGGGGTAGCGCGGGCGGCTTCGATCTTACCAGTTTGCCGGGACTACACCCCGGCGCACGGGAAAGTTTGCAAAATATTATGCCAGTTGCTGGATGCCAGCCAGGACCCAGCCCGTATTGCCCGACAGCGGTTTCGACATGTTCCAGACCTCGTTCAGCGGCTCGGTCGGCGCATTCGGCGCGGTACGGATCTGGCCGCTGAACTGCACGCTGGCCAGGTAGTCGGTCGGCGTGGTCTCGATGCCCAGCAGCCGGGCGCCGATCTCGACCACGTCGGTGTAGTCGGCGTTCGGGCCGCGTTCCTGGATCTGCATCTTCAGCTCGGCAAACACTTCCGGCGTGGTGAATTCGTGCAGGTCGTTGACGTCGCCCTTGTCCCAGGCCGCCTGCATGCGGATGAAGCTCGATTTCGCGTGGCGCAGGAAAGCGTCGGTGTCGAAGTCGGCCGGCACGCCGAACTGCGCAGGCGCCGGTGCGGCTTTATCCAGCGACAGGCCGCCGACAGGCTGCTGGGCCTGGAAAGCCTGCGGCTGGGGCTGGCCCAGGCCCGAACCGATCGACGGCGTACCGCCCGCCGGAACCGGCTGTTGATTGAAACCTGCAAAGGCCGGGTTCGCCGGCGTGTCCTTGCGGCGGAACATGCGCACGATGAACACCACGGCCAGCGCCAGCAGCGCGAACATCAGCAGGCCCGACAGGAAGGACGCCATCGCGCCGCCGATGCCCAGGTGCGAGAACAGGGCGCCCAGGCCGAGGCCGAGCAGCGCGCCGCCCAGGATGCCTTTCCACATGCTCGGACGCTTGGCCTGCGCAGCGGCGGCACCGGCGGCGCCGGCTGCGGCCGGGGCGGCAGCCGGCGTATTCGGCTGCGCCTGGCGATTCACCGGGGCGGCCGGGGCCGGGGCCGGTGGCGGCGCCTGGCGCACGGTTTGCGACTGGCGGCCGATGGAACGCTTGCCGCCCATCGGGCGTGCGGTGGCTTCGGCGACCATGGCGGTCGCCGTGAGTGCCAGCATGGCGGTCACGAACAGTTTTTTCATTGTCTCTCTCCTTACATCTTGATGCCGGTATGCAGTGCTGCCACGCCTGCCGTCAGGTTGTAGTACTGCACCCGTTCGAGCCCGGCATCCTGCATCATGGTTTTCAGCGTTTCCTGGTCCGGGTGCATGCGGATCGATTCGGCTAGGTAACGGTAACTTTCCGCATCGCCGGCGATGCGCTGGCCCAGCCATGGCAACACCGAGAACGAATACAGGTCGTAGGGTTTCTGCAGGGGCGCCGCCACTTTCGAGAACTCCAGCACCAGCAACTTGCCGCCCGGCTTCAGTACGCGGCGCATTTCCGCCAGCGCCTGGTCCTTGTGCGTCATGTTGCGCAGGCCGAAGGCCACGCTTACCCGGTCAAAATAATTGTCCGGAAACGGCAACTTCTCTGCGTCACACAACAAGGTGGGGGTAATCAGGCCTTTATTCAACAGGCGATCGCGGCCCACGCGCAGCATCGACTCGTTGATGTCGGTCAGCCAGACCTCGCCGCTCGGGCCCGCCTGCTTGGCGAAAGCCTTCGACAAGTCGCCCGTGCCGCCGGCAATGTCGAGCACCTTGAAGCCCGGCCGCACGCCGGCCTGGGCGATGGTGAAGGTCTTCCAGATGCGGTGCAGGCCGCCGGACATGAGGTCGTTCATCACGTCGTACTTCGACGCAACCGAGTGGAAAACCTTGGCGACTTCGTGAACCTTGTCGTCCTCGGAGACAGTCTTGTAGCCGAAATGGGTGGATTTGGTCATGGCAGTGGGCAGTTTGATCTTGCCGCATTATACAAGCGACACGCCGGTGGGCTGTAACGCGACACGGCGCCGTGCCTAGCTGGCAAATACGCTAGTGCCGGCAGGGCCTGGACGGGCAGGCACACATGTTATTCTTGCAACATATCACTGGACTTATTTTGTTTGAAGGGATCTCATGCGCTACACCGCTTTTCACGCACGCCTTCCTGTACGCGCCGCCTTGCTGGCCCTGGGCGCGGCATGCGCTGCGGCCCCGGCCCAGGCCATGACGGCCATCGAAAAGCGCGTCGACACGGCAAGCGCGCCGCACCTGGCGTTGCAAGGCGCGGGCAAGCCGATGCTGGTGCACTTTGTGCATGCGAAGGACGACCACCGGCTTGAAATCGGGGCTTCCCAGCTTGCCGACCTCAAGCAAAAGGTGGCATTTTGCGTGGAAGCCAACCGGCGCCTTGGCCGGCCCGTACGCCCTCCCCGTGTATTTCCGGAACAGGCTTTGCGCGCCAACCTGTTCGAGTATTCCGCACCCAACCGCAGGATCACCTACAAGGTAGGCTACCTGGCCAGCATTGCCGAGGACTGCAGCCTGGTCGAAGTCGAAAGCCGCGAAGCCACCCTGCGCTCCACAAAAGGCACCTGCGAGATCGACCTGGTGCGCAAGACCGCGCACGGCCAGTGCGACAGCGGCGGCCATGCCGATGCGGTACGCACCCCGCCCGGCCCGGGCCGCGCGCAGCAGGACAAGACCCGCGCCGCGCTCGAGGCCGACCCGCGCCTGGCCAAGCAGATGGCCGTATTGCGCCGCCTGTCCGCCGACCTTCCTCCCGGCGGCGCAAAACGCAGCATCGCCGGCCTCGAGTGTGAAGTGGTGAACGCGATGGCCGGCGCGTCGGGCTGCATTACCCGGGCCGGCAGCTTCATCCCGACCGTCGGCATCGAAGGCGTCTCGCTGCAGGGCCATTGGGGTCCGACAGGTACCACGGCCGTCGAGGCGAAGCTGGACATGCCGGCCAACCCGGCCATCTTCACGCCCTATGTGAACGCCGGCTTCACGATCACGGCAACCCCCGGATGACGGCCGGCGACGCTCGCCAGCACAGGCGCGCCATCGCGATCGGCCTGGGGGGCGGCGCCCTGTTCGCGGCCTACCTGTATGTCGCGGCGCTGGCGATACCCGCGGCCGGCCCGTCCCCGGGCCACTACGACATCGGCAACGCGTTGCTGATGGCGGTGTTCTTCAGCTATGCGCTGTTCACGCTGCACCTGATGGTCCCGTGCGGCATTGCGCTCTACGTGGCGTATGTGTATGTGGCCGTGGCCAGGAAGCGGCGCATCGGCCTGGCCCTGTTCGCCGCCCACTACCTGTTCGCGGCGACGGTGGCCTTCCCGGTGCTCCTGCACCGCACGCCTGGCCTGCTCGGGCAGAGCGCCATCCAGTTCGCGATCCTGCGCGAGCGGCCCCTCGCCTTGCTGCTGTGCGTCGGTCCCTTCATCGCCGCCAACCTCTGGTACCTGGTGCGCCTGCTGCGCCGCTGAAGGGACGGTTCAATCGGCCAGGCCGAGGTGGCTGCGCAAGGTGGTGCCCCCATACGCGGTGCGAAACAGCCCGCGCCGCTGCAGCACCGGCACCACGTGGCGCGCGAAGTCTTCCAGGCCGCCCGGCAGCAGCGGCGCCATCAAGTTGAAACCGTCGCAGGCGCCGCCCTCGAACCAGGCCTGGATGGCATCGGCCACCTGCTCGCCGGTGCCGATCACCGTCAGGTGCCCGCGCCCGCCCGCGATGCGCTCGTAGAGCTGGCGGATGCTCAGGTTCTCGCCCTCGGCAATCGCCGTCAGCAGTTGCTGGCGGCTGCGCTGGCCGTCCTGGGTGACGGGCAGCTCGGGCAGCGGGCCGTCGAGCGGATAGCCAGACAAGTCGAAGTTGCCGATCATGCGGCCCAGCAGGGCCAGGCCCGCCTGCGGCTCGATCAGGTCCTGCAAGGCCTGGTATTTTTCCTGCGCGTGCGCCTGCGACTCGCCGACCACGGCATAGATGCCGGGCATGATGCGCAAGGGTCCCCTGCCCGCCTTGGCGCGGCGTTCCTGCATGTTGCGGTAAAACTCCTGGGCCGATGCCAGCGTCGGCTGGGCCGTGAACACGACGTCGGCGGTGGCGGCGGCCAGCGCGCGGCCCGGTTCCGAGCTGCCGGCCTGCACCACCACCGGCCGCCCCTGCGGGCTGGGCGTCACGTTCAGCGGGCCGGCCACGGCGAAGTGCTCGCCGCGGTGATCGAGCCGCTGCACTTTGCGCGGGTCGTACAGCAGGCCGGCCGCCTTGTCGCCGACCAGTGCGTCGCGCTCCCAGCTGCGCCACAGGCCGTCGACCACGTCGTAAAATTCGCGCGCCCGCGCATAGCGCTCGGCGTGGGGCACGTGTTCGGCGCGGCCGAAGTTGCCGGCTTCGGCGGCGTTGTCGGACGTGACCAGGTTCCAGCCGGCGCGCCCGTTCGAGATGCTGTCGAGCGAAGCGAACTTGCGCGCCAGGTGATAGGGCTCGTTGTAGGTGGTGGTGGCGGTGGCCACCAGCCCGAGGTGGGTGGTGCCGGCGGCCAGCGCCGCCAGCAGGGTCAGCGGTTCGAGCGTCGGCGCGCCGGTGAGCGCGACGTTATCGGCGAAGAAGATCGCGTCCAGGCAGGCGTCTTCGGCGATGCGCGCCTGGCGCCGGTACAGCTCGAACAGCGGCGTGCGCAAGTCGGTGTCGGGATGGCGCCAGGCCGCGACATGGTGGCCGTGCGGGCCGAGGAAGGCGCTCAGGTGCAGCTGCTTGCCCATCTCAGAACTCCTTGCGCGCGCTGATGCCGAAGTAACGGCGGTCGTCGCGCGGCACGGTACGATTCACGTAGCCGGTGTTCACGATCAGGTTGCTGGCGTACGAGCGGTCGGTGAGGTTCTTGCCGACCAGGGCGATGCGCCAGCCGCCTTCGGTGGACGACAGCTCGATTGCGGCATTCACGATGCCATAGCTGTCCTGGATCGCCAGCGGCGACTGGAACAGATCGTACTGGGTCTTCGTCTGGTAGCTGTAGTCGGCGCTGAAATCGGCCTGCAAGCCGTTCGCCAGCGGCAGCGCATAGTTCGCGCGCAGGAAGCCCTTGAAACGTGGCGAGAACGGCAGCGTCTTGCCGTTCAGCGTGCACGATGCGGCGGCAGCCGGCGGGCAATTGAAGTTGTCGATGCGGGCGTCGATCCAGGCCAGGGCCGCGTTCAGGGTCAGTTGCGGCACGGGCCGCGCCGCCAGGTCCAGCTCGACGCCGCGGGTGGACACTTCGCCTGCATTGATCAGGCGCGTGACGACGGCGCCGGCCACGGTGTCGTAGAAGTTGGCCTGGTAGTTGTCGTAGTCGGTGTGGAAGGCGGCGACGTTGACGGTGAGGCGGCGGTGGAAGGCGGACGACTTCAGGCCGATCTCGACCGAGTTCGAGGTCTCGGCATCGAGGGCATTGGTATCGCGCGCCAGCATGTTGAAGAACACATTGTAGGCCGGCCCCTTGTAGCCGCGCGACCAGGTGGCGTAGACGTTGGCGCTGGGCGCCAGGTCGTATTGCAGGCCGGCGCGGCCGGACCAGCCGTTGCGCGCGGTGTCGCCGCTGCTGCTCGTTGCCGGCTGCACGCCGGGGAAGGACACCGTTTGCGTGGACGTGCGCGCGTGCTCGTACGACAGCTCATCGCGGGTCCAGCGTGCGCCGAGGATGGCGCGCCAGTTGGCCGCCAGGTTCAGCGTGCCTTCGCCGAAAGCGGCATAGCTGTCGTTGGTCACGCCATAGTCGGCGCGGCCGCTGTCGCTGCGCGCGGCAGTAGTGACGATGCGCCGGTACACCTCTTCGTCCTTGCCGTGCAGGTAGTAGAGGCCGGCCACGTAGTCGAGCGCCCCGCCACGCGGCGAAGCCAGGCGCAGTTCCTGCGAAGCCTGGCGGAAGGCCAGCGTGCCGATGTCGCGCGAGCCCGGGTAGGCGGCCGTGATGCGCGCCGCTTCCTCGCTGTTGCCGATCGCCGAGGTCGAGGTGTACTGGGCGTTGTCCCATTCGCGCAGCGCGCTGATCGAGGTGAAGGTATAGCCGGCGTTGCGCCAGTTCACCTGGGCCGAGACGCCCTTGTTGGTGTCGCGGATGGCCGGCGCGATGTCGGCATGGATGGCGCGGTTTTCCGGCCCGGCCAGCACCGGTGCGATGGCGCGCACGAAATCGGCATTGCTTTGCCCGTAGGCGGTCTGCGCCGGCGAGCTGGTGGACTTCAGCCAGTCGGCGATCAGCACGATGTCGGTGTCGGCGTTCGGGGTCAGGTCGACCCGGGCGCGCACGCCCTTGCGGCCGTAGCCATTCACCTTGCCGCCGCCGGCATGCAGGTTGTCGACATTGCCGTCGTAGTCGGCCCAGGTGGCGACGACCGAGGCCCTGGCCACGCCCGGCTGGATGCTGCCGCTGACGCCGGCGCGCACGCGCCGCTCGTCCTGCTGGTACAGCGACACGTCGACGAAGCCGTGGGTCTGTTCGCTGGGTGCGCGGCCCAGGATATTCAGCACGCCGGACGAGGCGTTCTTGCCGAATAGCGTGCCTTGCGGGCCGCGCAGCACCTCGATGCGGTCGATGTCGAGCAGGTCGATGGTGGCCTGGCCAGGGCGCGCATACACCACGCCGTCGACCACGGTGGAGACGGTCGGCTCGACGCCGGGCGAGGTCGAGATGGTGCCGATGCCGCGCACGAAGATGGTGGAATCCTTGTTGCCGCCCTGCTGGCGGAAGGTAGCGCTCGGGACTTCCTGCACCACGGTGTCGATGGCGGTGCGGTTGCTGCGCTCGAGCTGCTCGCCGCTGACCACCGACACGGCAACCGGTACCGACTGCAGCGAGGCCGCGCGCCGGGTGGCGGTGACGGTGACCGTGGGGATCTCGGCGGCGATCGGTTCGGCCGCGGCGGCTTCCGGCGCGGCAGCCAGGTCGTCGCCGGCGCTGGCCAGCGCGGCCCCCAGCAGCAGGCCGGTGCCCGCCGCCGCCTTGATCCAGGTGTTCTTGTTCTGCTTCATGCCATCCTCTTCTATATGCGGAAATTCGCAGCCGCGGCGCGGAAAACCAGCTTTGTTTCTTTCCGTGCCGCTGCTACACTTTTTTCGTGGTACCGATACCATCGGAGTGTCAGTGAAGCCAAAATCGAAGTCAAAGAATTAAAAAACGCATCCTTATCCGGTTTGAGAATATGAGCGAAACAAGCGACAGCAAGGGCATCCGCAAGCGGCGCGGTTCGGGGCGCGCCACCATCCACGACGTGGCGCGCCTGGCCGGCGTCGGCTCGATCACCGTGTCGCGCTACCTGAAGCAAAGCAGCCTGGTATCGCAGGAACTGGGCGAGCGCATCGCCGGTGCGGTGAAGGCGCTGGACTATGTGCCGAACCTGGCGGCCGGCGGCCTGGCCTCGGCGCGCGGGCGCATCGTCGGCATGGTGGTGCCGAACATCTCGGGGCCGATCTTCGCGCCCACCATCCAGGCCTTCAACGACACCCTCAACGGCCACGGCTTCCAGGTACTGCTGGCCTCCAGCTATTTTTCGAAGGAGCAGGAAGAAAGCGCGGTGCGCGCCTTCCTCGGCTGGTCGCCGGCGGCGCTGGTGGTGACCGGCCGCTTCCACAGCAAGGGCACCGAGGCGCTGCTGGCCGCCAGCGGCATCCCGGTGGTCGAGACCTGGGACTATGCACCGCGCCGCAAGACCATCCAGGTGGGCTATGCCAACCGCGAGGTCGGCGTCCAGGCCGCGCGCTACCTGGCCGCCAAGGGCCACCGCCGCATCGCCTTCGTGCAGAACAGCGTGGCCGGCGACTTGAGCGCGCTCGACCGGCGCGACGGCTATGCGGCGGAATTGGCCGCGCACGGCCTGGAAGCCTGGACCTATGCACCGACGGCCCAGGTGCCCTTCGACGCCGGCCGCGAGGCGCTGGAAGCCCTCACGCGCGGGCGCCGCAAGGCCGACGCCATCGTCTTCGCCAACGACAACCTGGCAGCAGGCGCCCTGCTCGCCTCGCAGCGCAGCGGCCTGGACGTGCCCGGCCAGTGCGCGCTGATGGGCTTTGGCGACTACCCGTTTTCCGGCCTGCTGCTGCCCAGTTTGACGACGATCCGCCCGCCCGCGCGCGAGATCGGCGAGCTGGCCGCGCGCCGCATCCTGGAAGCGCTGGGCGAGATCGAACCCGAACCCGGCGCCAGGCGCCTGAACTTGCTCGACTGCGAGCTGATCGCGCGCGAAAGCGCATGAACCCTTGATGAGAGAACCGATGAAACGATTTGCACACGCCTTGCTGGCCTTGACCCTCCTTGCCGCCCCCTTCGCCCATGGCGCCGACACGGTGCGCATCGGCTTCCAGAAAGGCGGCGGCCTGGCCCTGATGATGAAAAAGGACGGCGGGCTGGAACGCGCCCTCGGCCCGAAAGGCGTGACCATCAAGTGGATCGAGTTCCCGGCCGGGCCGCAGATGCTGGAAGCGCTGAACGCGGGCAGCGTGGACTTTGGCAGCACCGGCGCGCCGCCGCCGATCTTTTCGCAGGCGGCCGGCGCCGACCTGGTCTACGTGGCGGCCGAACCGCCGCCGGTGCAGGGCGAGGCGATCATCGTCAAGCCCAATTCCAGCATCCGCACGGTGGCCGATTTGCGCGGCAAGAAGGTGGCTTTCCAGCGCGGCTCCGGCTCGCACCTGCTGCTGGTGGCGGCGCTGGAAAAGGCGGGCCTGGGCCTGCGCGACATCCAGGCCGTCTACCTGCCGCCGTCCGAGGCGCGCGCCGCCTTCGAGGCCGGCGCCATCGACGCCTGGGTGATCTGGGACCCTTACCTGGCCGCCGCCCAGCATGTGTACAAGCCGCGCGTGATCGCCGACCGCAGCGGCCTGCTGCCGGCCTATGGTTTCTATCTCGCTTCGCGCCAGCTGGTCGAGCGCGCGCCGGACACCTTGTCTGCGATCCTGGAACAGTTCGCGGCGTCGGGACAGTGGTCGAACAGCCACCAGAAGGAGATGGTCGATCTGATGGCGCCCCAGGTCGGCGTGCCGAAGGAAGTGATCGCCACCTGGCTAGTGCGGGCCAAGGCCGGCGCCATGCCGGTGACGCCGGAAATCGCGCGCAGCCAGCAGCAGGTGGCCGACCTGCTGTACCGCGAGAAGGTGATTCCGCGTCCGGTGACCATCGCCGGCCACGTGTGGACCTGGCAGCGCAAGGCGAAATAGCCGCTCATCCTTCCCCTGGACCGTTCGGCACCTTTGTTCCCGTGCGGTCCGCGCGGTCCCGATACTGGCGCTTCCCCAACCAGAATCGACGACCGCCATGCCCCATCGCCTTCGCCTGCTGCCGCTGCTGCTGGCCGCCTGCACCACCCTCCCCGCCAGCGCGCTCGACGCCACGCGCATCGATGCTTCGGTGCACGCCAGCCAGGACTTGTACCGCGCCGCGAACGGCGCCTGGCTGGCTGCGGACGCCATTCCCGCCGACCAGCCGGAAATCTACGGCGCCGACCTGCCGGCCACGGTGAATGCCCGCGTGCGCGCCATCCTCGAGGACGTGCGCACGCATCCCCAGGCGCCCGGCAGCATCGAACGCAAGCTGATCGACTTCTACGACAGCGCGCGCGACCTGGCCGCCATCGACCGCGCGGGACTGGCGCCGATCCGGGCGCAGCTCGACGAACTGGCCGCGACCCGCACACTTGATGAACTGGCGCGCTGGCAGGGCGCGGTCCAGGGCATCCTGAAGACGCCGCTCTGGCTCTGGGGCGGCTTCGCCGACTTCAAGGACACGACGCGCAACCGGGTGCTGGTGATGCAGGGCGGCCTGGGCCTGCCCGAGCGCGCCTACTACCTGGACCAGGATGCGCGCTTCACGGCGGCGCGCGGCGCCTACCTCGCCTACCTGGCAACGCTGGCATGGCTGGCCGGCGACGCCGCGCCGCAGGCGGCCGCGCAACGCGTGCTGGCGCTGGAAACGCGGCTGGCGCAAGCCCACCTGCCGGCCGCCGAGGCGATGAATCCGGCGCAGGTGCAGTCGCTGGACGCGCACCAGCTGGCGGGCGCGGCGCCTGGCCTGGCCTGGGAAGCCTTCCTGCAAGGCGCCGCGCTCCCGGCCGGCGACAAGGTGAACGTGGTGCAGCCGGCCGCCGCCGGCGCCATCGCGGGTCTGTTGCGCACGCTGCCGCTGGAAGACTGGAAGCTGTACTTCCGCCTGCGCCTGCTGGACGTGTCGGCGCCGCTGCTGCCGGCCGATTTCCGCGCGGCCCACTTCGCGTTTCGCGGTAAGGCCCTGGGTGGCCAAGCGGCGCCGCGGCCGCAGGACGAACGCGCGCTCGACGCCCTGACCGAGGCGCTGGGCGATGGCCTGGGCGCCCTCTACATGGCGCGCCACTTCCCGCCGGCGCAGAAGGCACGCGTGGAAGCAATGACCGAACGCCTGCGCCTCGGCGCGCTGGACGCCGTGGCGAACATTCCCTGGCTGGGCGCGCAGGCGCGCGTGGAGGCGCAGGCGAAGATCGGCGCCATGCGCGCCAAGGTCGGCTACCCTGCGGTATGGCGCGACTACGGCAAGCTCGCGGTGCGGCCGGGCGACGCGCTCGGCAACCGCAACCGCGCGCGCCGCCACGAATGGCTGCGCATGGCCGCCCTGTCCGGCACGCCGGTCGAGCGCGGCGCCTGGGCCATGAGCCCGCTCGAGCCGAACGCCTACTACGACCCGGTGCTCAACGAGATCAACCTGCCGGCCGCCATCCTGCAGGCGCCCTTCTTCGATGCCAACGCCGACGACGCCGCCAACTACGGCGGCATTGGGGCCCTGGTCGCGCACGAGATCAGCCACGCTTTCGATGCGACCGGTTCGCAGTTCGACAGCCGCGGCGTGCAGCGCGACTGGTGGACGGCGCAAGACCACGCCGCCTTTGCCGCCTTCGGCAAGGACCTGGCGGCGCGCTTCGATGCGATCGAGGTGCTGCCCGGCGCGCGCGTGAACGGCAAGCTGACGCTGTCCGAGAACATGGCCGATTTGATGGGCCTGCAGCTGGCCTGGCGCGCTTACCAAAGTACGCTGGACGGCAAGCCGGCGCCGGTAATCGATGGCCGCAGCGGCGCGCAGCGCTTCTTCCTCGCCTATGCCCAGCAGTGGGCGGTGCAGCGGCGCGACGAGCGCAGCCTGCAACTGCTGGCGAGCGACCCGCATGCGCCGGCCTTCTTGCGCGCCAACTTCCCGGCGATGCAGCTGGACGCCTTCCACGACGCTTTCGGCACCCGTGCCGGCGACGCGATGTTCGTGGCCCCCGCAGCACGCCTGCGCATCTGGTAAGCCTTATACTTCTTTTCCATGGAACAACTACGCTTCTTTCCGGCCAGCCGCCAGTTCTGGTTCTACCACCTGGGCGCTGGCGCCTTTTGCATGGCGGTCACGCTGGTCACCGTCGTGTTGTGGAGTCCGCTTGCCGAACTGGACGGCGTCTCGACCCTCCTCTGGATCCTGCCCTACACCCTGGCCGTGCTGGCCTTCCGCTGGCTGTACAAGCGGCGCGGCTGGAAAGCCATGCGCATGGGCCGGCTGGTGCTGCTGGCCGGGGTCTACGCCAGCGTGGCGGCGGTGCTGGTGACGGCCTGCGTGTCGGCGCTGACCTTGCCCTTTTTCTGGAACGACGTAGCCGCCTTCTATGCCCGGGCCGGCATCACGCTGGACTCGGCATCCTACCTGCTGCGCAGCATCTACGGTGGCAGCCTGCAGGCCCAGGTCTTCCTCTGCGCCTGGATCTTCATCTACATCAGCCTGACCGGCAGCCGCGATGCACAGGTCAACGCGCTGGAAACGGCGCGCCTGCAGAACGCCCTGCACGAAGCGCAGCTGCGCAGCCTGTCGAACCAGCTGAATCCCCACTTCCTGTTCAATTCGCTCAACAACATCCGCTTCATGATCCACGAGGATGCGGGGCGCGCCGACGCCATGCTGGTCGGCCTGTCCGAGATCCTGCGCTATTCGCTGGCCGGCGGCGAGCGGCGCACGGTGCGCCTGGGCGAGGAACGCGCGATCGTCGAGCGCTACCTGGCGATTGCCGGCGCCGGGCTGGAAGAGCGGCTGCGCGTGCGCATCGACATTCCCGCGCAGCTCGACGATTGCCTGGTGCCGCCGCTGCTGCTGCAGATGCTGGCCGAGAACGCGGTCAAGCACGGCATCGAGCCGCTGCGCACCGGTGGGAGCTTGACGCTGGGCGCCGCCCGGGATGGCGCGCTGCTGCGCATCGAGGCGGTCAACGACAAGCCGGTGGCAAGCGGAGCGCGTGAAGGCCTCGGCATCGGCATGCGCCATATCGCCCAGCGCCTGGAGCTGCTGTATGGGGAGCGGGCGGCGTATGACGTGCATGACAGCGGCGCCAGCTACCGCGTGGCGCTGGCGCTGCCGCTGGAGGTGGCGCCGTGAAGGCCTTCGTGGTGGAAGACCTGCGCCTGGCGCGCCAGGGCCTGGTGCGCATGCTGGCGGCGCATCCCGGCATCGAGGTGGTGGGCGAAGCGGACCATCCGGACACGGCCCTGCCGCTGATCCGCGCCACCTATCCCGACGTGCTGTTTTTGGATATCCAGATGGCCGGGGCCGATGCCTTCGATTTGCTGGCGCAGCTCGACGCGCATCCGCAGATCGTGTTCACCACGGCGCATGCCGAGTATGCGGTGCGTTCCTTCGACTTCGACACGGTGGATTATTTGCTCAAACCGATTAGCGAAGAGCGGCTGGCCCAGGCGGTGCGCAAGCTGGAGGCGCGCGCGCTGCCGGCGCTGGCGCCGGCCCAGGCGCCGCTGGATGCAGACAGCCGCATCTTCATCAAGGATGGGGAGCGCTGCCATATGGTGCCGCTCACGGCGATCCGCTGTTTTGAAAGCTGCAAGAACCATGTGCAGGTGTATTTCGGCGATACCCATGCCTACGTGAAGAAATCGCTGGGGAGCGTGGAAGAACGCTTGCCGCGCCATTTGTTTTTCCGCGTCAGCCGGCAGCATATCGTGAACCTGGCGGCGATTGCCTCGATCGAGGAGGCCATGGGCAGCGGATATATCCTCCAGCTTGATAACGGGAAGAAACTAGAGATATCGCGACGCAATGCTGTTCAGCTGAAGGAAACGATGAGCCTCTGAAATTGTTGCCTAGCGGATTTAAAGCGGTGACAAGCGTCGTTACGGGCCAACTCGACCATAAAAGATATGAAAAATGTGCTTCACGAAAGCAAATCTATCCCTATAATAAATCTGCTTTGTTGAGTCCGGCGCTAAACGTCATCCGTTCACACCGAGTAGTACGAGCAAGGCATAACAACTAATAACTTTAGGGGAGTAACAAAATGACGAGCGGTACCGTTAAATGGTTCAACGATGCAAAAGGTTTTGGTTTCATCACGCCTGACGGCGGCGGTGAAGACGTGTTCGCCCACTTCTCGGCGATCAACGCACAAGGCTTCAAATCGCTGGCCGAAAACCAGCGCGTGACTTTCGAGATCACCACTGGTCCGAAGGGCAAGCAGGCTGCGAACATCCAGCCAGCGTAATAGCGGCGCTGCCAGCCTCAGGCTGGTGCGTTGAACATGGAAAAGCCAGCGTGAGCTGGCTTTTTTCATTGGTGCGGTGGATTGGTGTGAATGGTTTTATTGGCGGCGGCCTCAACCGTACGGTGGGGTCATTGATGCCGGGGGCATCAATGACGTGCCCACGCGGTTACGTGCTTATCTTTCGTCCGCGGCCGTGACGATTCGCTCCGCGTCGCATGCAGGGAAATGCGGCGCTAACGAGACGCTTTTGCACCCGCCGACAATATGCAATGTCCGCGTCAAATCGGAAGCCAACAATGATCATCGTTCCGCGTGGGCACGGAGTGCCCACCGTACGGTCTAAGCCGCAGGTAAATTTCGGTTAGTGGTTATGCCCACAACCACGCCGTATCGGCGCGCCAGGTAACACCGTGCCGGCATCGCGGCCGCTGTCGCCGTCGAAACCGGCGGCCTGCAAACGGGCCAGGTAATCCTGCCATAAGGCTTCCTGCTCGCTGCCCAGCTTGTACAAGTAATCCCAGGTAAAAATACCGCTGTCATGGCCATCGGTGAACAGCGGCTTGATCGCGTAGTTGCCGACCGGTTCCACGCCTGCCACGCCGACTTCGCGCTTGCCGACCTGCAGGGTCTCCTGGCCCGGGCCATGGCCCTTCACTTCGGCCGAGGGCGAATACACGCGCATCAGCTCGAAAGGAATCGAAAACGTCTTGCCGTCGTCGAACACGATGTCGAGCAGGCGGGATTTCTGGCGGACGGCCAGGTCGGTGGGTTGGGGCATGGTGTTCTCTATTCTCGGTTCATGCGTTGCGCGATCGCGTCGGCGAGCGCGGGCAGCAGCGCGCGGCGGGCCGCGAGCGTGGATTCGTCTGGCTGGCGCACGGCCGCGGCCCACACGGGCGCAGGGAAGTGCGCATCGTCAGTGTAGCGCGGGATGACGTGCCAGTGCAGGTGCGGCACCACGTTGCCCAGGCTGGCGACGTTGACCTTGTTTGGTGCCATCACCTCGCGCACGGCCTGCTCGACTTCGTACACCGCTTCGTTCAGCAGCAGGCGGTCGTCGCGCGCCAGGTCGCTCATCTCGCGCACGTGGTCGCGCCAGATCACGCGGCAAAAGCCGGGATAGTTCGCATCGTCGACGATGATCACGGTGAGCTTGCTGTCCGCGTAAATCGTCATCGGCGCGGCCAGGTCGCACAGTTCGCAGCCTGGTTCGCGGATCGGCGCCACCGTCATACCAATACCCTTTCGATGCCGCCGTCGTTGGCACGCGCCACGTAGTCCGGCAGCCAGTTCTCGCCCAGCAGGTGCTTCGCGATCTCGACCACGATATAGTCGGCGCTGGTGCCGGCGTCGGCATTGTAGCGCGACAGGCCTTGCAGGCAGGACGGGCAGCTGGTGAGGATTTTCACTTCGCCGTCGAAGCCGTCGGCGCGCAGCTTGGCCGCGCCCTTCTCCATCTCGCTCTCCTTGCGGTAGCGGACCTGGGTCGCGATGTCGGGCCGCGTGATGGCAAAGGTGCCGGACTCGCCGCAGCAGCGGTCGTTCTTCTCGATCTGCACCTTGTCCACGGTCTGCACCAGGGCGTTCACGGTCTTGATCGAATCCTGCATCTTCATCGGCGTGTGGCAGGGGTCGTGGTACATGTAGCGGGTGCCGCTCACGCCTTCGAGCTTGACGCCCTTCTCGAGCAGGTATTCGTGGATGTCCATGATGCGGCAGCCGGGGAAGATCTTCTCGAACTCGTAGGTCGCGAGCTGGTCGTAGCAGGTGCCGCAGGAGACCAGCACCGTCTTGATGTCCAGGTAATTGAGCGTGTTCGCCATGCGGTGGAACAGCACACGGTTATCGGTCATCATCTTGTCGGCCTTGTCGTACTGGCCGGCGCCGCGCTGCGGATAGCCGCAGCACAGGTAACCCGGCGGCAGCACGGTCTGCACGCCCACTTCCCACAGCATGGCTTGCGTGGCCAGGCCCACCTGCGAGAACAGGCGCTCGGAACCGCAGCCGGGGAAGTAGAACACGGCCTCGGTGTCGGCATTCGTCGCCTTCGGGTTGCGGATGATCGGGATGACCTTGTCGTCCTCGATGTCGAGCAGGGCGCGCGCGGTCTTCTTCGGCAGATTGCCCGGCATTTTCTTGTTGATGAAGTGGATTACCTGCTCGCGCACCGGCGCCTTGCCGGTGGTCGGCGGCGGCGCCTTGACCTGGTCCTTGGCGAAGCCGCGCAGCAGCTTGTTGCCGAGGCGCTGCGCCTTGAAGCCGAAGCCGACCATCGCCGCGCGCGTGGCGTTGATGGTCGTCGGATCGGTCGCATTCAGGAAGAACATGGCCGCGCGGTTGGCCGGCTTGAAGCTGCGCTTGTCCATCTTGCGCAGCAGGTTACGCATGTTCATCGAGACGTCGCCGAAGTCGATGTTCACCGGGCACGGCGTCACGCACTTGTGGCACACGGTGCAGTGGTCGGACACGTCCTCGAACTCTTCCCAGTGGCGGATCGA
>Ga0308160_10002681_pt1 | contig 21071 bp, 14 predicted proteins | sample PhyFR1_FD_201036 | JGI IMG/M metagenome (GOLD analysis project Ga0308160, IMG submission 201036) | Phyllosphere microbial communities from UC Gill Tract Community Farm, Albany, California, United States - DLSLF.R1 | ecosystem: Host-associated > Plants > Phyllosphere > Unclassified | place: USA...
ACCAGCCGTCGGCGTTGTTCTGGGTGGTGCCGGTCTTGCCGGCGACGTCGGCGGTGATGCCGAACTTGTAGCGGATCGCGGTGCCGGTGCCGCGGTTGATCACGCCGCGCATCATGTCCAGCAGCGTAATGGCGGACGCCTGCGACAGCACGCGCTGCGGCTGCTGCGAACCGAAATCGGCGACCACCTTGCCGTCGCGGTCGGTGATGCGGCGCACGAATACCGGGTGGCGGTATTCGCCCTGGGTGGCGATGGTCGAGTAGGCGCTGACCATTTCCAGCAGCGTCACCGGGCTGGTGCCGAGCGCGATCGACGGCACCTGGGCCAGCTTCGACTGGCGCACGCCCATGTCCTGGGCCAGCTTGACGATCGGCGCCACGCCCACGTCCTGCATTACCTGGGCGGTGATGGTGTTTTTCGAGAACACCAGGCCGTCGCGCATGGTCAGGCGGCGGCCGGTGGTGCCGCTCATGTCGGTCGGGCGCCAGACGGTGCCGTCGCCGAACCTGATGCTGGTGACCGCGTCCAGGTAGGGGTGTTCCGGCGCGATGCCTTTTTCGAGTGCGGCGGCATAGACGATCGGCTTGAAGGTGGAGCCGGGCTGGCGCGCGGCCTGGTTTACGTGGTCGTACTGTTCGCGCTGGAAGTTGCGGCTGCCGACCCAGGCCTTCACTTCGCCGCTGGCCGGGTCCATGGCGACGAAGCCGGCTTCCAGGCGCGACTTGGCGATTTTCAGGTTGCGCATGAATTCGCGGTCGCCCTTCAGGCGCTTCAGTGCGGCGGCCGGCGTGGCGCCTTCCTCGACCGCCTTGCGGTACTCGCCGGTTTCGCGCACGAAGGCGTCCAGCAGTTCGCCGTGCGACTGCCAGAAGTACTCGAAAGGCGTCACGTTTTCGCGCATCGACACGTAGGTCTGCGGCTGGCTGGCGTTCACTTGCCAGGAATGGGCCCAGTCGACGTCGGCGATGGCCTGCAGGGCGTCGGCCTGGCGCTCCACCGCGCGCAGGGCGTCCTGCTGCAGGTCGTAGTCGAGGGTGGTCTGCACCACCAGGCCGTCCTGCTGCAGGTCGGCGTCGTTCTTGCCGGCCCACTCGACCAGCCAGCGCCGCACGTAGGCCGTGAAGTGGTCGTCCTTGCCGGTGCGCTCGGCCTGGCGCGTGAAGTGCAGGCCCAGCTTGCGGCGCGAGAGCTGCTTGTAACGGTTTTCGTCGAAGGCGCCGGCCTTCAGCATCTGCGCCAGCACCACGTTGCGGCGCGCCAGCGAACGCTCAGGATTGGTCACCGGGTTGTAGTAGGCGGTCCCCTTCAGCATGCCGACCAGGGTCGCGGCCTCGGTTTCGTTCAGCTGCAGCGCCGGTTTGTTGAAATAGGTGCGCGCGGCGGCCTCGATGCCATAGGTGTTGTACAGGAAGGGCACCGTGTTCAGGTAGGCTTCCAGGATCTCGGTCTTGCTGTAGGTGTTCTCGATCTTGAAGGCGGTGATCAGTTCCTTCAGCTTGCGGTTGATGTTGCGGGCGTTGCCGATCTCGTCGCGGAACATGTTGCGCGCCAGCTGCTGGGTGATGGTCGAGCCGCCCTGGGCATCGCCCTTGAGGTTGGCGACGAGGGCGCCGGCGGTGCGGGTGAAGTCGATGCCGTGGTGTTCGTAGAAGCGGTGGTCCTCGGTCGCGATCAGCGCCGTCACCACGTGCCTGGACACCTGCGACAGGGGCACCCGCTCCTGCACGCCCTGCTCGAAGCTGGCCAGTTCGCGGCCGTCGGCGGAGAGGACGACGGTCGGACGCGCCACGCGCGCCTGCTTCACGTCCTCGATGCCCGGCGTCAGCGGGAACAGGATGGCGACATAGACGGCCAACAGGACAAACAGCAGGACCAAGGCGCCACCGGCGATCCATAGCCAGCGCTGCAGCGGCGGCTTCTGCATCAGCATCCCATGCGCCCGCGCATACTGCTCCCGTGCGTGGGCGCCGGCGCGGTCGATCAGCCTGCGTTCGCGTCCATCCCATTGCTTGCCGTCGTTATGGTCATCCACTTCGGTTCCTGCCTGCTACATATTAATAGAGCTGCAAGTATAGCTGACGGCGTGAAAATCCAGGGTGCGCAAGAGTACGCACGGCCTCACACGGGCGCCTGGTGGGGTTCGACCCGGCGCCCGTTGCGCAGCAGCGCCTCCACCATGGGGCCGGGTTCGGCCTTGCTGTACACATGGCCCTGCACCTCGTCGCAGCCGCGCCGCTTCAGGTAGTCGAGCTGGGCCTCGGTCTCGACGCCTTCGGCGATCGTGCGTATGCGCAGGCCGCGCGCCAGTTCGATGATGGCCGAGACCATCGCGGCATCGTCTTCGCTGAAGGCGATGTCGCGCACGAAGCTGCGGTCGATTTTCAGTACGTCGACCGGAAAGCGGCGCAGGTAGGAGAGGCTCGAATAGCCGGTGCCGAAATCGTCGATCGACAATTTGACGCCCATGCGTTTCAGTTCGCCCATCGTGCGGATCGCCCCTTCGACGTCTTCCATCACCAGGCTCTCGGTGATCTCGATTTCGAGCGAGGACGGCGGCATGCCGGTTTCCTCGAGCACCCGCTCGATCTCGCGCACCAGGCCCGGTTCGGCGAACTGGCGCGCCGACAGGTTGACGCCGACCCGCAGCGGGCCATAGCCGGCATGCTGCCAGTCGCTGTGCTGGCGGCAGGCGGTGCGCAGCACCCAGGCGCCGATCGGCACGATCAGGCCGGTCTCCTCGGCCAGGTGGATGAAGCGGTCCGGGCGCACCATGCCCAGGCTCGGATGGCGCCAGCGGATCAGGGCCTCGACCCCGACCACGGAACCGCTGACCAGGTCGACCTGCGGCTGGTAATACAGTTCGAACTCGTTCTGGCTGAGCGCAGCGCGCAGCGCCACCTCCAGCACCAGGCGCTCGCGCGCGCGCGCGTTCATGCTGGAGGTGTAGAACTGGACCGTATTGCGTCCGGTCTCCTTGGCGCGGTACATCGCCACTTCGGCATGCTGGATCAGGGTGGCGGCGTCGTTGCCGTCCAGCGGGAAGCCGGCCACGCCGGCACTGCCAGTGAGCACCAGTTCGTGGCCGTCGAGCGGCAGTGGATGCGCCAGCGCCGCCAGCACCGCGCGCACGGTGTCGGCCGCCTCGCGCTCCTCGCCGCGTCCGGGCAGCACCAGCACGAATTCGTCGCCGCCGGTGCGCGCCACGGTGTCGCTGCGCTCGACCGCGCCCGCGATGCGCGTCGCCACTGCCTTCAGCAGGCGGTCGCCGGCCTCGTGGCCGAGGGTGTCGTTGACGAATTTGAAGTGGTCGAGATCGAGCGCCGCCACCCACACCGAGGGCCGCCCGCCCGAGAAATTCAGTGCGCTCTCGATGCGGTCGTGCAGCAGCGAGCGGTTGGCCAGGCCGGTGAGCGTATCGAAGCGCGCGTGCGATTCCAGCTCGGCTTCGTAGCGTTTGGCCGTGGTGACGTCGTACTGCGTCATCACATAATGGGTGGTGCGGCCTTCACGGTCGTTGACCGGCGCGATATACACTTCCGCAAACAGTTCGCTGCCGTCCTTGCAGCGCAGGCGCATGGCGGCGTGGCCTTCGCGCCGTTCGCGCATGGCACCGCGCAGCTCGGCCACCGCGGCCTGGTCCGGTTCCTTCTCGCCCAGTTCGAGCAGGCTGCGCCCGAGCACCTCGGCCGCGGTAAAGCCGCGCATGCGCTCGAAGGCCGGGTTCACGTGCACGACCGGGAAGCCGGGCCGTGTCGCGCTCACCAGGATCACGGTGTTCGCGCTGGCGTCGATCGCGCGCCGGTAAAGGCGCAAATCATCCAGCGCGTTGCGCAGGTCGGCGGTGCGGCGCGTTACGAGGTCTTCGATGCGGCGCGTGCGCAGCACCCGGCTCTGCACCCAGGCCGACGTCGCCAGGCTGACCAGGACGCCGAGCACCAGCACCATGAACGGGCCGACGCCGCTCACCATTTCGCTGGCCTGGCCGGTCATCCGCAAGTCCCACATCTGGCCTGCCACTTCGAAGCGGCGCATGGTGTCGAAGGTGGCGTCGACCGCCCAGGCATGCCAGGCTGGCTGCGTGCTGCGCTGCAGGGTGTCGTGGCGGTAGGCCAGGCGCCGGGTTCCGTCATAGGGGCCGTGCAGCTCGATCGCCATCCCGCTGCGCCCCAGCAGGCCGGCCTTGGCGAGGCTGGCCCCGACCATGTTGGCGACGTCTATCACGACGGCGGTATCGCCGGCCGCCGCAGCGCGGCGCCCGGCTGGGGTGGCGGGCCGCGGCGGCGGACGATACACCGGCTGCAGCAGCACGATGCCCATCCGGCTGCCGCGCTGGACCAGCGGCAGCATCACGCTGGAAGTCGGGGCGCCGCGCTCGATTGCACGCTGGAAGGCGGCGCTCTCTTCGCCATAGAACAGGGCGTCGTAACCGATCACGCCCTCGTTGCCGGCCGGCGGTTCGATGTACTCCACCACCAGGTAGCGCTCGCGCGGCGCCGCCGGCACCAACTGCCCGTTGCTGCGTTCGAGGATGCGGAAGCCATTCCACGACAGGGCCTGTGCCTGCGTTCGCTCGTAGGCGTCGCGGTCGCGTGCTTCGACGATGCGTTCGAGCACCACCCCCTGGATATACGGATGGCTCGCCAGCAGCGGCTGCGCGAAGCTCCTGAACTGGGTCCGGCTGACCTGCCCCATCGACACGAACAGCGCGTTGGTGGCCTGCAGGACGCCAAGCGCTTCGTTGAAGCTGCGGCCGACGGCGGCGGTGCGGGTCTCGGCAAACTGGAGGAAAGTCGAGCGCGCGCGCTCCTGCTCGACCGTACGGGTCGTGAAGAACAGGAGCGCAGTCAGCCCCAGCCCGGCCAGCAGGGCAAGGACCGCGACGAGGGACGGCAGCCGCGCACGCGTGCGGCCAAGGCGCGCATTTTGGGTGGACATGGCCCATCGTAGCAGGGTTCATCCTGCGCAGACGCGCTGTATTGACGCTCAGTCCGCTGCGCGCTCTTCTTTCGGCGCCGGCGGCTTGATCCGCCCCAGCTGCATGCGCGCCAGGCTCGGATACAGCGGAGGACTGATCGCCCGCGCCACCACGAACGAGACCAGCGCGCAGGCCATCAGGCTGAGCACCATCGCGTGGCCGTCGACCATTTCCATCACGATGATGAAGGCAGTCAGCGGCGCCTGGGTCGCGGCCGCCAGGAAGCCGACCATGCCGAGCGCGATCAGCGACGGCGTCTGGACGCCGTAGAGCACCAGTGCAATGTCGTTGCCGAGCGCCGCGCCGATCGCCAGAGAAGGCGCGAAGATGCCGGCCGGGACGCCGGACCAGGTGGTCAGCCAGGTGGCCAGGAACTTGAACAGGGCATACGCCGCCGGCATGGTGCCGCTGCCCTCGACCATGGCGCGGGTGGTGCCGTAGCCCGAGCCGAAGGCGGCGCCGCCGGTGACGAGGCCGATCACCGCTACCGCCAGGCCGCAGCCGGCGGCGAACAGCACCGGGCGGCGGGCACGGAAGCGCGAAAAACGGTCCTGGCCCTGGCCCGAGAGCGAAACGATCAGCAGGCGCGAGAAGATACCGCCGGCAATCCCTGCCACCACCGCCAGCAGCAGGCCGGGCCACAGCAGGTTGAGGCCGATCGAGGAGGCGTGGATGACGCCGAAATAGGCGCCGTTACCGTGCGCCGACACCGCCACCAGGCCGGCCAGCACGATCGCGGCAATGATCAGGCCGCTGCTCCTCTGTTCGGGGGCGCGTGCCAGTTCCTCGATGGCGAACATGACCCCGCCCAGCGGCGTATTGAAGGCGGCCGCGATGCCGGCCGCGCCGCCGGCCACCAGCAGGCCGTGGATGCCGACCGCGGCGCCGGGCGGCAGGCTGGGCATGAAGCGCCGTGCCTGCAGCATGATGCCGGCCGTGATCTGCACGGACGGGCCTTCGCGGCCGAGCGACAGCCCGCCCAGCAGGCCGCCGGTGGTCAACAGGATCTTGGCGATGCTCAGGCGCAGCGACACGAACAGGCCGCGTTCCCCCTCGCCGACGCGCGGCTCCAGCGTGGCCATGACCTGGGGAATGCCGGAACCGGCCGCGCCCGGCGCGAAGCGGCGCGTGCACCACACCACGGCGGCTGCGCACAGCGGGGTCAGGATCAGCGGCACCCACGGCGCTTGCCGTCGCCAGACAGTAAATTGATCGCTGGCATGTTCGGCCAGCCAGGTAAAGCCGACGATGGTCAGGCCGGCGAGCACTGCCAGCGCCACCACCAGGCCGCGCACGGCCCAGACGCGCCAGTCGGCCAGTTCGCGCCGCAGCGCATCGTCCCAGTCGCCCGGCGAAGGCGCATGGTGCGAGCCGTCCTTTGCCGCACCGTCCTTTGCCGAATTCATGCGGGCAGCATCTTCGCTGACCGGTTTTCCGCTATCATCCTGCCATGTCGCCATCTTCGAATCCCAACATTGCCGCGGACCCGGCACCGACCACGCGCGTGCTGCGCCAGTTCCGCATTGTCTTCAATTCCGTCAAAACCCATTTTCGCCAGGTCGAGCGCGAAGCCGGCGTCGGCGGTGCCCAGCTGTGGGCGCTGTCGGTGATCCAGCGCCGGCCAGGCATCGGCGTGACCGAACTCGCGCGCGAGCTCGATATCCATCAATCCACCGCCAGCAACCTGATCAAGACGCTGTCCGAGCGCGGCCTGGCCAGCGCCGCGCGCGAGGGCGTAGACCGCCGCAGCGTCTCGCTGCGCATCCAGCCGGCCGGCCAGGAAGTGCTCAAGAGCGCCCCGATGCCCTTTGCCGGCGTGCTGCCCGACGCCCTGTCCAGCCTGGACGAAGCCACCCTCACCCGCCTCGAACAGGACCTCGGCAAGCTGATCGCACTGCTCGAAGCCGACGAAGCCGGCGCCAAGGTGCCGCTGGCCCAGCTCTGATTTTTTCCGAACCGGCAAGAAAAAAAGGCTCCCGGCGGGGCGCCGGGAGCCAAAGAGATACATCGTATCCTCATCGCTGATCGCAACGGCGGCGTCAAGCTGCCCTGCTCACACATCTATGATGGCATGGATGCTGTACTCGAGGCAAGTACATTTGTCCAAATAAACAGCCGATTCATCCCGTAAGGACGGGCTGGCGGCTCAATGCACCTGCCCGGTCGCACACTTCGACTTGCTGCCGCGGATCTCGCACGTCGTCTTCTCGTTCCCGTCCCGGTCATGCACCACCACGTGCCAGGTGTCGGCCCCGGTGCGTTCCATGGTCATGAAGCCGAAACCATCCACCCACGAGCTCATCGCATCGACGCGCGCGCCCGGTGCCGGCATCATATCCGGAATCGTCGCCGGCAGCGGCACGATGTCTTCGGCGGTACCGGCAAAGCCGGCCACGAACTGGGTCGGATGGTCGGTCGCGAAGCTGGTCTGTTCCCACAGGTGCACGTGGCCCGACAGCAGCACGTCGACGCCGGCCGGCAGCAGGCGCGGCGTGAACGGGCTGAAGGTCTGGATCAGGCCCGCATCGCCGCCGAACAGCCTGACGGCGCCGGTCTGCGCATTGCGCTCCGCACCGAAGTTGTATAGCGGGTGGTGGTCGACCGCGATGCTGTGGCGCACGCGCTTCGACAGCGTCTCGATCTTGCGCCAGGTGTCGGCATATTTTTCCAGCCGCGGGTCGCCCGCCTTGAAGCCTTTATACGAGGTGTTTGCGCTGTCGAACACCAGGAACTGGGCGTCGCCGCCGATCGGCACCGCATACGGGTCGGCGTAGTCGGCCACGGCGTCGTTCGCCGGGTCGTCGCAGCTGCGGCCGTTCATCGGATGCGGGTCGAGGAAGCGCCACCAGCCCTGGCCGCCGCGCACGCAGGTCTCGTGGTTGCCGCGCGCCATGATCCACGGCGCCGCATCCAGCAGCGCCTTGCCCGGCGCAAAAAAGTCGGCCTTCCAGGCATCCCAGCCATAGCCCCAGGGCGAGCCGGCGCAACCGGGCCGGTCGGCCGGGCACGGCGCTTCGCGGTAGTGAAAGTCGCCCACGTGGACCACCAGGTCCGGCTTCCAGGCGGCGGCGCTGGCGGCCACGCGCGCAAACGGGTAGGCCTGCGGGTCGTTGCACGCCTGGTATTCCTTGTTCTTCAGGCGGCAGCCGGTGTCGCCGATCACGACGATGCGGCGCGGCGCGGCCTTCGGCAGCGGCAAGGCTTGCCCGGCCACCGTCACACGCGCGGCATGCGCCGGCAGCGCGGTTTCGCAGGACAGCACCGCAGTGGACGCCGGGCCCGGACGCGGCTTGCCGTCGTCGCCGGAGCGCAGCGGGATCGCGCCCCAGGGGGCGCGCACGGCCATGGCCGAGGTCTTGCCGTCGATCTCGATGGCCGGGCACGCCTGGGCGGTGGTAACGGCGCGCACAATGGCGGCACCATCCTCGCCGACGACCACGAAGGCGGTTTCGGGTGGCGGAGAAGCCTGGAAACTGGCGCAGCCGCCGAGGATGGCGAGCAGCGTTACCAGCGTAAATGAGCGCAAAACGGGCATGGGCAGCCTTGTTCAAAAAACGGCGAATTTACCATACTCAATCTGGCGCCGCCCCAACTACCCAAAGTACATAATCTTTAGACATATAAGCATAGGCGCATACGTTATTGGCAAGCTGTTTTCCAAACTGCTAAGCTTGCGCCCCTTCGACAGCCGCAGCGCCGTCGCCACATCGTTCTTACTATATATGAGCACCAAGCATAACAATACGAATCCGTCGCGCGCTTTGCTCGCGCTGACCCTCATCGCCGCCGCTTTCCCGGCCGCCCAGGCCCAGACCACCCCGGCCGCCCAGCCGGCCGCCGACGCCGCCGCCAATACCGTGGTCGTCACCGGCACCCGCTCGCTGAACCGCCGCAGCCTCGATACCGAATCGCCGGTCGACGTCATCTCCAGCAAGGAATTGCTGAGCACCGGTTCGGGCGAGCTGGCCACCGTACTGTCGCGCCTGCTGCCGTCGATGAACTTCGCCCGCCCGACCGGCGCCGACGCCAGCGACGCCGTGCGTCCGGCCCAGCTGCGCGGCCTGTCGCCGGACCAGACCCTGGTCCTGGTCAACGGCAAGCGCCGCCACACCTCGGCCGTGGTCAACGTCAACGGCACGCTGGGCCGCGGCTCGGCCCCGGTCGACCTGAACGCGATCCCGCTGGCCGCCATCGACCACATCGAAGTGCTGCGCGACGGCGCCGCCGCCCAGTACGGCTCGGACGCCATCGCCGGCGTCGTCAACATCATCCTGAAGCGCGGCGCCGACGGCGGCGAAGCCGAGGCCACCTACGGCGTCTACGACAAGGGCGACGGCGACCAGACCACCGTGCGCGGCTCGACCGGCTTCGCGCTGGGCGACAAGGGCTGGGTGCGCGTCGCGGTCGAAGGCGCCAACCGCCTGGCCACCAACCGCGCGTTCGCCGACCCGCGCCCGGAGGCCGGCCCGCGCCGCGGCACCGTCACCCAGCGCTACGGCGATCCGGACAGCAAGCCGAAGACCCTGTTCCTGAACACGCAGTACAGCATCAACGACGACATCGACTGGTACGCCTTCGCCAACTACGGCGAGCGCAAGACCTCGTCGGCGGCCAACTGGCGCACCGCCTACGCCACGCCGTTCAATGCGGCCAATCCGGTCCTGCGCACGCCGCTGTATCCGGAAGGCTTCCTGCCGCTGGAAAACAGCAAGTCGACCGATTCCTCGCTCGTCACGGGCCTGCGCGGCGAATACGCCGGCTGGCGTTGGGATGCGAGCCTGAACTACGGCCGCAACCGCTTCTCGCTGGACGTCGACAACACCGTCAACTACGCCCTCGGCACCGCCAGCCCGACCAGCTTCTACGCCGGCAAACTGACCTCGACGCAGGAACTCGCCAACCTGGACGTGGCGCGCGACATCCCGGTGTCGTGGATGGCCGGACCGCTGACCGTGGCACTGGGTGCCGAGGCCCGCTACGAATCCTACGAGATCGGCGCCGGCGAACCGAATTCCTACTTCGGTTCGGGCGCCCAGGGCTACTCCGGCTTCCGTCCCGAGAACGCCGGCAAGAACAGCCGCAACAACCAGTCGCTCTACCTGAACCTGGAAGGCGACATCCTCAAGGACCTGTCCGGCTCGCTGGCCGTGCGCCACGAGCGCTACAGCGACTTCGGCAACACGACCTCGGGCAAGGGCTCGCTTCGCTACGCCTTCACGCCGCAGTTCGCGCTGCGCGGCACGGTGTCGAACGGCTTCCGCGCCCCGTCGCTGGCCCAGGAGTACTACACGATCACGACGACCAATACGCTGCAGGTCCCGGGCCAGGGCGCCCAGCTGATCGAAACCGGCACCTTCCCGGTCGGCAGCGCGGCGGCCGGCGCACTCGGCGCCCAGGCGCTGAAGCCGGAACGCGCGCGCAACCTGAGCTTCGGCGCGCAGTGGCAGCCGATCCGCAACTGGACCACCACCGTCGACCTGTACCGCATCGACATCGACGACCGCATCGTGTTCTCGTCGAACCTGCAGCTGGCCAATGCCCCGGCGCTGAACACCGCGCTGCGCAACCAGGGTATCTTCGTCGGCGCGGCGCGCTACTTCACCAACGCCGTCGACACCCGCACCAAGGGCGTGGACGTGGTCAGCACCTACCGCATGAACCTGCAGCAGGGTGCGCGCGCCGACTTCACGCTGGCCTACAACCACAACGACAACGAAGTGCGCAGCGTGGCCGCCAACCCGGCCGTCCTGGCAGCCAACAACCTGACCCTGGTCGACCGCCAGTCGATCAACCGACTGACCGTCGGCTCGCCGAAGGACAAGCTGACCCTGGCCGCCGACTATACCCGCGGCGTCTGGAGCGGCCACGCCAACGTGACCCGCTACGGCGAGTTCACCGTGCCGCAGAACGACCCTACCCTGGACCAGAACTACGATCCGCAATGGGTGCTCGACGTCTCGGCAAGCGTGCGCGTGGCCAGCAACTGGCGCGTCACCCTGGGCATCGACAACCTCACCAACCGCTATCCGGCGCAGGTGACGTCCGCCGGCAACCTGAACCTGAACGGCACCCAGCCGTACAGTGTGTGGGCGCCGAACGGGTTCAATGGGCGGTTCTTCTACGCCAAGGCGGGTTACAGCTGGTAATTCCTGAGGGAACCGTACAGCAATCAAGCTCTCCTTTTGCTTATCATGCAGATAACAAGAGGAGAATCGCATGCACGCCATCCCTGTCTGGGCCCAGGCCGGTTTCTGGGGCCTGGTCGCCGGCGCCGCCCTGATCCTGGGTGCCGGCGTCGGCTACTATCTCAAGGTGCCGCAGCGCCTGATCGCCGCCATCATGGCCTTCGGCAGCGGCGTCCTCATTTCCGCCCTCTCCTTCGAACTCATCGCCGAAGCCTACGACAAGGGCGGCTTCGGCTCGATGGCAGCGGGCTTCCTGGGCGGTGCGGCGGTCTACACGGCCGCCCGAGCGCTTGCGGTGCTGTCGCGCCAGGGCGCCAAGCACCGCAAGCGCTCGGGCGGCCAGCAGCCGTCGGAGGAGGAAGACAGCGGCAGCGGTCTGGCGATCGCGGTTGGCGCCCTGCTCGACGGCATCCCGGAATCGATCGTGATCGGCCTGTCGATGCTGGGCGGCGGCGCGGTCAGCACGGTGGCGGTCGGCGCGATCTTCCTGTCCAACGTGCCGGAAGGCCTGTCCAGCGCGGCCGGCATGAAGAAGGCCGGGCGCTCGGCCGTGTACGTGTTCGGGATCTGGGGCGGGATCGCCGTCATCTCGGGCATCGCCGCCCTGCTCGGCTACACCGTGTTCCAGCAGTTCTCCCCCCAGGTAGTGGCTGCGACCACCGCCGTCGCGGCGGGGGCGATCCTGGCGATGCTGGTCGACACCATGATCCCGGAAGCCTTCGAGGCGGCCCACGATTTTGCCGGATTGATCACGGTAGCCGGTTTCCTGGCCGCGTTCGCGCTCAGCAAGCTGGGCGCTTGATTGGCGAGCGCCGGCGTTAGCGCTGGCGCGCCTTCCACGCCGCGAATATCCGGTCGGCCGCCAGTTCGGCGTCCTGCCTTTGCTGCGGTCCGAGACCGGCCGACCACTGTTCCAGTTCCGTCTGCGGATAAATGCCGTCGTCGTGATTGATCGCCGCGGTGATCCGGTTGGCCGCAAGCTGCTGCAGGTAGACGTCTGCCGGTTCCTGCGCCTGTCCCAGCAGCCCGTAGGTGGTCGCCGCCGTGAGCAGGACGTCGGGATATCCCTGGCGGATGCCGTCCTGCAGGCGCCGCAGGGCAGCTTCCCGCCAGGCAATCACCAGCGGGTCGGTGGGCCGCTCGTTCAAGGCATCGCGGTCGCCTTGCGGACCCTGCATGATGTACAGCGCGAGCGCGCCGGGCGCGTGGCCGTCGACTGCGCGCTCGAGCAACTGGTAGCGGTCGAGCCGGGTGCGGCCGGTCATCGGCGCGCAGGTGTGCCGCAAGCCGTCCAGCGCCGCATCGCCGGCCCTGGTCGACACCAGTTCGACGGCGTCATCCTTCCCGTGCTTCGTGATTTTCACTTCGGTGTCGACCAGTTCCTTGTCGCGTTCCAGGCGCAAGCAGGTTTCGATCGCCTGGAAGGCCTTCATCCAGTCGGCCGGGGTGGCGGACGCGGACAGGACCCGTACCTGGTCTTCGATCGACACGGCGGCCGTCGCTGCCGCGGGTAGCGCAGCGCGAGCCGGATGTGCCGTCACAGGCAGCGCGGCAGGCGCGGCGGCTGCCTGATCCGGGATCGACGCGGCCGGCGCAGCGCGATGCAGTCCCGCATACGCAAGCACGCCGAGCACGCCGGCCGCGACTGCGCACGCCGTGATTTTCACGCCGGTCCGTGCCGCGTTCACGAACGCGAAACCGTACGTATCAGGTCGAAGGGCGAGCTGCCGCCCTGACCGGAGCGCGAGGACAGCAGGCCGCTGTCGAAACGGCCGAAGCCGGCATGCGGCTGGCCGGGACGCGGCGTGCGCCAGCGGCGCGGCAGGCCGGCACCGCCGTCCACATCGTCCTCCATCCGGTCGGCCGCGCCATCCGCCCAGCCGGGCGCTTCCAGCAGCGCGACGCGCGCCATCAGCGTGTCGACCGCGGCACGCAGGGCCGCCAGCTCCGCTTCCTTCTCGCGCAGCGCCTGCTCGTGCGCCGCCTGCAGGGCCGCGATGCGTGCCTTGACACGTTCGTCGGCATTCGCATGCAGGCGCTCCGCCAGCTGTCCGACGACGGCGCGCAGCGCATCTTCGGTATCCTCGCGCCGGGTGCCGGCGTCCGGATCCTCGTCGCGCAATTCGCGCAGGTACCTGTGGATGGTCGACTTGGAGCCGCTGTCGCCCAGCGCATGGCGCACCGCATCGACGGACGGGTACTTCCCTTCCGCCAGCATGTGGTCGCGTACCGTCCTGACCTGGGATTTCGTGAGTCCGCTTCGCGCCATGATGATCCTCGCTGATGAATAGGTTGGTTCAGGAGCTGGCCTGCTCCACCAATCCGCGGTGCTGTGCCCGGTTGAGTTTCGGGTGCACAACCGGCACTGTCAACATCGTGCTGCCCACGGCCATCAGCAACAACGCCGTGAAAGTCTCGCTGGTGATGATGCCCTTGTCGAGCAGGATATTGGCAAAGATGATTTCGATCAAACCCTTCGTTTGCAGCAACCAGCCGATGATCGTGGCTTCGCCGCTCTTCCATTTCAAAACGCGCCCGGCGATGTGGGCGCCGGCCAGCTTGCCGCCGACCGAGGCGAACAGCAGCAGGCCGCCGACGAAGAACACGGCGGAGCCGCCCATGTCCCATTTGGTACGCAGCCCGGTGCTGAGGAAGAACACCGGCATCAGCACCAGCAGTACGTTCTTGAACAGCGCGTCCAGCTTGTCCTGGCCGAACCAGTCGGCGTCCATCACGACGCCGGCGAGAAAGGCGCCGACCATGAAATGCAGGCCGGCCCAGTCGGCGCCGAAGCCGCAGGCGATCAGCCAGACCAGGGCCACGTACCAGCGGTCGCCCGTCTCCAGGCGCGCCATCAGGCGGCGGAAGGCAAAAGTGAGGACGGCGAAGGCCAGCAGGAAACCGAGCTGGCGGCCGACGCGTTCCCAGTCGAGCATGATCAGGGCCAGCACGCCCCAGATCGCGACGTCGTCGAGGCTGGCGTAACGCAGGATGCGCTGGCCCATCGGCAGGCGCAGGATCTCGAGTTTTTCCATCAGCAGCACAAGCACCGGCAGTGCGGTCACGGCGCAGGCCATGCCGGTTCCGAGGGTGAATTGCCAGACCTCCGCCCTGGGTCCCATCCAGCCCGGATAGGCGACCAGCAGTAGTGCCGCGCCACAGCCGAACAGCAGCGGCACGCCGAGCGACAGGCCGGCGGTGGTGATGCTCTCGCGGCGGTAGGTCCACACCTTTTTCAGGTCGAGCTCGATCCCGGCCAGCATCACGAACAGCATCACGCCCCACTGCGCGATGCCATTCAGGGTTTTCATGACGTCCGGGTTGAACACGAATTTGTGATATTCAGGAAAAATCGCGCCCGCTACGCCCGGACCGAGCACGATGCCGCCGATGATCTGGACGATCGCCAGCGGCGCGAAATAATCGGTGCGGCCCAGCCGCCATACCAGATAAGGCAGGCTGAACACCAGCAGCATCGCCAGCAGGAAGATTTCGGTGGTGCTCATACGTCTCCTTGATGTTATGTAATTATGTAACGCTATGAGCAGCCTATGCTATCGAACAATTGAATGTTTGCAAAGCAATGGGTTGATAGGTTGGCTGATAGGTCGGGTGATCGGTGGATGGGCCACCTGTTAAAATATTGCATTTATATAAGTATCGTAAATGTCCACGCCAGCCCTGAACGAACGCCTGCGCCAGCGCTATGCCGAGGTCGTCGACCTGCCCTCCTTGCACCGGCTTGCCGAACAAAGAGACTTGTCCGGCCTCTTCGTGCCTGCAGTCAGCGACGGCTACCTGCGCAGCCGGGTACGTATCATGATCGTCGGCCGCGAGACCGCGGGCTGGGGTAAATTGCGGACGGACCTGGCGGCGCCGCGAGACTCGGCGAGCATCGAGGACTACCTGGCGCAGCAGATGGATTACCACCAGCGCAAGATTCCGAAAGTCAGCGGTACTTCGAAATTCTTCCAGTTCTACCGCGAGACCTCGCGCAAGGTCGCCGCGCCGGAGGACCGCACGGCCGGAAATGTGCCGGTGTGGGCGAACCTGTTCTGCTTCGACGAGGGCGAGACGCGGCCGGACCGCAACCGCGCAAAGAGTACGGCCGAGATCGTGCGGCTGTCGGGTGCCCTGCTGCGTGCCCAGCTCGAGGTGCTCCGGCCGGAATGGATCGTGTTCACGACCGGAAGCAGCTGCGATCATCATCTGAGGGAGCACTTCGGCGACCGCGTCGAGTCGAAGGTACACATCCCGAAACGGATCTGGGAATTCAAACTGCCGCTTCCGGGCGATGGCGGCGCACCCACACACGCGGTCGCATTCAGGACACCGCACCCGCGCCACGCTGCATCGCGGTCCGCGCGCGCGGCGACCGTCGACGAAGCATTGCGGCCCGGCGCAGTCGCGGCGTATGTCGCGGCGGCTGGCGGGGCCGAGCATGCATGAATTCAGATTCAAGGTCTTTCGCAGGCTGATCGCGATCAGCGGCGCACCCGGCGCATGGCGCGCGTATTACCTCGGTACCGGCGGCAAGCGGCGCCCGGCTGATTTCATCGTGCCGGGCGATGTTGCCGAGGATGAGCTCATGAACTATCTGGCAGATTTATTCCATGAAGATGCGACGCCGGGCCACGATAGCGTCCAGCGGCTGCCCTGACCCGGCCCGGCCTGCTCACACCCGCGGCGGATCGGTCTCCCGCACATACACCTTGTACTGCGCCACCGCCCTAGCGAACGCTCTCAGCGCCGCCGGCAATTGCCCCGGATCGGCCACGATCAACCCCGGATCCGGCTCTCCGCCCGGCAGCGCCGGCGGAATCCCGGCCGCGGCCACCAGCTGCCGCCCTGCCCCGAGAATGAGGAAAGCCTTGTCGTGGCGGTAGGCATCGCGCACGAATTCCAGCACGCGCCCGTCGCGCGCCAGCGAGGTGGCCGACCCTTCGCCCGGCGCCACCACCACGGCGTCGTACATCACCGAAGGCGTGGTGTCGGCGGTCACCTCGACGTCCAGCGGCTTGTCTGAGATGACCTTCAGTTCGCCCAGGCGCTGGCCGACGATGCGCGGCTGGGCGCCCTCTTTCAGCAGGAAGGCATACAGGTGACGCACGGCGGCGGCGTCGACCCCGTCCGCCGCCAGGATCGCGATGCGGCGCGTGCGGATGCCGGTTCTACCCGGCCGCGCCAGCAGCGACAGCGGCGGTGACGGCGGGTAGTCCGGGATCGGGGTGTCGTTTACGCGCGGCAAAGGCGCCGGCAGCGGGATGCCCAGTCCTTCGGCCACGGCGCGCGCCAGCCCGGCATCGACGTTGGCCAGGCCGGCGACGATGCGGGTGCGGACGGCCGGGGTCTGGACTCTCGTCAATTCGAAGCGGAAGGCGTCGATGATGTGCTTTTGTTCGACCGGCGTCTGGCTCTTCCAGAACAGGCGCGCCTGGCCGTAGTGTTCGGCGAACAACTCCGGCTTGCCGCGCACCTTGCTCGCATCGATGTGCTCGGCGTAGCTGACGAACCCCCTGCTACCTGCCTGGAACGGACAGCCGCCGGCCAGCGAGTTCGGTTCGTAGGCCACGCGGCCGCGGTTGATGGCCTGGCGGTGGAACCCGTCGCGCTGGTTGTTGTGGACCTGGGCGACCGGGCTGTTGATCGGGATTTCGTGGAAGTTGGGGCCGCCCAGGCGCGTCAGCTGGGTGTCGACGTAGGAATGGATGCGGCCCTGCATCAGCGGGTCGTTGGTGAAGTCCAGGCCCGGCACCAGGTGCGCCGTGCAGAAGGCCACCTGCTCGGTCTCGGCAAAGAAATTGTCCGGGTTGCGGTTCAGGACCAGCTTGCCGACCGGGCGCAGCGGCACCAGTTCCTCGGGCACGATCTTGGTCGGGTCGAGCACGTCGAACACCTTGAAGGCTGCCGCCTGCTGCTCGGTGAAGATCTGCAGGCCGAGTTCATATTCCGGGAACTGGCCGGCCTCGATCGCTTCCCACAGGTCGCGCCGGTGGAAGTCGGGGTCGGCGCCGGCCAGCTTGACGGCTTCGTCCCAGACCAGCGAATGGGTGCCCTGCAGCGGTGTCCAATGGAACTTGACGAAGTGCGATTCGCCCTTGGCGTTGACCAGGCGGAAGGTGTGCACGCCGAATCCCTGCATGGTGCGGTAGCTGCGCGGGATGGCGCGGTCCGAGTTCACCCACAGCAGCATGTGGAAGGTCTCGGGCGACAGGCCGGCGAAATCGTAAAAGGTGTCGTGGGCGCTGGACGCCTGCGGGATCTCGTTGTGCGGCTCCGGCTTGACCGCGTGGATCACGTCCGGAAACTTCATCGCATCCTGGATGAAGAACACAGGGATGTTGTTGCCGACCAGGTCGAACACGCCCTCGTCCGTATAGAACTTGGTGGCGAAGCCGCGCACGTCGCGCACGGTGTCGGCCGAACCGCGCGAGCCGGCCACGGTCGAAAAGCGCACGAACACCGGCGTGCGCTTGCCGGGCTTGGAAAACAGCGCCGCACGCGTGTACTGCGACAGGTCGCCGTAGTTTTCGAAATAGCCGTGGGCGCCCGAGCCGCGCGCATGCACCACGCGCTCGGGGATGCGTTCGTGGTCGAAGTGGGTGATTTTTTCGCGGAAGATGAAGTCTTCCATCGCGGTCGGGCCGCGCAGGCCGATCTTCAGCGAATCCTGGTTGTCGGCGACCTTCACGCCCTGGTTGGTCGTGAGTTCACGTTTACTGTCGTCGACGCGCACGCGGTCGAGCGGGCCGTTGAGCGGGTTGTCGCCGATGTTGGGCTGGCCGTCGCCGGTCTTGCGCGAGGCGATGTCTTCGGTGGTCGTGCTGGCGGTGGCCAGCGGCGTGTCGGGCAGGAACACTTCACCGCGGTGGGCCGCATAGGCGGCCAGGCCGTACTCGAGGCCCTTGGTGCCGTTGTAGGGGCGGTCGGCTGCCAGTTCCTTGTTTTCACTGACTTTTTCCAGCAGACGTTCGCTTTCCGGCGTGTCGGCGCCCAGGTTTTCCGGCGGCGCCGGGTCGGCCGGGCCGCCTACGGTGCCGAGGACGGAGCCGGCGCCGTCATACGGGCCGTTGGGATAGAACGCCGGGGCATTCGGATCGTGCTTTTGCGTAGCCATGCATCACCTCGTCGTGTTGTGATGGGAGTTGCGCACACGGTCCGGTGGTGCCTGGCGGAAAAAAGTTTTGCGCCCGGATAAAGGTGTACGCAATAGACGAGTCTGCTTGCATAAGCGGGCTGGGCTTTTGATGAATTACAAACGAAGGTGCTGCCGCGGGAACTCTTCGCCCACTGACGAATTACTTCACCCGCTTTATTTGACCCGCTGCTTCTCGAGCTTGCGCGCCAGCGTCCGCCGATGCATCCCCAGCCGCCGCGCCGCTTCGGAAATATTGAAGTCGGTCTCCGCCAGCACCTCGTGGATCCGCTCCCACTCCAGCGTCTTGATCGAGGTCGAGCGATTGGTCAGCTCCACTTCCACATTCCCCGCCACATGATCGAAGGCCGCCTCGATATCGTCGGTATTCGACGGCTTGGCCAGGTACTGGCAGGCCCCCAGCTTGATTGCCTCGACCGCGGTGCCGATGCTGGCAAAGCCGGTCAGGACCACGATCAGCATCTCGGGGTCGTGCTGGTGCAGCATCTGCACGCAGGCCAGGCCGGAACTGTTGCCCTTCAGTTTCAGGTCGACCACGGCGTAATGCGGCGAATGCTGCTGCAGCAGTTCGGTCGCTTCTTCCAGGCCGGGGGCCAGCAGCACGGTGTAGCCGCGCCGCTCGAACGAGCGGCCGAGGGTGCGGGCGAAGGCGTCGTCGTCTTCGATGATCAGGAGCAGGCGCTCGGCGTCGAGCGCGGTATCGGGGTCGAGGTCAGTGTTGGACATGGTCTGTTTTCTTGTCCAGTGCAATGGCCGACAGCGGCAGGGTCAGCCGGACCTGGGCGCCGCCTTGGGGACGGTTGGTGGCGGCGACCGCGCCGCCCAGCGTGCGCGCCACGTTCACCGCCAGGAACAGGCCCAGACCGCCGCCGGGACGGCCCTTGCTGGACTGGTAGGGTTTACCGAATTGCGCGAGCATGGCCGGCGCAAAGCCGGGGCCGCGGTCGCGCACGGTGAGGATCAGGGTGTGGTCTTCGACGCCGGCTTCCAGGCTCACCCAGTCGGGCGAAGCTTCCAGCGCGTTATCGAGCACGTTGTCGATCATCTGCTTGAGGGCCGAGTCGAAGGCCACCGGCAGGTCCTGCTCGATGTGGTTGTCGTAGGCGAAATCGCGCACCGGGCGGCTGTCCCGCCACTCGTCGACCAGGCCGTCGAGGAAGGTGCGGATCGTCGTGCGCACCGCCGATTCGCCGCGCGTTTCGCCGGCCGACAGCAGGATGCTGGTGACGATCGACTTGCAGCGCTTGAGCTGGGTCTGCATTTCGTTCAGCTCTTCCAGCATTTCCGGGCTGCGCTTGAATTCGGGCATGCGCTTCCAGTCGCCCAGGATCACGGAGACGGTGGCCAGTGGCGTGCCCAGTTCGTGGGCGGCGCCGGAGGCCAGCAGGCCCATGCGCACGATGTGTTCTTCCTCGGCGGCGCGCTGCCGCAGGTCGGCCAGCTGCGCCGCTTTCACCCGCAGCGTGGTGGTGATGCGCGAGATGAAGACCACCAGCAGCGCCGCGTTCAGCACGAAGCAGATCAGCATGCCTTGCACGTACAGGCTGGAAATGCCGCGCGCATGGTCGAACGGCAGCGGCAGCGGCTGGGCGAAGACCGACAGGCCGGCCAGGCAGGCCAGCGTGATGCCGACGATGGTCCAGGTCGACCACGCTTCCAGCAGCACCGCCGACAGGATCACTTGCAGCAGATAGAGAAAAGCGAAGGGATTGGTGGTGCCGCCCGACAGGTAGAGCTGCATGGTCAGGCTGGCGACGTCGACCAGCAGCGCGAGGAACAGCTCGTTGTTGTTGACGGGGCGGTGTTCGTGCCAGCGCAGGTGGCTGGCGACGTTGAAGGCGATCAGGCAGGCCAGCACTTCCAGCATCGGCAGCAGCGGCAGCTGCACGCCGAAGATCAGGATGGCCGCGGCGATGGTGGTGACCTGGCCGATGACGGCGATCCAGCGCAGCTCGATCAGCTGCAGCATGTTCTTGTGGCCGGCCGCGTATTCGACGTCCGCAGCGGAGTGCGCGGCGGCGTGCACCGGCGGGTTCGGGGCCGCCAGCGGTTTGCCGTCAGTCGTCGCGCTCATCGTCCCGGGCTCCGGTTGCGGAAGCGGAGCGCATGGTCCACCACCAGGCACCGCCGACCATCAGGGCCAGCGCATACCAGGTGATCGCATAGACCAGGTGGGTGTTGGGGAAATTCACGACCGTGAGGCCGCCGGCGGGGCGGTCCGGCGAATCGGGCGGGTTCTGGCCGGCGGCGGCGTCGATGAAGAACGGGGCCGCCTGCGGCACGCCGCGCGCCGCCGCGATGGCGCGGATGTCGCGCACGAACCAGCGGTTGTTGGCGGGATCGTTGTTGCGGGTGAAGGCGCCGCCCGGCTCGCTGATGCGCAGCAGACCGGTGATCGCCGTGGCGGCGGAAGGGGTGTCAGCGCAAGGCGCCGGACCGGCCCGCTTCGCCGCATAGCGCGTCGGTGCGCCGAGTTCGGACGGAATGAAGCCGCGGTTGACGATGATGATCTGGCCGTCGACGGTGCACAGGGGCGTCAGCAGCCAATAGCCGCTGCCCTGCTCGGTGAGCGCCTGGACGGGAGTGGTGAGGTCGTACAAATAGGTGCCGCGCAAGGCGATGCGACGGTATTCGTCGCTGGCGGCGGTGATGCCGGCCCAGCGCGCCGCGGGCGCCACCGCCACCGGGGCGGCGTGCACGCGTGCGTCCACGCGTGCGATGAGGTCCAGTTTCCATTGCAGGCGAACTACCAGCC
>Ga0308160_10002682_pt1 | contig 21070 bp, 19 predicted proteins | sample PhyFR1_FD_201036 | JGI IMG/M metagenome (GOLD analysis project Ga0308160, IMG submission 201036) | Phyllosphere microbial communities from UC Gill Tract Community Farm, Albany, California, United States - DLSLF.R1 | ecosystem: Host-associated > Plants > Phyllosphere > Unclassified | place: USA...
TTGCAACTGGCTTCCACCGGCAGCGCCAGCCCCGACAGGTCCTGCAGGCGTTCCTGGTGCTTGCCGCTGAGGGTCAGCGGCACCAGTCCGGCGCGGGTCGGCAGCACGGCGTGGCCGAACTGGCGGGCCAGTTCGTAGCCGAAGCCGGTGGCGCCCAGGCTGGGAATGGACAGCCCGCCGCTGGCCACGACCAGCGAGGCGGCGTGTACCGGGCCGTCGTCGCTGTCGATGCGGAACCCCTCGCTGCCGCGTTCCACGCCGCGCACCGCGCACTGGGTGCGAATGGTCACCCCGGCCGCGTCGCATTCGTCCACCAGCATGCGCACGATCTGCTTGGAGGAGATGTCGCAGAACAGCTGGCCCAGTTCCTTCTCGTGATAGGCGATGCCGTGGCGCTCGACCATCTCGATGAAATCGGCCGGGCGGTAGCGCGCCAGCGCCGACTTGCAGAAGTGCGGGTTGGCGGACAGGAAATTGCCCGGGCCGGTGCCGGTATTGGTGAAGTTGCAGCGCCCGCCGCCGGACATCAGGATCTTCTTGCCGACCTTGTTGGCATGCTCGATCACCCGCACACGGCGCCCGCGGCGGCCGGCGGTCAGCGCGCACATCAGCCCGGCGGCGCCGGCGCCGATAACCGCGACGTCGACCCGGATCGGCTCGGCGCGCGCGCTCATGCCGCGGCTTTGCGTACCGTCGGGGTGAAGGTGACGCTGCCCTCGTCGCCGAGCAACTGCACTTCGCCGTCCTGGATCACCACGTCGAAACGCATGCTGCGCTGGATCAGTTCGGCCGCCGAGGCGACCGCGTCGCCGGGCAGGTCGATCACCTGCAGCGGCTTGAGCTTGAGCAGGCCGGAGGCGTTCTTCTCCCACCAGATGTCGGCGACACGGCCGCCGTAGTTGACCACCACCACGTCGCGGGCGCGGCCGCAGGCCTTGCGGATGCGCGATTCGTCGGGCTGGCCGACCTCGATCCACTGCTCGATCGCGCCGGTGTAGTCCATTCGCCACAGGTCCGGCTCGTCGTCGCTGCTCAGGCCCTTGCCGAACAACAGGCGTTCCTCGGCGAACAGGGCGAAGGTCAGCAGCCGCGCCATCAGCCGCTGGTCGGTTTCGGACGGGTGCTGGGCCAGGGTCAGCGAATGCGCCGCGTAATAGCCGCGGTCCATGTCGGAAATCTGCAACTCGGCCTTGCGGAGGGTGGCGGTGAGGGCCATGCGGCTACCGGGATCAAAGGGCGGCCATGATAATGCGTGGCGATGTCCGATCCCCGCCCGCCGTCCGCATTGGTTCCGGCCCCGAGCCGCTGGCAGCTGCCGCCAGGGCCGTGGCCGACGCTGCTGGACGGCCTGTGCGCGCGTTTCCCGCAGGTGTCGCGGGCACAGTGGCAGGATCGCTGCGCCCGCGGCCGCGTGCAGGATCTGCACGGGCAGCCGTTGCCGGCGTCGCTGCCGTACCGGGTCGGGCTGGACGTGCGCTATTTCCGCGAGGTCGCCGACGAGGCGCCGATCGCCGGGGTGGAACGCATCGTCCATGCCGATGCGCATCTGGTGGTGGCCGACAAGCCGCACGGGCTGCCGGTGACCCCGTCCGGGCGCTACCTGCGCGAGACCTTGCTGGCGCGGCTGGTGGCGCGGCTGGGCAATCCGGCGCTGGTGCCGCTGCACCGGCTGGACCGCGCCACCGCAGGGCTGGTGCTGTTCTCGGCCGATCCACGCAGCCGCGCCGCCTACCAGGCGCTGTTCCGCGAACGGCGCATCGCCAAGGCCTATCAGGCGCTGGCCCCGGCCTTGCCAGGGCAGGCGTTCCCGCTGCTGCGCGCGAGCCGGCTGGTACGCGGCGAGCCGTTCTTCCGCATGGCCGAGGCCGACGGCGAGGCCAACAGCCTGACCCGGATCGAGGTGCTGGACGCTCCGGACGGACCGCTGTGGCGCTACGCGCTGGCGCCGGTGACCGGCCGCAAGCATCAGTTGCGCGTGCACATGGCGTCGCTGGGCGCGCCGATCCTGGGCGATGCGCTGTATCCGCAGTTGCGTGCGGAGGGGGAGGGCGCTGCCGCCGACACGCTGCACTTGTTGGCCTGCGGCCTGGCGTTCGACGACCCGCTCAGTGGGCAGGCGCGCAGTTTCGTCAGTGCGCAGACCTTGGTTTGGCCGCCGGCGTGACGACGTGGCCTAACTCTGCGAGACGCTGCGCGCCGGACCCTCACCCCAACCCCTCTCCCGGGGGAGAGGGGCTATGCACCCCTGGCTGTTCCCTTCTCCCACCGGGAGAAGGTGGCCCGCAGGGCCGGATGAGGGTACGGGCGCAGCCTCGCGCACCCAAACTCCGCGAGACGCTGCGCGCCGTACCCTCACCCCAACCCCTCTCCCGAGGGGAGAGGGGCTTTCAGTGTCATAGTGAGCGACGATTGCGTGCGCCGGCACGTCCTGCAGTGGAATGCCCGGCAAGGGCAGGGCGGCTGCGCAATTTGCGTAGAACGGCAGGTGTATCGACCGCACTGCCGCGAACTTTAGGCCTGGGTTCAGCATCTTTGTGGGCGATCTCGGTTTGTCTACACAAACTTGTCGCTTTTTGCGGACGACCCGCGTATGGTTGGTCCACTGTGTTTGCTAGGGTCACCGTGAATCGTGGCCTGGTGCAGTTGATCTCGCGATCCGCTTCATCGTTCCGCTTTACCAACGCCTGCAACTCAGTCTCGGCCCCGATACCCGGTGGCTGCGATTTTCTTCAATTCAATGTTTCAGGAGTTAGTAAATGTCTGATCGTCAGAGCGGTACCGTGAAGTGGTTCAACGATGCCAAGGGCTTCGGCTTCATCACCCCGGAAAGCGGCCCGGACCTGTTCGTGCATTTCCGCGCAATCCAGGGCACCGGCTTCAAGTCGCTGCAGGAAGGCCAGAAGGTGACCTTCGTCGCCGTGCAGGGCCAGAAGGGCATGCAGGCTGACCAGGTGCAGGCCGTCTAATTTAGACGCCAGCTACCGCAAGGTCGCCAGAACGCCGGGAGCGCAAGCTTCCGGCGTTTTTATTTGTGCGCGTACCTGCTGCATCTGCCTGGCCCAGCCTGGAGCCGTATCGGCGTCGGCGCCAAGCGCAGCTCCAGCGTCGTCGATACCGGAGACGCTGCGCGGCCATAGGGCTTCTGGAAACCCTCTATTTCTTAATTTCACGTAAGCGTATCAATGGCTTGCGAGCGTGCCGGTTGAATTTTTCGGGGTGATTGGAAGTTCCCTGTAGCCGCGATCCCCACGCAGACCCGGCTACCATGGCCGCCCCCCGCGCCTTCGGAACCGTCGCCATGATCACCGTCCACCACCTCAACCAGTCCCGTTCCCAGCGCGTGCTGTGGCTGCTGGAGGAACTGGCGCTGCCGTACCAGGTGGTCAAGTACCAGCGCGACAAGCAGACCATGCTGGCGCCGCCGGAATTGCGCGCGATCCATCCGCTGGGCAAGTCGCCGGTGCTGGTCGACGACGGCCAGGTGCTGGCCGAATCCGGCGCGATCCTGGATTACCTGGTGGAGCGCTACGACACCGAGCGCGCGCTGTCGCCGTCGCCGCAGCCGCTGGAGGCGCCCGAGCGCCTGCGCTACCGCTACTGGATGCATTACGCCGAGGGTTCGGCGATGCCGCCGTTGCTGATGAGCCTGGTGTTCGGGCGCATCCGTTCGGCGAAGATGCCGTTCTTCGCGCGGCCGATCGCCCGCGCCATCGTCGACAAGGCGATGCACGGCTTCGTCGGTCCGCAACTGAAGCTGCACCTGGACTGGATGGAGCGCGAACTGGCGGCCACCGGCTGGTTCGCCGGCGACCGCTTCACCGCCGCCGACGTGCAGATGAGCTTCCCGGTCCAGGCCGCGGCCGCGCGCGCCGGCCTGCAGGCCTATCCGAACCTGGCTGGCTTCGTGCAGCGCATCGAACAGCGTCCGGCCTACCAGCGCGCGCTGCAGCAGGGCGGGCCGTTCGAACTGCTCGGCAGCGGCAAGGCCGGCTAGGGCGCGTCCTTCATCCCAGAGCGGATCGCGGCGCGCGGCGAGGGCGCTCGATACGCCGCGCTCCTTGCTTCACGGTTGCGGCATGCGCGGTTGGCACTGGCGCACGAAGGCGATGCTGTCGGCCATGACCGGCAGCGCCGGATCGTCCTTGCGCAGCGCTAGCGCCAGACGCAGGTGGCCGACGCCTGGATAGAGCTTCAGCTCGGCGGGCACGCCGGCGCCTTGCAGGGCCGCCTGCAGCGAACGGCTGTCGCGCGGCTCGACCACGCGGTCGTCGGCGCCGTGCAGCAGCAGCGCCGGCGGTTCGTCGCCATCGACGAAGGCCACCGGCTGCGAGCGCCGCTGCTGCGCCGGGTCGCGGCCGAACATGCCGATCAGGTCGGGATCGGTCAGCGGCAGGAAATCGTAGGGACCGGCCAGGCCGACCAGGCCGCACAGTTGCCGCGGCGACAGGCCTTGCGCCTGCAGCCAACTGCCGTCGGTGGCCAGCAGTGCGGCCATGTGCGCACCGGCGGAGTGGCCCATCAGCACCAGCCGGCGCGGGTCCCCGCCGTGCTCGGCGGCATGGCGCTGGCTCCAGGCGACCGCGCTGGCGGCGTCGTGCATGAAGCCGTCCAGGGTCACCTGCGGATACTTGCGGTAATCCGGCACGATCGCGACCACGCCATGCCGCGCCAGCGCCTCGCCGGCCCAGCGGTACTGCTGGCGGTTGCCGGTCTTCCAGGTGCCGCCGTGAAAGAACACCACCACCGGCGCGTTCTGCGCCGCGACCGGGCGATAGACGTCCAGCTTCAGGTCATGCGCCGCATCGAACACGATCCCGCGCTGCTCGCTCAGCCCGTTGCGCGCAGAGCCGGCGTTGAGGCCGCCGAAGAACACGCTGCTGCAGGCGGAGACCAGCAGCGAGGACAGCGCGACCAGCAGGTGGCGCGGCCAGCGCGGCGGCAACGGCGAACGTTCGGACATGGACGGTACCTGCAGGAAAGGAGCGGGAGCATGCCGCATGCATGTGTCGGCAGCGAGTGCATGGCGTCGGCGGCGCTACCGGCAAGTACGCGCGAGATGTCGCTGCGGATGCGCTGGCTTGGTTGCAGTTCGCTGTTTTCTTCTCCGTCGGGAGCATTGGCTCCCTTTTCGGGAAAGTGCTCGGCAGGGTGGATGAGGGTAGGGTGCAGCCTCGCGCACCGAACTCCGCGAGACGCTTCGCGCCGCACCCTCACCCCAACCCCTCTCCCGATGGGAGAGGGGCTAGCGCTGTTCCCTTCTCCCTGCGGGAGAAGGTGCCCCGCAGGGGCGGATGAGGGTCAGGGCGCAGCCTCATGCACCCAACTCCGCGAGACGCTTCGCGCCGCACCCTCACCCCAACCTCTCTCCCGATGGGAGAGGGGGCTGTAAGCTGACGCATATGCCCGCATTGCGCTTCGACAACCGTTTTACCGCCGAGCTGCCTGGCGATCCCGAGCGCGGACCGCGCCTGCGCGAGGTGCTGGGCGCGTTGTGGTCGGAGGTCGCGCCGACCCCGGTGGCCGCGCCGCAGTTGCTTGCCCATTCGCGCGAGGTGGCGGCCATGCTCGGTTTGTCGGAGCAGGAGGTGCTGGCGCCGCAGTTCGCCGAGGTCTTCGCCGGCAATGCGCTTTACCCGGGCATGCGGCCGTACGCGACGAACTACGGCGGCCACCAGTTCGGGCATTGGGCTGGTCAGCTCGGCGATGGCCGCGCGATCGCGCTGGGCGAGGCGCTGGGGGCGGACGGGCAGCGCTGGGAGCTGCAGCTCAAGGGTGCCGGGCGCACGCCGTATTCGCGCGGTGCCGATGGCCGCGCGGTGCTGCGCTCGTCGATCCGCGAATTCCTGTGCAGCGAGGCCATGCACCATCTCGGCGTGCCGACCACGCGCGCGCTGAGTCTGGTCGCGACCGGCGAGCGCGTGGTGCGCGACATGTTCTACGACGGCCATCCGCGCGCCGAGCCGGGTGCGGTGGTGTGCCGGGTGGCGCCGTCGTTCGTGCGCTTCGGCAGTTTCGAGTTGCCGGCCGCGCGCGGCGAGACGGCCTTGCTGCGGCAACTGGCCGACTTCGTGATCGACCGCGATTTCCCCGAGCTGCACGCAAATGGCGCCACGCGCCATGCCGACTGGTTCGGCGAGGTCTGCGCGCGCACCGCGACGATGGTCGCGCACTGGATGCGGGTCGGCTTCGTGCATGGGGTGATGAACACCGACAACATGTCGATCCTGGGCTTGACCATCGACTACGGCCCTTACGGCTGGATCGACGACTACGATCCGGACTGGACGCCGAACACCACCGACGCCCAGGGCCGCCGCTACCGTTTCGGCACCCAGCCGCAGATCGCGTACTGGAACCTGACCCGGCTGGCGCAGGCGCTGGCGCCGCTGTTCGACGACGTCGCGCCGCTGCAGGCCGGGCTGGCACGTTTCCGCGAGACATACGCCCAGGCCGAACGCGACAACGCCGCCGCCAAGCTCGGCCTGGCCGCATGCGGCGAGCCCGATCTGGCGCTGATGCAGGACCTGTTGCAACTGCTGCAGCAGGGCGAGGTGGACATGACCCTGTGGTTCCGCGAGCTGAGCGCGGCGCAGCTGCCGACGCTGGCGGACCTGGCTGTTGCGTTCTACGACCCGGCCAAGCTGGCCGCGCAGGCGCCGGCGTTCGAGGCCTGGCTGGCGCGCTATGCGCAGCGGCTGCGCGACGATCCGCTGCCGGCGGCCGCGCGCGTGGCGAAGATGCGCGCGGCGAACCCGCGCTACGTGCTGCGCAATTACCTGGCGCAGCAGGCGATCGACCGTGCCGAGCAGGGCGACACCGACGGCATCGCCGAATTGCTGGAGGTGATGCGCCGGCCCTACGACGAGCAGCCGGGACGCGAGGCGTTCGCGGCGCGGCGCCCGGACTGGGCGCGCGAACGCGCCGGTTGTTCGATGCTGTCGTGCAGTTCCTGACGATGCGCAAAGCACTGTAGGAGGGGCTTCAGCCCCGACGCTTTGCCGGCAAGTGGGCGCGACTGAAACCCCTCTTGCAGAACGCTCGGCATCGCCGCGATTTCCCAGTCGCTCGTCAGGCCTGGGTGGGCCTCAGCGCGGCGAAGGCGCGCGATAGCGCCAGGCGGCGAGGAAGCTGGTCACCACTTCCGCCGCCAGCGCCTGCTGGCTGTCGCGATCCGGGGCCTGCCCGTTGAGCATCGCGCCGGGGTAGGCGTAGCCGATCGCCGCGCCGATGAAGGCGCTGGCGGCCAGCATCGGCGAGGCCACGCGCACGTCGCCGCGCGCATCCAGCATCTGCAGCAGGTCGCTCAGGCGCTGGCGCAGGCGCCCGGTACGGCGCTGGTGCATCGACTGCAGCAGGTCCGGCATCTGCGCGCTGGCCTGCACCAGCAGCCGGTGCAGGCGCAGCGAGGACGGCGCGTACAGGTGCGCCTGCACGGTCAGCGCGATCTGCTGCAGCGCACGCGGCAGGTCCTGCGAGGCCGCATCGCCGATGTTCTCCAACTGCGCCTGCAGTTCCTCGTTCAACGCTTCGAACACCTGCATCAGCAGGTCGGCCTTGCTGGAAAAATGGTTGTACAGGCTCTGCCGGGTGAGCCCGGCATGCAGCGCGATCTGCTCCAGCGAGACCTCCAGGCCGTGCTCCAGCAGCAGCTCGCGGGCGGCGCGCAGCAACCGCGGCCGCGCCAGCGCCGGGCGTCCGCGCTGGCGCGTGGGCGGCGCAATCGCGCGCGCTTCCGCCGCCGCCGGGGTGGCGCGAGGCGGCGTGGCGCGGGCGATTGTGCGATCCTTCATGCTTATTTATTTGTCTTTAAGTAAATTAAATAATCCTCCCCCCAGCTTCCAGGATCAAGCGCATGCCCGCGCCTTTCGTCCAGCGTTCCCGCCGCACGCTGTCGTTACTGCTGTCGTTACTGCTGTCCGTCGCCCTCGTCACGCTCGCCGGCTGCAAGGGCGAGCGCACCGCGCCGCCGGCGCAGGCCAGGACCGTGGGGGTGGTGACCTTGCAGCCGCAAAGCGTGCCGCTGAGCGCCGAACTGGCCGGGCGCACCGCCGCCTCCGAAGAGTCCGAAGTGCGCCCGCAGGTCGGCGGCATCCTGCGCAAGCGGCTGTTCGAGGAGGGCGCGCTGGTGCGCGCCGGGCAGCCGCTGTTCCAGATCGAGCCGGTCCTGTACCAGGCCGCGGCCAACGAGGCGCAGGCCAACCTGGCCACCGCCGAGGCCACGCTGGCGACCGCCAAGCTGCGCGCCGAGCGCTACCGCGAGCTGGGCAAGACCCGGCTTGCCGCGCAGCAGGATGTGGACGACGCCCAGGCCACCTACAAGGAAGCGCTGGCCAGCCGCGACGCCAACCGCGCCGCGCTGGACACCGCGCGCACCCAGTTGCGCTTCGCCACGGTGGAGGCGCCGATCAGCGGCCGCATCGGCCGCGCGCGGGTGACCCCGGGCGCGCTGGTCACCGCCAGCCAGGCCGATGCGATCGCCAAGATCCAGCAACTGGACCCGATGAACGTGGACATCACCCAGTCCGGCAGCCAGTTCCTGGCGCTGCGCCGCGCGATCGCCGACGGCGGGGTGCAGCCGGCGACCGCCGAAGTGCGGCTGAAGCTGTCCGACGGCAGCGACTATCCGCTGCCGGGCACGCTGCAGTTCGCCGACATCGACGTGGAGGAAACCACCGGCAGCGTGACCCTGCGCGCGCGCTTCCCCAATCCCGATGCGCAACTGTTGCCGGGCATGTACGTGCGCGCGATCGTCGGCCAGGGCATCCGCCAGCAGGCGCTGCTGGTGCCGCAGGCGGCAGTGGACCGCACCCCGCGCGGCGACGCGCAGGCCTGGGTGGTGGGCACCGACAACATCGTGCGCCAGCGCCAGTTCACCACGCTGCGCGCGGTCGGCGACCGCTGGCTGGTCGGCGACGGGCTCAAGCCCGGCGAGCGGGTGGTGGTGGAGGGCCGGCAGGGACTGAGCGACGGCGCCAAGGTCACGGTCAAGCCGGCCGCCGCTGCCGCCGGCAAAGGCTGAGCCGGCATGCTCGCGCGCTTCTTCATCGCCCGCCCGATCTTCGCCTGGGTGCTGGCGATCTGCATCATGGCCGCCGGCGCCATCGCCGTGTTCACCCTGCCGGTGGAGCAGTATCCGGACATCGCCCCGCCCGGGGTCAACGTCACTGCCACCTACAACGGCGCCTCGGCGCAGACGGTGGAGGACAGCGTCACCCAGGTGATCGAGCAGCAGATCAAGGGCATCGACCACCTGCTGTACTTCTCCTCGACCAGTTCCTCGTCCGGGCAGGCGCGGATCAGCATCACCTTCGACCAGGCCGCCAATCCCGACATCGCCCAGGTGCAGGTGCAGAACGCGGTCAACCAGGCGCTCAACCGCCTGCCGCAGGAAGTGCAGCAGCAGGGCGTGACCGTGTCCAAGTCGCAGGGCGACAGCCTGATGGCGGTGGCGCTGTACGACAGCACCGACCGGCTGGACAATGTCGACATCTCCGACTACCTGATCAGCACCCTGCAGGATCCGATCAGCCGCATCAACGGCGTCGGCGAGATCAACGTGTTCGGCGCGCAGTACGCGATGCGCGTATGGATGGACCCGCACAAGCTCAACGCCTACAACCTGATGCCTGGCGACGTGCGCAGCGCGATCGAGGCGCAGAACACCCAGGTCACCGCTGGCGAACTCGGCGCGCTGCCCACCGGCGCCGACCAGGAGCTCAACGCCACGGTGACCGCGCAGTCGCGGCTGCAGACCGCCGAGCAGTTCCGCGCCATCATCCTGGCCACCCAGGCCGACGGCTCCAGCGTGCACCTGGGCGACGTGGCGCGGGTGGAGATCGGCGCGGAGAACTACCAGAACAGCGCCACGCTCAACGGCCATCCGGCGTCCGGCTTCTCGGTGACGCTGTCCTCCGGCGCCAACGCGGTGGCCACGTCCGACGCGGTGCGCGCCACCATCGAGCGGCTCAAGCCGACCTTCCCGCCGGGCATGGAGGTCGCCTACCCGCGCGACAGCACGCCGTTCGTGCGGATCTCGATCGAAGGCGTGGTGCACACCTTGATCGAGGCGATCGTGCTGGTGGTGGTGGTGATGTTCCTGTTCCTGCAGAACGGCCGCGCCACGCTGATCCCGGCGATCACCGTGCCGGTGGTGCTGCTGGGTACGTTCGGCATCCTCGCCGCGGCCGGCTTCACCATCAATACGCTGACCCTGTTCGCGATGGTGCTGGCGATCGGCCTGCTGGTGGACGATGCGATCGTGGTGGTGGAGAACGTCGAGCGGATCATGCACGAGCAGCATCTGCCGCCGCGCGAGGCGACCGAGCAATCGATGGGCGAGATCACCGGCGCGCTGATCGGCATCACCGTGGTGCTGGGCGCGGTGTTCCTGCCGATGGCGTTCTTCGGCGGCTCCACCGGCATCATCTACCGCCAGTTCTCGATCACCATCGCCTCGGCGATGGCGCTGTCGGCGCTGGTCGCGCTGACCCTGACCCCGGCGCTGTGCGCGACCCTGCTCAAGCCGGTGGAAAAGGAGCGCCAGCTCGGACGCTTCTTCCGCTGGTTCAACCGCGGCGTGGAACGCAGCCAGCACGCCTACCAGCGCCGGCTCGGCACGATGCTGCGGCAGCCGCGGCGCTGGATGGCGCTGTACGCGGTGATCGTGCTGGCGATGGCGGCGCTGTACGCGCGCATGCCGACCGGCTTCCTGCCGGTGGAGGACCAGGGCCAGGTGCAGATCCAGTTCACCACGCCCGAGGGCACGCCGCTGGCCAAGACCGAGGCGCTGGGCCGGCGCATCAACGATTACTTCATGGCCCACGAGAAGAACAACATCACCGCGGTGTTCATGGTGATCGGCCGCAACAACGCCGGCACCGGGCAGAACGCCGGCCAGGCCTTCGTCGCGCTGCGGCCGTGGGGCGAACGCAACCGCGACAACACCGCGCAGGCGATCATCGACCGCGCCAATGCGTATTTCCGCGGCACCGCCGACGCCAAGATCAGCGTGCTGTCGCCGCCGGCGGTGCGCGGCCTGGGCCAGTCCAGCGGCTTCGAATTGTGGATCCGCGACAGCGACGGCGCCGGCCGCCCGGCGCTGCTGAAGGCGCAGCAGCAGGTGCTGCAGGAGGCCGGCGACGATCCGCAGCTGACAGCGGTGCGGCTCAACGGGCTGGGCGACAAGGCACAGCTGCAGGTGGACATCGACCAGGCCCAGGCCAGCGCGCTGGGGTTGGCGCAGAGCGACATCAACACCACGCTGTCCACCGCGTGGGGCGGCAGCTACGTCAACGACTTCATCGACCGCGGCCGGGTCAAGCGCGTCTACGTGCAGGGCGATGCGCCGTACCGTTCGCTGCCGGAAGATATCGGCCAGTGGTACGTGCGCGGCAAGGACGGGCAGATGGCGCCGTTCGCCAGCTTCGCCAGCACCCATTGGACCCGCGGGCCGCAGCTGCAGCAGCGGTTCAACGGCCTGCCGGCGTCGCAGATCCAGGGCGGGGCCGCGGCCGACAGCAGTTCCGGCGAGGCGATGCAGCGGATGCAGGCGCTGGTCGCCAAGCAGAAGGGCTTCGACCTGCAGTGGAGCGGCCTGTCCTATCAGGAGCAGCTGTCGAGCAACCAGACGCTGTGGCTGTATACCGCCTCGATCGTCTTCATTTTCCTGTGCCTGGCGGCGCTGTACGAGAGCTGGTCGATTCCGGTGGCGGTGCTGCTGGTGATCCCGCTGGGCGTGCTCGGCACGGTCACCGCGACCACCCTGGCCGGCTTCGTCAACGACATCTATTTCCAGGTCGGCCTGCTGACCACGATCGGCCTGTCGGCGAAGAACGCGATCCTGATCGTCGAGTTCGCCGAGGCCGAGCAGCGCGCCGGGCGGCCGTTGCTGGAGGCGGCGCTGGAAGGCGCGCGGTTGCGCCTGCGGCCGATCGTGATGACCTCGCTGGCGTTCGTCGCCGGCGTGCTGCCGCTGGCGCTGTCCACCGGCGCCGGCGCGGCCAGCCGCCGCGAGATCGGCGTCAGCGTGATCGGCGGCATGCTCTCGGGCACGCTGCTGGCGGTGCTGCTGGTGCCGCTGTTCTTCGTGCTGGTGCGGCGCCTGCTGCATGGCCGGGCGGCGGAGACGCAGGCCGGGTAGGTCGTAGACGGGCAATGCGGCGGCGCTGCACGGCGCCGCATTGCGCCTAAAATGAGCGCTTCCCCACGCTGCGATGTCCCGATGAACGATTCCTCCTGCTGCGGCGCGCCCAGCGACGCACCGGCCCACTGGTCCGGACGCATCCGCGATATCGCCGATTTCCCGAAGCCGGGCATCGTGTTCAAGGACATCACCCCGCTGCTGGCCGACGGCCCGGATTTCGCCTCGGCGCTGGACGAGATGGCGCGTCCCTGGCGCACCACACCGCTGGACGCGGTGCTGGGCATCGAGTCGCGCGGCTTCATCCTGGGCGCAGCGCTGGCGCACGAACTGCGCACCGGTTTCGTGCCGATCCGCAAGCCGGGCAAGCTGCCGGGCAAGACGGTGACCCAGGACTACACGCTGGAATACGGCAGCGATCGCATCGAGATGCATGCCGACGCGCTGCCGGCCGGCGCGCGGGTGCTGATCGTCGACGACGTGCTTGCCACCGGCGGCACCTTGCGTGCGGCGCTGTCGCTGGTGCGGCAGCTGCAGCTGGAGATCGTCGGTGCGGTGGTGCTGGTCGAACTGCAGGCGCTGCAGGGGCGCGAGCGCTGGAGCGATGAAGTGCCGCTGTTGGCGACGCTGACGTATTAGGGCAGGCCGGTGCAGGCGGATGCTTTCGTAGCGTGCGGCGCGCATCCGCCGCGGCAGTGGTCGCGGATCATGCGGCTGCGCTGAGCGGGTTCAGGTCGAAGCGCCGAAGTCGGATGCGCCTCGGGGCCGATCGTCGACTGGCGACCGGCCATCGACGGGGGCTATGCCGCGATCATGGCCGCCGCACGACGCCGCATCAGTGCGGATAGACCACCGTTTCCAGGCTGGGGTCGGCGTAGGCGTCGGCGTGGCTCAGGTGCCCATCGAACGGGCCGACCTTGCAGATCCGTCCCTCGTGCGTGAACACCAGTTGCAGTCCGTGTTCCTGTCCCCAGTCGCAATTGCATTCCAGGCTGATGCGGATACGGCCATCGCGATAGCGGCTGGCATAGGCCTCGTTGCCGAACTGGACGTGCTGCCACACCTGCGCCGGGTTATCGATGCGCGGCGAGGGCAGGCCGTGTTGCGCGTGCAAGGCGTGCATGCGCCGGTAGTAGGCGAACACGTCCGCCGCCGCGGCATCCAGCACCGCCTGCTCGATGCGCAGGAACGCGGCGATGGCGGCGCCGAAGTCGGCCTGCGCCGCATCGGCGGCATAGTCTTCGAGAACGAAGCTGCAGTCGTGTTGCAGCCAGCGCACCGGCACCTCGGCGCTCCAGGCGCTGCCGTCCTCGTCCTCCTCCAGCGACGCGAGGATCTGCGCCAGCGCGGTCACAACTTGCTGACCCGGAACCGGCGGCCCTTGATCTTGCCCGCCTGCAACTGGCCCAGCGCCCGGCCGGCGTGCTCGCGGGCGATGGCGACGTAGGAGCGGGTCGCGTAGATCGCGATCTTGCCGATCGCCGCGCCCGACAGGCCGGCGTCGCCGGTCAGCGCGCCGAGGATGTCGCCGGCGCGCAGCTTGTCGGTCTTGCCGCCGTCGATGCGCAGCGTGACCATCGCCGCCTGCGGCAACTGCGCCGGGCGCGCGGTGGCCAGCGGGGCGCGCGACCAGCGCAGCGGCTGGCCCTGTTCGGCCTCCAGCGCCTGCGCGCGCGGCAGCTCGCGCGACGCCACCAGGCTCAGCGCCAGGCCGCGCTTGCCGGCACGCGCGGTGCGGCCGATGCGGTGGCGGTAGGTTTCGGTATCGGTCGGCAGTTCGTAGTTGAGCACCGCCGCCAGGTCTTCCACGTCCAGCCCGCGCGCGGCCACGTCGCTGGCGACCAGCACGTTGCAGCTGCGGTTGACGAAGCGCACCAGCACTTCGTCGCGGTCGCGCTGTTCCATGTCGCCGTGCAGCGCCAGCGCCGAGAAGCCGAACTGCTGCAGCGAGCCGGCCACTTCGTCGACTTCCTTGCGGGTGTTGCAGAACACCACGCTGGACTCGGGGGTGAAGCGCAGCAGCAGCCCGGCCACCGCCTTCTGCCGGTAGGTGGGGTCGACTTCGAAGAACTGCTGCTCGATCTCCGGCGCGCTGTCGGCGCCTTCGATGGTGATTTCCGCCGGTTCCTTCAGCAGCTCGCGCGCCAGGGTGCGGATCGCATCGGGGAAGGTGGCCGAGAACAGCAGGCTCTGGCGGTGCTTGTCGCAGCGGCTGGCGATTTCGCGGATCGGCTCCTCGAAGCCCATGTCGAGCATGCGGTCGCCCTCGTCCAGCACCAGCGTGCGCACCCCGCCCAGGTGCAGCGCGCGCTTGCGCGCCAGCTCCTGGATGCGGCCGGGCGTGCCGACCACCACCTGCGGGTCGTGCGCCTCCAGCGAGGCCAACTGCGGGCCCAGCGGCATGCCGCCGGTCAGCACCACCAGCTTCATGTTGGGAATGCCGGTGGCCAGCTTGCGCAGCTGCTTGCCGACCTGGTCGGCCAGTTCGCGGGTCGGGCACAGCACCAGCGCCTGCGCGCGGGTCAGCGCCGGGTCCAGCTTGTGCAGCAGGCCCAGGCCGAACGCCGCGGTCTTGCCGCTGCCGGTGGGCGCCTGCACGATGACGTCCTGGCCGGCCAGGATCGGCGGCAGGCTCTGCGCCTGCACCGGGGTCATCGTGGTGTAGCCGAGCGCGTCGATGCCCGGCGCCAGCGCCGGGGAGAGGGACAGGGTGTCGAAATCGTTCATGCGGCATTTTAAGCGCAATGCGCCTGCAGCATGGCCGGGCGATCGCGCTGTCGGAGGGCGCCAAGCGCCCCAGCGATCGCACCGCCCGTCTCAGGCGAGCGCTTCGAACCAGTGGGCGATGGCACGCGCGCTGGCTGCCGGCGCGGTCTGCAGCAACAGGTGGGGGCCGGGAAGATCGACGCGGCGAGCGCCGGGAATGCGCGCCATGATCAGATCGCCGGCCGAGCGGTGCATCAGCCGGTCATGGCTGGCACGCAGGTACAGCGTCGGCGTCTGGATGGACACCAGATCGGTAGCGACATCGACCCGCAAGGCGCTGGCTGCACGGTCGCGCAGGACCTGCGGCGCGATCCGGCCCAGCGCCTGCGCAAGTTGCGCTTCCAGTTCCGGGGTCGCCCAACGGCCCAGCAGCGACCAGCGCAGTGCGGCGCGCGGCAGCTGGCGCACCGGGGCGAACCGGATCAGCGCCGCGAGCGGCGCCAGGACCGGTACCGGGTTGCGTGCGAATGTGGTGGACAGCACCAGCCCCGCCAGCCCCGGCGGTGGGCGCGCCGCGATCGACAGCGCGATGGGGCCGGAGAAGGATTCGCCGAGCAATACGAAGCGCCGATGCGGCGCCAGCGCCTGGCGTGCCAGCCGTTCCAGTGCGGCGTACGACGCCGACCGCTCGGTCGGATAGGCGACCACCGACACCTGCGCGAAGAAACGCTGCGCTTCGGTGGTGAACGCGGCGAGCAGGTCGGTAGTGCCGTCCAGGCCGGGTAGTACGACGAGCGCCGTCATCGCGTGCGCGGCACCCGGTACGAGGCCACGGCATCAAGGTGGCAGTGCGATGGCTCAGCGAACAATCGATGATGTCCAGACGCGGGATGGGTGCAGTTTACCTGCCCGGCGATTGTCCTAAACGGTTTCCGGCTGCAGCCCGAGTTCCGCCACCTTGCGCACGAAGCTGCGATAGCTGACCTCGGCGATCCCGATCCCGATCCCGATCGCGTCGGCGGCGGGCAGGCCGAGATCGGCCGGGCCGTCGTCCAGGTGCAGCAGATAGCTGTGGAACCAGGGATTGGGATGGCTGACGTCGATTTCCGAGTCCACCCGGTAGCCCTCGCTGCCGCAGCACTCGCGTAGCAGTTCGATCAGCGCCTCGTGGGCGTCGTCGAAGTTGCCGGCGCCGAACTGCGCCTCGATCTGCTCCGCCGCGATGCGCAGGGTGCGGCGACGGTGGCGGCCTGCGCGGCCGGGACAGGCTTTGGCTTCGGGGACGGGTGCATCCACGTACAATAGTCGAATGCCTCTTATCACCCTACAGAACGTCGACTACAGCGTCGGCGGCCCCTTGTTGCTGGAAAAGACCGAACTGTCGATCGAGCCGGGCGAGCGTATTGCCCTGATCGGCCGCAACGGCGCCGGCAAATCGACCTTGATGAAACTGATCGCCGGCGAGCTCAAGCCCGACGACGGCGAGATCCGCGTCCAGCAGGGCGTGCGCATCGCGCGGCTGGAGCAGGAGGTGCCGCACGGCGCCGCCGGCAGCGTGTTCGACGTGGTCGCCGACGGCCTGGGCGAGCTCGGCCACTGGCTGGCCGAGTTCCACCGGCTCAGCCATGCCGCCGAGTTCGACGGCGATGCGCTGGGCGCGGTGCAGTCCAAGATCGACGGCGCCAACGGCTGGGCGCTGGACCAGCGGGTCAACGAGACCCTGACCCGGCTCGACCTGGACGGCGACGCGGAGTTCGCGCGGCTGTCCGGCGGCATGAAGCGGCGCGTGCTGCTGGCGCGCGCGCTGGTGTCGGCGCCTGACCTGCTGCTGCTCGACGAGCCGACCAACCACCTGGACATCGAGGCGATCGACTGGCTGGAACTGTTCCTGAAAGGCTGGAACGGCAGCGTGGTGTTCGTCACCCATGACCGGCGCTTCCTGCGCGCCCTGGCCACGCGCATCGTCGAGATCGACCGCGGCCAGGTCACCAGCTGGCCGGGCGACTGGGCCAACTACGAGCGCCGCCGCGAGGAGCGGCTCAACGCGCAGGCGCAGGAGAATGCGCGCTTCGACAAGATGCTGGCGCAGGAAGAAGTGTGGATCCGCCAGGGCATCAAGGCGCGCCGCACCCGCGACGAAGGCCGCGTGCGGCGCCTGGAGTCGATGCGCAACGAGCGCACCCAGCGCCGCGAGCTCGGCGGCAATGTGCGCATGGAGGCGGCGCAGGGCGAGTCCTCGGGCAAGAAGGTGATCGAGGCCAAGGAGCTGAACTTCGCCTTCGGCGCGCGGACCATGGTGCGCGATTTCTCCAGCACCATCCTGCGCGGCGACCGCATCGGCCTGATCGGCCCCAATGGCAGCGGCAAGACCACGCTGTTGAAGCTGCTGCTGGGCGAGCTGACCCCGGGCAGCGGCGAGGTGCGCACCGGCACCAACCTGCAGGTGGCCTATTTCGACCAGTACCGCGCCACCTTGCGCGAGGACTGGAGCGCGATCGAGAACGTCGCCGAGGGCCGCGACTTCATCGAGGTCAACGGCAAGCGCAAGCACGTGCACGGCTATCTTCAGGATTTCCTGTTCACTCCGGAGCGCGCCCGCGCGCCGATCACCCGCCTGTCCGGCGGCGAACGCAACCGCCTGCTGCTGGCGCGGCTGTTCGCGCAGCCGTCGAACCTGCTGGTGATGGACGAACCGACCAACGACCTGGACGTGGAGACGCTGGAGCTGCTGGAAGAGCTGCTCGGCGACTACACCGGCACCTTGCTGTTGGTCAGCCACGACCGCGATTTCATCGACAACGTGGTGACCTCGACCATGGTGATGGAAGGCGACGGCCGTATCGGCGAGTACGTCGGTGGTTACAGCGACTGGGTACGGCAGCGCGCCGCGCCGCTGGCCAGCGCGATGGCGGTGGCCAAGGCCTCGGCCACTGCGGCGGCGACCGCCCCGGTGACTGCCGCTGCCGCGCCGGCGGCCAAGCGCAAGCTCAGTTACAAGGATGCGCGCGAGCTGGAGCAGTTGCCGGCGCGGATCGAGACCCTTGAGCAGCAGGTGGCGGCATTGACCGCGGCGATGACGGAGTCCTCGTTCTACCAGCGCGATGCGGCGGCAGTGAGCGCGCATACGCAGGCACTGACCCAGGCGCAGGCCGAGCTGGACGCGGCCTATGCGCGCTGGAGCGAGCTGGACGCGTAACGGCGCTGGTTGGCGCGGGGTTCTCTGCTACAGGCGCTCGCCATTGGATGGCCGGGCGCACTGTAGGAGGGACTTCAGTCCCGACAGCTTCCGAAGCTGGAGAATCCACGGCTTCGCTCGTCGCGACTGAAATTGCTCCCACAGGGAGCTTGCGCCGAGCTGGCTAGGTGCACTGTGGGAGGGGCTTCAATCCCGACGCGGTCCGGTTGCGGTGGCTTCGCCGCTTCGTTTGTCGCGGCTGAAGCCGCTCCTACAAAGATCTTGCGGCCAGCGTGCTGGGTGCATTGTGGGAGGGACTTCAGTCCCGACGCGGTTCGGTTGCGGCGACTCCGCCGCTTCGTTTGTCGCGGCTGAAGCCGCTCCTACAAGGTCTTGCGGCCAGCGTGCCGAGTGCGCTGTGGGTGGGACCTAGTAGCGAAGAGGCGCCAGCCGCGCGACTGCGCGGCTGGCGTTTGGCTCAGCGCGCAGCGGCGTCCTCTTCGTCGTCGTCTTCGTCCAGGTCATCGGCCTGGCTGGCGTGCTCGTCGGATTCGGCCTCGTCGCCGGTCAGTAGGCCGACGAAGGCGACGAAGGCGATGCCGTCCTGGGCCCATTCCTTGGCCACGTCGTCGAGCAGCTCCAGCAGCACGTCGAAATCCTTCTTCGCCACCGATTGCAGTTCGGCCGCGTCTTCCAGCAGCAGCGCATAGCCGCCCTTGGCCGGCAGCCACGACAGGTCGCGCAGGCCGTCCATCAATGCATCCCAGTTGCGGCCGAAGCCGATCGGGAAGTCCAGCTGCGCGGCCAGCCGCATCAGCAGCATCGGCTTGCTGCTGCAGCCCTGCAGGTCGATCCGGCACAGCCGCAGGCCGGCGTCGCGGCCGAGCGCGGCGATGCTGTCCAGGTCGCTGTTGGCGACGCGATAGACGCCGGATGCGGCCGGCTCGGCAAGGTTCAACGAAAAATTAAAGGTGTTCATGGCGACGGCCTCCCGGAGGCGATGCTGAAACTGCGGAAACTGGCGTAGTGGTCGTCGCTGTAGTACCAGACGTCCGGCGGGTCGCCGCCGGTGACGATGCGCCGCGTCCCGCGGTGCTCCAGCCCCGGCGTGTCGACGGTGTATTCGCGATAGTAGCCGCGCGGGCGTGACGGCAGCCGGTTTTCGCGGTTGCCGAACACGCTGCCGTCCTGGCGGTGCGGGAACGGACCGCCGCGCTGGATCAGGGCGATGGTGGCACGCGCTTCGGGCGGCAGGAACGCCGGCAGGGTGGTGTCAGTGCTCGCGGCCGGCGTGGCCGGCGGCTGCGCCGGTGCAGGCGCCGGCAGCGGCGCGGGATTGGTGAGCGCGGGTGCGAACTGCGGATGCGGCGGCTGCTGCACTGCGCGGATGCCCCACAGCCCGGCGGCGAGCAGCACGATCGCGGCGATCAGTAACACGGGCTTGCGCATCGGGGGGAGGCTCCAGCGAGAACGGCGGGCGCCGCGTTCTGGCGCAGCAGCGGCACAGTATGGGCGAGCGCGGCTGTTCGTGCTCTTAACCACGCGCCAGCAATGGGGGCCTGGCATCGCAGCGGCGTTGCGGACGCCGCTGCAACGCGCGATTCACATTCGACTAACCGGGTGCTGGCGCATGGTAGCCGCCGATCCGCGGCGTCGGCCGGCACTGCCGCTGCGCGTTGGGACGATGTTTCCCCAACGCCGGTCTTGGTATGGTCGCCGGTCGTCCCTACCATTCATCACGCAACGTCCGTCCCTCCGGCGGGCGAAAGTCCAGGAGAACCACATGGCCTACACCCTCCCCAAGCTGCCTTACGCCTACGACGCGCTGGAACCGCACATCGATGCGCAGACGATGGAAATCCATCACACCAAGCATCACCAGACCTACATCAACAACGTCAACGCCGCGCTGGAAGGCACCGAGTACGCCGACCTGCCGGTCGAGGCGCTGGTGTCCAAGCTGAAGTCGCTGCCGGAGAACCTGCAGGGTCCGGTGCGCAACAACGGCGGCGGCCACGCCAACCATTCGCTGTTCTGGACGGTGATGGCGCCCAACGCCGGCGGCACCCCGGTCGGCGAGGTCGCCAAGGCGATCGACAGCCAGCTCGGCGGTTTCGACAAGTTCAAGGAAGCCTTCACCAAGGCCGCGCTGACCCGCTTCGGCAGCGGCTGGGCATGGCTGAGCGTGACCCCGGACAAGAAGGTCGTGGTCGAAAGCACCGCCAACCAGGACAGCCCGCTGTTCGAGGGCAACACCCCGATCCTGGGCCTGGACGTGTGGGAACACGCCTACTACCTGAAGTACCAGAACCGTCGCCCGGATTACATCGGCGCGTTCTTCAACGTGGTGGACTGGCACGAAGTCGAACGCCGCTACCACGCCGCGATCGCCTGATCGCGCCGGCAGCGCCGTCGATCGAAAGGCCGGGTTCGCCCGGCCTTTCCTTTTGTGCGCTCAGGCGGCCGGCAGGCACAGCTTGGCGGTGCCTGGCATGCGATCGGAGTCGTTGCCGGGCACTGCGCCGGGCGTGTCGGCACCGGCGATGTCGCGGTTGTGCCGCGCATACCAGCCGGGGGTTGCGCCGGTGACGCGGCGGAAGCTGTTGACGAAATGGCTCTGGTCGAAGAAGCCGAGTTCGTAGGCCACGGTGCTGACCGAGTGGCGTCCGCTCAACAGCAGTTGCCGGGCGCGTTCGATCCGCCGCTGCAGCAGGTATTGCATCGGGCTGTGGCCGGTGCTCAGGCGGAACATGCGTGCGAAGTGATAGCGGCTGACGCAGGCAGCATTGGCGATGTCGGCCAGGCCGATGCGTTCGGCCAGATGGTGGTCGATGTAGTGCTGGGCGCGGGCCAGTGCGCACGGGCGCAGGCCTTTGCCGGCGGCGCTGGCGGCGGGTGGATCGTCGGTGGCGGTGGAGCGCGGGGCGGGAGCGTGGGGGCGGGGCATGGCGTGTCTCCTGGGAAGCGCCGGAACCGCACGCGCGCGATCTCCGCTGGCGCCTGCGGCGTGCGCGTGGATGCGTTTCCGGGACCTGTCCATGCTGCTGCCG
>Ga0308160_10002683_pt1 | contig 21070 bp, 21 predicted proteins | sample PhyFR1_FD_201036 | JGI IMG/M metagenome (GOLD analysis project Ga0308160, IMG submission 201036) | Phyllosphere microbial communities from UC Gill Tract Community Farm, Albany, California, United States - DLSLF.R1 | ecosystem: Host-associated > Plants > Phyllosphere > Unclassified | place: USA...
ATTCGAAAAAGAATTTTCAGGAAAGTATAAATCAATTATTTTTTTCTGTTCTTCCTTCTCAATAAAAAATTTACAAAAATTTGAAAAAAGGATTTCTTTTTGATGCGATATAAAATATTGGATTATATTATTTTTATTCATATATTAACCTTTAATAATTAGAGTATAGGCATAAAGCAGCATTTCTACTATACAACATTATACCATTCGATATATATTTGATTTTATCTTTTTCTGATGAGTTTTTTAAAATATACGCTCCCATAACAGATAAGTCCCTGATAGTAGCTTCTCTTAAATCTTTTGAATCTTTCTCAATAAGTGGCTTAGTATTTTTCCAAAAAAAAGTAAAGCTTCCATCTTTATGCCAAGTTCTATATATATTAATAGTAGAAGAGTTCTGCTCATAATTATTATTACTTCCTCTTTTTTGAGTAACATTTAAATATTTGAAGATAGCAGCAATAGAAGGAATATGATCCGGTGTTAATCTGTCACTATTATTTCCATGATATATGATTAAATTATCAATATTTTTTTTATAAGAATTAACATTAAATAAAGGTCGGCTATAATCATAATTTTGCAAGGGAGATAATATTGTACTATTTACATTTTGTTCAAATGAATATTTATCTTGATCTAAATATATTTTAGCTTGTGATTTACTGCATGTTCTCTTATTTTGCTTGTATGTTTTTTCATCAACTAAAGAAGCTTTAGCCTGTAATTCATTATATATTTCATTATATAATGAGCTTTGTAAGATTTCTTGATAAGTTATATTACTTGCAATTTCAGCCCCAGCATATGCTACTGTTCCTACTGCTACAGTTCCAATTGTATTTTGAGTTATCTTTTTATAAATAGATTTACCCGCTTTTTCTACAACAATACCTTCCGCACTTAAAGTTCCAGCATTTATTAACCCTTGCTTCGTGATTCGTTGGTTAAGAAATTTATTAGGTTGAGAATTTAATTGTTTACTATTAATATTATTAAGGGTTTTATTTTGTTCAATTTTTTTTATTTTATCTAATTTATTTTGTTTGGTTCTTTCAGAATCAAATATAGTAGGGTTGTCTTGGCTGTTACCTGAAAAATAGTTATAAGCATTTCCAATTAAATCACCAGAATGCAAATTAATAGTTATATTTTCAGAATTACAATTAAAAGATATTACAGTTAAAATAAAAAAAATATTTTTCATAGTTAATCCTTCCAAAAAAATTACTTAATTGTACTATAAAATTTTATTAAAAACAATAACTTTTTCTGAGGCAAATAAATTTACGTATATATATTTGACTTCATAAAAAATTTAATCATAAATTACCTGTGGACAAATGATGCCATTCCAGAGCACATATGGAAAAACCTTTCGAGGTAATCAATCAAAAAAAATAGTTCCTGAAATTTTAATTTAAGTGCTCAAAATTAGGAGAATATTATGAGTTATGTTGATAAAGCCAAAAAAGAAGCTAAACGTTTACTCACACTTTCCAAAAATTCCAACAGAGTTGCAGGAAAAAGTGAATCTTCAATCACAATTAATAATTTAAATGATTGTCTAAAAATAATATCATTAATTAATGGTTATAAAAACTGGCATGATTACAGATTAAATCTTGAAAGAAAAGATATGATGTCAAACAAAAAAGATTTGAATCTGCAAAGGAAAGAAAATAAAAAAATAATATATGAGAAAGATTTTTTTTTGCAAAATATACCTTTAATTACCTATTTTTATAAAAAAAATGAGTATATTGTATCAAATATAAAAAAACATATACCTATAGTAATAGGGCATAAAAAAGAAAAAAATAATAGTATATTATCTTTAAAGAAACAAGAAGAAAAAGAGTGGTTATTAACTGAATATCCTGTTTATATTCAGGGTAATGCAGGTAGTGGAAAAACAGAAACATTATTATCTTTTTGCCATGAGTATATAAAAAATAATGAAGGGGTTGTTTATATAAGTAATGGGGATAATTCCGTTTACTCTAAACTTTTTTATTGTGCTAAAAAAGCAGAAAGAATTCAGGATTTATATTTGTTAAATTTAGATAAAATCAGCAAAGATGGATTTTTAAAAGAAAAAACAATATCTCATACTATAGATCCCCTAAACTCAATGAATGGATGTCAGTATTATTTTATTAATCTTTTTGGTGAAAAAATAGGGAACATAATACACTCAATGGTAAAAGTTTTAAATGCAAATAATGAAATGTTAACCGTACAATCTCTACCTTCTTTCTTAATGATAAAAAATTTAATTGAATGGCAAAAAAAATATCAATTGAAAGAAATAGAATTATACTTAAATTTCATCAATTATCAGAATGAAATAAATGAAGAAGTTTTAAATAATCACATAAAAGAATGTCAAAATGCATATGAAATAATAAAAACTATTCTGGAATACCAACATTTATTTAGCCATACACCTTCCATTGATATGATTGACATATTTAAACAAAGGAAAATATTAGTTATATCCTCTAAAAGTGCAGAGAAACATGAATTGAGTGTAATGCTAAATTCCTTTTGTGATATGATTTTATTTACGTCTGAAAGATTAAATGATCTAGGTCATTTACAAAATATAGTGTTAAATGATTCAGCCTATTACTTAAACAACTCTAATATAAAAGTTTTATTAGATATAACTGGAAAAAGTGAAAATAACTATATTTTCGGAAGTTGTAGTTATCATAATTATCCAGGTAATGAATTTGTTATGGAAATGTCAAAAACTTTTTTGTGTATGCACAGTAGTTCAGACTCTCTGCCTTTATATTTGAAGATGCAGGCTCTTGATAATATGCAAAGCGTCCCTCCTTTGTTTTATAATATTAAAACAAGAAATTTTAAAGATACTCAGTGGTCTCCACCAGAAGATTTAAACCCAGGTTATATGTATGTTTTCTCAAATAATAAAAATATTAATGAAGGGAATATTATAAATAATGAGATTAAATATTATATAGAAAAAATTTTAGCTATTTATAAAATACCTGACGATTATAAAATAGATAATGTATATTTAATAGAACATAAATAATAATTATATGGTAATTGACATCTTCCCCGTCATGAAGGACGGGGTTTTATGGAAACTATGAGCAAAAATTAATATAAATCAGGCATAATTATATTAAAAGTATTTTTTACTAAAGAATATATTGCATTATTAAATAATAGAATTATATTAACAACAATAAATAACTAAACAGGTTTTTAATGGAAAAGTTCGAAATTAATGAATTAGAAGAAAAGTTCGAAGGGAGTCATATTATAATAGATTTGGATATGCCTGTTTCTATACTTGAAGAAAGAACGTTTTATTCTGAGAAAATTTGCAATGAAGAATTAATAAAAATAATAATAGATTTTGCCTACAGGAATGGAAAATACTTGCAAGATTTATTTGAAGACAATCAGTGTTCATATCTTTCTTGTTTCAATGATCCTTATGACGATGAATGGTCAATTATTACAGAAGTTTTAAAAGAATTTCATCCATTATTATACGAAAAATGGATTTCACAAAAAGAAAAAATTAATAACATAACAATTAGTTTTCCTGTATAATGAAATCCACGTCTACATATATTTTAAATAATTCGATTGTTTAACCATGTTCTTTCATCAGGTATTATCAATCCATTATCCAGGCTATGTTTAGATAAATTGATGATGGCTTGCTTCTGATTAGGGGTCGCATAACAATAAACACAACCATGCGTACAGGTATCATACTGACCAATATCAATGCTTTTTACACATCCACATGCTTCACGTTGCCCTTTATCTTTTTGTTTTGTTACTTTAATTCCAAAAACTTTTTTAATGTATTCATCATCAACACATTTAGAGTGTTGAATTCCATAATGTTCTAAATCTATGCTTTCTGAGCATGAGAACATTTCCTTCCCTTTAATTTTGTTAGTTTCTTTCAAACCATTTAAAAGTAGCTCAAGATCTTTCTTGTTTTCAGGCTTAATTAAATCTTTCACTCCAGTAAAACCATAATGTGATAAATATGAACCAACATGATTATAAATATCTAAAAAACTGATAACTACACGAGAACCATGATGAATACGATTATTAAGTTCATTATAATTTTTAATAACCCTTTCTACTGAAATTTGATCACATACCACAATCGGATCAAAACGATGAATAACTTTATCAGCACCAATAATCTCTGCAAGTTGATTAAATGTATCAATAGCCTTTAAAGGATGAGGCGTGTTGCCGTCAATATTTTTTCCGGTAGGAGACTTAATAGAATGACCAGTTATAGTATACTGAAAGTAAAATTTATAACCTAAGTCTTGTAGTTTTTGAATATGACCTTTGCGAATCATGTTAGCAGCATTTCTTGTCCAAAAAACAATCACATCAACATTATCAGGATTAATTTCATTGGAATAAATTTCACCATTATATGGGTTTTTTCTGTAAATTTTTCCATTTTCTATTTGTTTCATAAACCAGTCAGAATAAAATGCAGGAATATCGGTTCTACGGCTTGCAGATATAATCATTTTATTAACCTTATCTTGAATTATGTGTAAAAATTATATCATAAATAGGGAAATTTAACAAAAAATTAAATATTGGTTTATTTGATTTTTGTCAAGAACCAAAAGGTTAAATTAAAGCTATATTCCCTTCCTTCCCTGGAAAGATAATATAAAATTAAATTTTTTTACCCCCCTGCTTATCTCGTTCTTTTTGTTTATGATCTGTCCTTTTTTTGTTATACTCAAATTTTTCTTTAGCAATAGCCAGTATGTCTATATTATTATGTTCGCAGAAATCCAACAATCTAATGAATAAGTCAGAAAGTTCTACAGAAAGTCCGTCATAATCAGGTAAATGCTTATCAGGTTCATTTTTAATCAGATATTCAGTCGCTTCTGAAAGTTCTGAATGCATTAGGGAAATTTTAGATAAAAGAAACACTTTAAATTCAGATAAATCCATTCTCATAATTTCATCAATTTTAAGATGAATATTATTAATATCAATAGAATTTCCTCTTCTTACATTTTCAAGTTCTCTGGATAGAACCAAGTGCATTAAATTCAATCTGACTGCATTTAACTCAATATCTCGGTTTTCTGGAGCTTCATTCCACCATCCAACTTTAATATTATTTTGATGAATTTCTTTTTTAAAATTATTAAACATATATCACCATATTGTATAAAAATAGAGGTTTAATTATATACAACTATTTTTTATTATCAAAATAATTTCATAAAGTAAAATAAGCCTACTCTCATTTTTTTATGTATATTAAAAAAATATTCTTATTATGCTGTAAGTTTATATTATAAAGCTATATAATATAAACTTACCAGACTAAGCATAAGGATAAAAAAATGAACCTTCTCAATTTACATCTCAAAGAGGCAAAAATTTCCTTTATCAAAGAAAAAAATTTAGAAAAAACTATGAAGATTTTAACTAATAAAGATATTATACATGGATTTGAATTGGGTTATATAGTTTATAATATAATTCAAGATTCAAACCCAGAACAAAATAGTTTAAAAAATGAACTTCTTACTAAATTAAAAAAAGGTGAATATAAAAAACCTCATGAATATGAGATGCACGAATCTCCTTTTAAAGATTTAAATCATTTAAATGATTTTATTGAAGAAGCTACTGCCCAGCTTATACATGGGAAAATAAATGATAGCTGTTCTATTATTTTCCAAATACAAAATAACTTTCACTCGGCATATGTTATTTATCAAGTTTTAAATAACTTGGATGGATATTTAGAAGAATATCCTGATTTACAAATATTTAAGAATGAATTTTTAAAAGAAATCTCCGAAGATTGGAAAAAACCATTACCTATAATTAGAGAATTTGAAGATAAAGCAGAAATTTATAATGTTCATGAGAAAAAACTAAATTACTTTACCCAAAAGGTTATTGCTTCATTAATTATTAATAAAGATGTAAAAAGTACATTAGAGATTCTTAGAAATGAAGATTTTCAATTTGCTAATGGATTTGAAAATGCATTTTTAGTATACCAGGTGAATCAAGAATTAAAGAAAAATATTGATAATGAACCACAATTAGCAACAATACAGTATGAGTTTATGAATGAATTAAAAAAAGGACAAAGCAAAGCTTTTATAGAAAATAATCCTGATGAATTTCCAAGAAAGAATGATTCTCTTGATATGTATTTAAAAGAGTCAGTAGTATCACTTATTCAATATGGTAATATTAATAATACTATGGATATTCTTAGACAGATTCAAAATACTTTTCAAACAGCTTATGTAATAAATGCTTTAATAAATACATTAGATTCATATTTACCAGATTATCCAAAATTGGCAGAAATAAAATATTATTTTCTGAATGAAATAAAATCAGGTGAGCATGAATTTATGTTTCAACATAATAATAAAAAACTCAAGTTTTAATTTAATTGTGAAGTTAATAAAAAAGGAACCAGAAGGTTCCTTTTTATTATAGTTCGATTATTAACGTAAAAGTGATAATACATTCTGTGGATTTTGATTCGCCTGTGAGAGAACAGACATTCCAGCCTGTTGCAGGATCTGCGCTCGACTCATATTAGCCACCTCTGTAGCATAGTCAGCATCCTGTATACGAGACTGAGCAGAGGAAAGATTAGTTATAGTGTTATTAAGATTGTTTATGGTAGACTCAAAACGGTTTTGAGTTGCACCAAGACCAGAACGAGCAGTATCTATTTTGCCAATTGCAGCGTCTATATCTGCAAGAGTTGTATCACCAGATGCCGATACAGTAGAAAGATCTACAGACGCAATACCCAGAGTAGTTGTATCTGCTTTAGCTTTTGAAAGATCGATTTCAATAACATCACCATCATTAGCACCAATCTGAATATTTACTTTACCAGAAGCACCTGCACTGCCATCAAGAACATTAATACCATTAAAAGTAGTTTTTGAAGCTATGCGGTTAATCTCTGCAAGACGTGCTGTAACCTCGTCCTGTAAGGAGGTAAGGTCAGTATCACTGTTAGTTCCGTTTTTTGCCTGAACCGCAAGTTCACGAACACGTTGAAGGTTGTTGTTTATTTCATTCAAAGCGCCTTCTGCGGTCTGAGCCATTGATATACCATCATTGGCATTTCTTGCAGCTTGGGTCATACCTTTAATCTGAGAAGACATACGGTTAGCAATAGCCTGACCAGCAGCATCATCCTTAGCACTATTAATACGAAGACCTGAAGAAAGACGTTCAATAGCAGTTCCAAGTGCAGACTGAGATTTATTCAGATTATTTTGAGCAACGAGAGAAAGAGTATTTGTATTAATTACAGGCATATTTCGTATCCTTATATAAGTTTAAATTTATATGGCATTTTTGCCATGAAATAATTATCGGTACTAGTTAGATAAGCTTTAATTTTTTTTTTAAAAAACTGTTTAAGTGTTACTTTTTTAATCAATTTTTTATTTAGTATTTTGATTTATAATATTTTTTAAAGATTATTTTATTTTCTATTGATTTTGTTTTTGATTAACTTAGTATATGTGATACAAAAAATAATTATAAAGAGGTGTGTAATGCAACAAAAAAAAGAGGGTGAGTTTGAGTTAAACTGGTGGGGTGTTATAGATAAAATAGAGGAAAATGAATGTGAAGCCCGAATATATAATGTAAAGGATAATGAGTTGGTTGATGTAATTACCTTCGATAAGAAGGAGTTTTCACAAGAAGACCAATCAAGAATTGATTTAAATATTGTATTTCTCTGGACTTTGGCATGTAAAGATAACCAATATAGTTCTGTATTTAAATTAAAAGAAAAAAGAGATTTAACCGAAGAAGAAAAAGAAAGGAAAAAAACAGAAATCCATGAGACTCTTGAATTTATGAAATCAATTGTTTAATTAAAATTTATTCAACACAAAGTATTTTTCTACAAAAAAAGAGGCTTATGCCTCTTTTTTGTTTATATTGAATTAAGCTGCTTTAGGAACTTCATCTGTAGCAGTATTATTCCCATTATATACTCGATTTTCAACTTGATTGCGAATGTTCTCCACATTAAAAATAATATTGTTCAGGAACTCTTTAACTGCTTCATTTACTGTTGTATTTTTTGACATAATAACCTCTGAAAGGTGTTAGTTTTAGTTACGGTACAAAGTGAAATTAGTATCTTGTAAAGTGAGTTTAATCACATTTTGACACTGATTTTTTTAGTTATTTAAAATAAATAATTTGACATTTAATTACAGATCGCTTTAACTCTTAAAACAAATGAAAGAATATATCATATATATACTATAAAAAATTTGATCAATATAACATATTATTTTTTATAAGTTATTTAGTAAAAGTAGAATTAATATTCTATATAAAAAAATAAATAAAAATAATATTCTAAATATTTTATTTTTCGCCTTATATCTTTGACAAAACTGAGTAAAAGAAGTTTAACTTATTTTATAAAGTTATTTTATCATTTATTTGTCATATATTAAGGTTATTTATGAATTTCAAAAAAAACAAAGGGTTTACTTTAACTGAAATTTTATTAGTTTTAGTAATTGCTGCTGCAATAGTAATAGCTGCTTTTATTATTTACCCGAAAGTGAATGCAGAGAGAATAGCAGATAGTGAAGCTAAAAGAGTTATGAGTATTGCTGCGGCTGTGAAAAGTCTTTATGGCTCTAAGGCTAACTATAATGGATTAACTCTGGATGTATTAAAAAATTCTGATGCTATAGATAAAAGAATGTTTAGTAAAATGGATGGTGGAATGCCAGTAACTGAATTTAATGCATTATTGTCAGTAGCTGATGCGGGTATGTATTTTAAAATAGATTATACTCAAATGAAACAAGATTATTGTATAAGATTTGTTCCTAAAGTAGGTGCCGCTGCTACAATAATTCAGGTAAATGGTATTGATGTTATGACACCTAATAAACCTCTTGATGTAGCCAGTGTAAGCTCCTTATGTAGCTCAACACCTATCCAGACAGTATCATTCTTCTTTTTATAAGAATAAAAGCCCGTAAGGGCTTTTATTTTTTGTCAATTTTTTATTTATATTCTTTTTTTAACATAATTACTGTTAGGATTATTATTAATATTCTCAATGATAGAGAATTTTTCTATATTGATAACGATAAGATCGGTTATTTTAGATATATTACTTTTTCTTTTAATATTATAATTATTGATATCTTTTAGTTTAACAGAAATAACGGAAATTTCATTTCCAGTATAACTTATAGTTAATTTAAAAGTTTGATTTTTCAATTCATAAAAAGATGGATTATCTGGTGGAATAATATTAACCAAATCAAAAGTTGTTGAGGTAAGCTTTTCTTTTAATGATTCCATTACAGGTTTTATAAAATGGACATTTATATAGTTAATAAAATCATCTTTATTAGATTTATTTACGTTCATATGCTCACAAACAATATTCTTGATTTCTGTTACCACATTTTCGCCATTTTCTAACTTAAATCTTTTTTCATTTTGATTAGAGTCTATAGTTATGATTTGTTCATCTTTAATAAATATATCAAAATTAGGAACATTAAGAATTTCTATTAATGGTTTACTACCAGGATAATTGGTGCCAATATATGAGTTGACACGAAGAAAATTATTATGTACATCTGTTAAAAAATTTAAAGATTTACCAGAAGTTAAATCTTTTGAGATAGCCCATAATAAACGCTCATATCTACTACTAATGATAACTTCATTTTCCTTTACAGGTAAATTATAGTTTAAAGTAAATAAAAAGTTGCTCATTTTTTTAGGTTTGAATTTAATGATTTCATCATGTAGAGAACAAAAAGAACGATATTTTTTCAGGTATATGTGGGTCATAATATCTGAAACCAAATCTTGAAGTGAATGGGAATTCAATTCATATTTTTTATTATTAGGGGTAAATAATTTAGAAAAATTATCTGCAAATGTAGACTCATAGTAAGGAAGATCAATGTTTTTTCTCTGATTACTAATTTCTATATTGTATGTTATAAGCAAAGAATCAGTATCAAAAAATATAAAATGCTCTGTTGTTTTAAAAAAATCCTGATGAAGAATAAAAGACCATCCTAATTCAGTCCTTTCTTTATGAGATGCCTGATGAATTTTTCTGACAAAGGATGTTTTTGTTATATTATTATTAGTAAAATATTCCTTTTCTGAGTTTTTAAATACTTTTATAAAATCTAAAAAAAATAATTGAGCTAAAAGAATCTTATCCTCACCTGGATTAATGCTATCCTGAGAATATATTTTTTTATTATGAATAAAAAAAAGAGATAAAAGATCATACTTACTTTTTTTAATATCCTTTTTGATTTTTTTAATGACTAAATCTGTTTCTGGATGTAGTGTAAAATTCATTATTCTTACCTTATTTATTTTGCTTTGTTATAAAATAAACGATATATTTTTTTATCGCAAATATTTATAAAATGTGAAATTCAATAAATATTTCTAAATTTATTTGATTTGTGAGTGAAAAATAGTATGGTTAATTAATAAAATAAGAAGAGGTAAATATATGAATGAAATATTAGTTAATGCAAATTACAGGCATGAAAAAACAGGTAATAATTACCATACTTTATTACTGTCTTCAAATGAGGATGATAATCAACAAATAGTTTATATAGATAGAGATAAAAAAATATGGAGTAAAAAGGTAAGCAGATTTTTAAATGGAATGACGTTTTTAAATAAAGAGCAAGGATATAATAACATACATGAAATGTCAGATTTTTATCCTAATACAGGCGATTTCTACTATGATGTAAGAAGTGGTCAAAATAAAGCTTACCCTGCATGTAGTGTATTGTATGTAACTAATATACATGCAACTCATGATGATTATCCAGTAACTGTTTTCTATTTATATGATGGCTTAATTAAGTATTTACCACTCGAAAAATTTAATGAGAATTTTAAAAAATAAGAGCATAAGCTCTTATTTTTTTATTCATTCAAAATTAATTTAAGTTTTTAATTATTTGCATCAACATATAACCATGTTGATCTATAGATACAGGGGAAACTTGATTAATATTACTAACAGACAAGGGATCGACTGAAATAGACGAAAGATACGCATTAATAAGTTCATTTTCTTTTTCAGAAATCAGTAATACTGTTTGTTTGTATTTTAATATATTTTCCAGATAAAAACAGGATTTTAAATTATCTATATCTAATTCAAACAACACGCCATTAGCTTGTTTATCTTTCTTATAGAAAAAGATATTGATACCTATATCTATTAGGGTATATGCTTTTTTATTCCATGCCGATTCCTCTGATATATTATCACAATTTACATCCATAGATTTAATTATATATTTTTTAATTGTTTCTTTACTACTAAATGCTAATAAAGAATTATCAACTTGAGGTTTTTTTTGTATATTTATTTGTTGAGCCTGTAATGTATTCCAATTCTTAAATCCAAGAGATTTTGATAAGGCTTCTAAAATATCTGTATGTTTTATTTGGGGATTATTTAAGTTTCTTTTGATATGATAAGCAAGATCTTTGATATCTTTTAAGGTAGATAAATCGTATTTTTTCATTTTTATTCTCCAGTAATTTTTTTGATAAGTCTTCTCATTGCTTAACTAAAATTAAGGGAAAATTTCAGTTTAATTTTATGTTCACTTTTTTTCCATCTGAATATCAGGAGAAGGGATGGCGGTGGCCTTCAATAATACTATTATTGAAGTGTTTTATTGTCAAATTTTTTCCTTAGCTATTTGATATAGTTTAGCTGAACAGCTAAGAAATAAGTTTTACATAAGAAAAGGCTTTTTAGAGTTAAAAAGCCTTATATAAATGGTCATATATTTAATTAATTAATCGATTATAATCTTGAAGTCTCAAAACATCTATACCAAAAGAATCAAGCCAAAAAAGAGGTTGTTTATCTTTAAATTTTTGTTTTTTTACATTCCTTAGATAATTATTGTAATTATGAATAATATTCATTTTTATTAATGAAAAGTTGTCATCTTTTATTTCAGATCCTAATAAAATACATTCTGTTATTATTTTTTTTAACAGGAACCCCTGTTTTTTATGACCAATAACGACATTATCTTTTATTAATTGGTGATAAGTTTGTTCCAGTATTTCTAATTTAGAGGGAGATTGAATTTCATTATTTACAATCTGAATTAATCTTTCCATTCCAAAACCTACATCAATGCTTGTATTTAAAGTATTAACTATATTTCCTATTTCAATGTCATTTTTATAGAATTCAGTGCAATAACCACCAATATTACCATCAGTCCATATACATTCATTGTCTTCTTTTATTAAAACATCATATTTATCATATAAGCATGACCATTCCGAAATTTTATTGGGATGTATAGTAACATAATCCGGTTTTATTCCTAATTTATTCAGGAAAGACCACATAAAATCAATCGTTTTTTCTAAAGACCATTCACGGAAAGAATATAATCCGATCATATGAAAAATAAGATAGTGGGTGCCATCTCCAATTTCATCCCAATCATTTAACCTTAAACATGTTTGAATATTAGAAAAAGTATCATGATAATTATTATCAGAGTATAGTGATTTAAATTGTTGCATACCAGATGTGGTAAATAGGGTCGTTGAATCAGGACTTATAACAGAATCGTTAATAGAGAAGGGAATACCATATTGAGTGGAATGTTGTTGATATATTTCAATTAATTTATTGCGTTTAGCGATGTCATAGCATCCTCCTGGTTTTTTTTAATATTTTTGTTTACTACAATTAAAAATATATATGTGTGAATATAAAAAGTCAAAGTTTTTTCGATATGAATTTGTAATTTAGTAAATTTAATGTTATTGTACTCAAGACAATAACTGTTTTAAATTATAAGGGAACAAAAATGTATAGCTATATTACAGTATTATCTAACTGGATGTTAGGTTTTGATAAATATAACAGGATTTACAGTAAAAAAAATCTACAAGAAAGCTCTTTTCCTGATAAGTTTTATTTATTAAAACAAGATGAAATAAATATAGGTTTAGATAAGGCTCATAAATTAATAGAAAAAATAAACAAAAAACATAATTTAATTTATTCTGAAAATCGAGTAATAAAAATCAACACTTTACCTCTAACAAAAGTCCATAAAAATACTAAAAATGGTAAAGGTTGGTTTATTAATGAAAATTCTATTTCTGTTGAGAGTCTTGAAATTCTTAATGGTAATGTATGGGAAAGTATATCTATAGAAAATTTAACCGCTTTGTCTTATAAGATTTCTTTTGATTTAAAGAGATTCGAAGAACTTGTTCCAAGGACTCTTTCTTTCCTTCCTATAGCTTCCGCATGTCAGGCAAAATGTAAATTCTGTTTTTCTGAAAGTTCTATATCGGTTGAACAAGAAAAGAGAATTTCAGATTTTGTTGATTTAGAGAAATGGTGTAAAAAAGCACAAGAAGCAGGTGCTCAAAGATTTGTTATTACTGGTGGTGGTGATCCTGGAGTTTTAAGATATGAAGAAATATTAAATATCCTTAACATATCTTCATTATATTTTAAGAAAAATGTTATGATAACAAATGGTATTTTCCTTTCAAGGTTAAAAGAAAATGAAATTGTTGAAAAAATGAAAGAGCTTAAATCCTATGGTTTAAGTGTATTATCACTATCTTATCATCATTTTAATCCTGAAATAAATAAAAATATTATGGGGGTAGACACCAAAATAGAAAAAATATTAACAGCAATACAATCACTGAATAAAAAAGATATACCAGAAATAAGATTAGTATGTGTATTACAAAAAGGTGGAATAGAAAATAAAGAAACATTAGTGAATTATTTAAATTTTGCTGCCAAAAATAATATAAATCAAATATGTTTAAAAGAATTATATGTGGCATCCACTTATGAGTCTTTATATTCTAAATCTCAGGAAAATGACTACTGCGTAAAAAACCAGGTATTCTTGAGTGATATTCAAAAAGCAGTATTAAGTTTGGGTGCTGAAAAAGTATCTGAACTTCCCTGGGGATCACCTGTATATAAAATAATTATAGATGGTAAAGAAATATTGGTATCTAACTATACAGAACCTTCCACCGGGTGGGAAAGAAAGAATGGTATAGCAAGAAGCTGGAATTATATGGCAGATAAAAAATGTTATGCTTCATTAGAAGATGTTAATAGCATTATTAAGCTATAATAAAAGGGGTTTATATGAACTATAATGAATTTTTAGAACAAAAAAAAGAAATACTAAATAACAGTAATATTATAGATATGAGTGAAAATAATTTATATAAATTTATCAAAGAAAGGCTATCATTATCAGAAATGTCAGGTAAAGTAAAAGGTCATGTAAATGGAAATGTTCATAGATGTCATTTGGTCGAAGATTGGCTGAATTATTTTAATTTACCCCAAGAATTTAAAAAATATATTGGTGTATCTAATGGAGTAAGGCATTCTTTAGATATTTTAATGGAAAAATTTGAGGATAAAAAGTGGTATATACCTAAAGATGTGTATCCTGTTTATCAAGAAAAAGCTAATAGTTTATTAAAAGTTGATTATGAGCAATATAAAACTTTAGTTTATGATAATGTATATAGAATTAATGGAATACCCAACGATGTTGAAGTTATATTAACAATAAATCCTTTTAAGCCATACGGAAGAAAAATGTTAATATCTGAAATAAATACATTAAGGGACTGGTTAAATGCGAATAAAGAAAGAAGGCTAATAATAGATTGTGTTTATATGTTAAGTATTGATGAATATGATGAAATTTTTAAATTATTTGATGATACTCAGCAAGTTTATTTGCTTTTTTCTCTTTCAAAGACTTGGTTAATACCTAATGTTTTAGGTTTTACTTTTATTCCTGAAAATGATTTAAAAGTAACAAAAGAAATATTTAAAAATTTAAATATTAATAAAAAAGAACTCAATACAGCCTTTTTAGCTTTAAATAATTATAAAGACAGACCTGAATTAGTAAAGCAAGTATTAAGAGATCAGATTAATATAGCCGCAAGTAAAATAAAAGAATTTGGGATAATCAATGATTTCGATAATCCGGGGTATCTTTTCTATTCAAATAAAAGTTTTGATTTTTGGATTGAAAAAGGAATTTTGACAATTCCAGCTACGGTATTCGGTGGACAGGATGGTGTTATAATATCTACATTAGTTAATTAGAAAAAAATATTGATAAAATGTATTATTTAATGTTATAGTTGCATGTTCACTTTATTGTTAGTGATATTTTTGCAGCAATGCGAAAAGCTTTTGTTATACCAATGGATGTTTAGGTGCGGGGATTCTGCTAAATAATCGATATAACAGAAGTCAGGAATCCTAAGAGCCTGTCACTGGACAGGCTTTTTATTTTTATTATAATCTTTTTTTAGAATAATCAGGACTGGAAAGTGAATGTTCATTTGTTAAAGTGTTATTAAGACTTTTAAGTAAAGCTTGTTTTTCTTTTTCCACTAAAAGAATTCTGATTTTATCAGCTTGATTTTTATCTATTACTTTTATGTTATTAGAGTAATTAACGATCTCATCATAAGAAAGTGCTTCTTTTTTATTTTGAGATAGGTGAATATAAATTAAAATATCAAGGCCTTTATCAACAGGAATATCATTATTTATAATATGTTCATTTATTTTCCTGTATATTTTTGTTGAATCGCTAATATATTCCAGTATTTTAAAACCATTGTCTTGTAAAGCCTTAAACATTTGCAAATAAGGTTTTTCATTTATAAATTTATTCAAAACTGAGTTTTGCCAATGCTTATGCTCATCATCAATATGAACATTCATTCCTAAGTCTATATATTTTTCTATAATAGAAGGGTTATTGTTAAATATTATTTGATCGTTTCCATAAGAATAATGAGAAACAAGCTCATTATTATCTATATGGAATTGATACCTGTCATTTAATTGTTGTAAAAATAATGGTGTCATTTTTTTACTATTAAATACGAATCTATTTAATAACTTATTTATAAGATTTTTATCCGTATTTATACTCTCAAAGAAATCAATAAGATTAAAAAATTTTTCTATTTTCTTTTTAGTATTAACATTGGTATCAACATTTTTATTAATATTTATATCAGTCAGAATAAAGCCTCTTTTAGTGACTTTTTTTATGTCATCAATATTTGCAGAATAAATGGCATCTTCCAGATAATTATTAGATTGTAAGAAATGAGTAGGGTAATTATAGTTTTTTAGTAAATAGTCAACTTCCTGTAATTTATTTTCTTGAAATAATAAAGTCATCAAATCATGACCGTAAAAATATTCACCTTTCATTCCGTTAGGATATAAGTTATGTTGATAAAATAAATCTATATATTTAAAAGAATTTGCATTCTTACAGGCAGTTAAAAATAAATTATTTTCTAAGACTGAACAAAAAGACATATAATCATTTTTTAATAAATATTCCACTGTAAAATACAAATCTTGAGATATATATTTTTGAATATTTTTATCAATAAATTTTCTATACAATAATAAATCTTCTTTCTTTATAATTTGTAATTTTTCTGTATTATTTGAAACAAGAATGTCTGATATTTCTTTGCTCTTCATGTTAAATCCATTATAAATATGTTTTATAAATTATAACGGATTTAAATAAAAATATCTACTTACCAGATAACTCCTGCTCTTTAAATATATCAACTAATTCATTCCATAAAGCATTATTGGGTGGTGTCATATTCTCTATATCTTCTTTATTCATAGATTGTAGTTTTTTAAAATCTTCTATAAAAATAGATAAATTATTTTGTTGTTCTGTATGAGTTAAGGGTGCATCAAAATAAAGTAAAGAATATATGCAAGAAAATAAATCATCAAGAGTAAATAAAGTTTTAATATTTACCTGTTTGATGTCATCTTTTTTAGTATATTCGGATTCCACTTTAGAAACACAATGATTATCCGTAGCGAAAATCTCACTTTGATATAACATATTGTTATCTAATAATATTGGAACATCCTTATAACTTAAAACATCAATAAGAGGATCTCCTGTAAAAGATTTTACTTGACCATCTTTATTGTAAAATAAATTATAATAATGATTAATATTATAAGTACAAACGCCAGTATGAATTAAATAATTTTCTCTATCTTTTAAAGCAAAAAGTTGTTCAAAGGATAAAGATTCTGGGTATTCTTTAATTTCTTTAAGAGAACCATTCTTTGAAAATGAAATTTTAATCCATTCATCCTTAGAGGAAGCTTTATTTTTGTCCTGATTTAGATAATCAATGTAAGATGTAATATCTTTTTTAATAATATGTTCAACCGTTTCTTTCCAGGGCAAAAAGGAAGTAAGAAGATCTAAAATAGTAACTCCTTCTTCAAGCTCAATGGTTGTGGATAAAAAATATGTAATAAATGATGGGTCTTTTTCAAAACCTGCTGCCAGTTGAAAGAATGTTAAAGGTATAGATTCTTGCTTTAAATGTTCAATATCAATCTGCCCATTTTTGGTAAAGATTAAAGTGAAGTTTTCTAACATAGATCTATTTATAAACATACTTTCTCCTGATTTTAGTCGAATATATCAGTATATATTTTAAAAATATAAAGTCAATAAACTAAATAACATTTTCTCTTGTACATCCATAACTTTCTTTGGTTATAAAATCATTAAGTTTAAAAACATCTTTAAAACTTGTGTTTTTTACTTCGTGTAAAGATTTATTAAGGTAATATTTAACATTTTCAGCTTGATCTAAACATGATATACCAATTGTTTTGTTTAATTTTATATCATGTTTCTGAATATTCTCTTTTACCATATCCAAATCTTTCTGAATAAATAAATACAAGTCATCTAAATCTAAATATGCAAAACGTAATGAATCCTGATATTTATTATGGATATTAGTTAAATCAACGATTCCTTCATAAGGTTTTTCTTTTAACTCATGATTAAGGAATCCAGCCCCATGACGTGTTTTATAACAACGGGTCGCGTAAATAACCTCAAGGTCTTTAATTTCATTTTGAATACATAGTTCAATAACATTTTTTAAACCAGTGTTGGAGCGTGTAACATGAGGAAAATAACCCATAGTTTGATCGAGCATAAGACCTTGTGCTCCCTCAAAAATGATGTCATAACCTTTAAAATAATCCTGATAAAGATCATTAATACCTAATATTAATGTTCTGTTCATTTCTTTTACATCATCAATATATCTGTCAATAACACTTTCATTTAATATAAAAGAGTTTTCCTTTAAAAAATCATTCAGACCTAGTTCATCAATTCTTCTTTCAAAAAATGCTCTTATAATAATAAGTTTATCTCTTAAACGTGGAATAGAATAAGTATCTTTTATTTGTAATGTTTTATGTCCAACTTCAGAACGATGAATTGTTTCTCCAATACCCAAACCACATGATCCATGTTTAGCAGAACCACGAGATTCTTCCAACCATTGATTTATAATCATATCATAGGGAGTAGTTAAATATGCTTCATCATGACAAGCTATAACAGGATGTAATCCCATTTTATTAAGTTGCTTTAATTCTTTTAAAAATATTAATGGGTTAATTATAAAATGTCTGGACAAATACCCTCTCGCATTGGGTAAAAAAGAATTAGAACAAAAATGACCAAATACATGTCTTTGTCCATATGGTGTAACTACTGTATGTCCTGCCTGAGCGCCACCATTAAATCTGACAACCAAGCTATTATCTGTTTTAGAGGATAGATAATCAGTAAAAAGACCTTTTCCTTCATCACCAAATCCAGCGCCAATAACCACTTTAGCTTTTTTCATATGAACTCCTTAGTTATTGTTATTATGTCAATAACTAAGTTATATCAGAAGTATTAAGATAGTCAATGATTGCAATTGAAATTACTTTCAGATATACTGGTCAGAATTTTTCTAAGAGGATACAATTATGAGCGGTCTATTTACAATAGCAGCAAGGTTGTCTGATGGAACAGTTGTTAGTGGAAAAGGAAGGAAAGAAGCCTATGTAGGCGTAAGGACGATAACAGATGAGAATTATTTTTTAAAAGTTTTTAATGAATATCTTCAATTACCAGTTTCCAGATTATCTCCACTATCTAACGAGGAAGCTGTAGAAAAATATGAGGAATATGAAGAGGGTTCTGCTTTAGTAGCACCATATCACTATGGTTTATGTTTTATTGATTTTAAAGAGAAAACAGTTGATTACTTTAACATTGATAATAAACTTGGTTATATTCATAAAATAATTCTTTTTGAACATGTAAAAGATTTTTTTCATGAGTATTGTAAAAAATTAAGTGCTGGAAATTATTTATCCGTAATTAGAAATATTTTAGATAATGAACCTAAAAACTATTTTTTGGCAAATTTTGTATCAGCTCATGAAAAAGGTTGTTTGAAGCAAAAAAATGTTAACTTTTTAACCCTTGCACAAGCAGCTTTTTCAGACAAAGGAAATGACAGTATTCCAAATGTTTTTGAATATGATATAAAAGACTGGAAAGTATCATCAAATAAAAATGATGTAGATATAAATGAATTTAAAAATATAAAAGAAAATTTATTAAGAAAAAACATCTTAACTGAATATGACCTTATTGGATGGGAACTTTTTCAAAAAGAAATTTTCAAATAATATAGAATCCCCCACTGCCAAGTGGGGGTTTAAAAAACTAAAATCGTACAACACCTGTCCCTGAACCTCCATCTTTTTTAGTCAATTGGTTAACAGCATGTTGAACTGTTATTGACGTATCACCAGACCATGATTTAACTACATCATGAGCATTTCTGCCTTCGTTTATTTCTATAGCACTTACAATAACTTCGGCTAAATGATCATTGTTAGCTAATTTAAGAACTTTTTGTCCCAGAAGTTCAGTCCACGAAGACATAACTTCATTCATATGATATTTAGCATGATTCCCATTTTCAACAACAATATGATAAACATTATACATTTTAGAAACCATATTTAACAATTGCTCAGATGTATAATCATTTTTCTCTTGTTTACCAAAAATTTTTTGAATTTGAGAGGCTAAAAGATCTTTTGGTGCTTCTTCATCACCTATAGTAAACAAATAGCCTTTTTTATTTCTTTTTTCAAAACAATCAATGGATGTATGTAATGCGGCAAAATACCAAGGTAAATTATAAGATTCAAAATCATTGCCACCACCACCTTTCTCTAGCCATATTTTTTCAAGTTGTTTAGCAATTGTAATATCTGCTTCAAACTGAGTTACCTGTAAAGGTGCTGTATCATAATAAGCATCACCAACTCCCATACACATAATATGCGGATCTGAAACAGGCTGTCTTTTTATAATTTCCTCTACCATAACGCCAAGACCTTTACGAGCTAACTGATCTGCATTTACTCCCATAGAACCAGTGACGTCTAATGCAACAATAATAGCATTGGATGTAGGATTAATATCAGAATCTCTTGATTCTCTAATCTTAATATGTAAAGGGTTTAGATCTTTATCCATATTTCGAGAACTAAAGATTTCTTCTCTTTTTTTAGTTTTTGTAGAGCTACTATAACTCATCCAATCATCTGGATTCCATCTTGAACTTCCCATATTACACCTCTCTATATATATCCGTAGATTTGATATTCATTACCGAAAATCTGCGTTCACCGAAACTTTCTGGTAATATCTTTTTACTCCAGGTAGAATATTCCATAACAGCACTATCTTTACTACCATCTCTTAACCATTTAATTAATTCTTTTGGAATAGTTTTATCTTTGTTTAAATAAATTCCAGTATGATCACCAAGTAATTCTCTTCCTAAACTTTTAATCATTTCAAGATCCAAAAGAAAATCTGCTTCTTTTTTGTTTAACAAACTAACAGGTGCTACATCAATAGCTTTCTGTGGTAATATATTCAGCTTCTCCCCAATAAGGGTTGAATACCACCATCCTCCAATTAACATTCCTTCATGAGTTTCAGGA
>Ga0308160_10002685_pt1 | contig 21056 bp, 24 predicted proteins | sample PhyFR1_FD_201036 | JGI IMG/M metagenome (GOLD analysis project Ga0308160, IMG submission 201036) | Phyllosphere microbial communities from UC Gill Tract Community Farm, Albany, California, United States - DLSLF.R1 | ecosystem: Host-associated > Plants > Phyllosphere > Unclassified | place: USA...
TTGATCAGCCTCCCGTCATCCTGGGTTTCCCATCGATCCGAAAAGATGAAGACAGGACTGACTATTGTCTACTTTGATGATGGCCTGCCCATTCGAATTCACGTAAGCTAATTCAGACGAAGAGCTCCAAACCACGTCTCCGTTTGCTGTGAGGTTTAATCGTCGCCCGCGAAGAAGGATGGACGAGCCGTGATGTATCAGTGCGCGGCAGCAACATGAATACCAAGGCGAAGCCAAAAGATGGACGTACTCGTATTATCATAACCTCCCACGAATTCCCATCCATCGAAGAAGCTCTGGCCAGCGTGTTGTTCGATGAGAGAATAGGTGGCTGCCTGCGCTGGGACCACGGAGTTCTTCGCGACCGAGAGCAGCAGGTAAAGGCTGCAAATGTTGGTAGTGAAGGATCTCATGCTGATTCTGTATGTCAATAGATCCAGGAGGTTATGTGCAGTTTAATGGAGTCTGAACGATCAAGGCAGAAATGACCTTTGTCATTACCATGGATGTGATGAGCTGATGAGCTTCGCGTCGTTGATGATCCCCAACAAGTCAACAAAAGGATCTGCCTGTATTTGTTATTGCGACAGTTGCCGAAGACGGAAGACAAAGACCGGGCCGGCACGCGGATGTCGGGTAAATTAACCATGCAATCGAGATTACGTTATCGAGATTGAAGTAAACAAATGGGCACGGTTGTCCAACCCCCTTTGGTGCCTACTGCACACGGAGAAGACGATCTTCTGTCAACAAAGCCCACCACGTGTGCTCTCGCTCAGTCAGTTCATCATATGGAGCAAGAACCCGGGCATGTCTAGAAGGGTTTACAATCACTCGCTTGTACCTAATACAAACACAACTTCATTCGGACGGACAAAGAGCGCTCTGGTGATTTGAGGTGGAGTAACGTCTGGATTCGCTTGCCATGCGATCGGTGTTGCAGACGCGCTCCTCATTCCGCGGCGCGAGAACGTTTCGCTTGGGATAATAGAGTTACCTCTTGCCCGTCCTCGTAATGATGCACTTTGCCCAACGTTTCCATGGCTCGGTCTTGACAAGGCGGATGAGTGATGTTCGAGGCTGAAATACCGGCGCCCGTCCAGGACCCCATCACATATAAACCTTTCTTCCGTCTCGTTCACTCCACTCTTCTCCAGTAGCCGCGCTTCCACTTCCACGCCAACCCATTCTCCGGCCAGGGTAGAAGACTGTAGACGCCCAATATACCGCGCCAAAGCTTTGAATTTGCAAACCTTGTCGAGTGACAAGGCCACGATGCAAGGTATACCTACAGACAGGCTGCTGCCGTATTCTGAATCGACTTGCGGGATGCCATCTTCGGCAGGAGATGTCAGGAATACAGGCGTAGAGGTAGACGTGGCCCTTGGAGGAGGGTCAAAAGCCGCAGCAGGATGATACCGTCCAAGCTGTGACTCGTAAGGGGACATAGGACCAGCTGACGGTGTCCGTATCATCTGGAGTGACGGTCTTCTGGTCTCGCTCGGTACAGGCAGGCCAAGGACTAGCTTGTTTTGATAGTCGAGCTGCGATCCGAATGACCTCGGGAGCGTTGAGTTGTAGTCGAAATCTGGTGGATCCGAGATGATCCCTTTCAACGTAGAAGAATGTCGAGGAGATGGTTCCAGTATCGTAGGAATCAATCCCGATTCAGCGGATTCTAGTGTGTCGGATCGACCATCCTGGATCCGTGGCTGATTTGCTAACAGAATCCTATCCTCTGCATCGCTCAGCACTGAAGGGGTGACCGCTTCTACCGGTGTATCATCGGTAGCCTCGCTTAGCTCTTTCTGTCTGTGCGGGAGGTCCGCGATTGACTTGCCCAGAACCGGCAACTGAGACTGTGAGGGTTTTTGGCGGGTTGCCGTAGTACCGATTTTGCTAGCGGTTGAGACGTTGTGATCTACGAGAGGTCGAATCGTTGAGGCGCTCGCGACTCTCACTCGAGGTATAGATGATTCTGGTCTTTTGTTAGCCCCTGTTGTTTTGCTAGGGACAGGCGAAGCGCGTAAACCTCGCACTGCCGTAGGCGTGGTTGATTTTGCGAGAGGTTTTCTCTGTTCCTCGACCTTTCTCCCGCTAATCGAGGCAGTCGATACCTTTTTGGCCAAAGTTGATGCGGTAGGTTTCGTCAGAGGCATCGGTGGAACCTTGTCTCGGGGAGTCAAGGGCGATCGTTTTGGGCCAACTGGGGAACCCGGAACCTTTCGACTGCTGGCTATCGTCGTCGGAGTGCGACGGCCTGGCGAAGTGTGCGGGCTGACTGAGGGCGTTTGTTCTGCTACCGTCATGGAATCCTCTTGTGAGGGCAAGCGCTTGCTCATTACACTGGCGGCGCCTCGAACGCCTTGCTCTCCATCTCCGCGCGAAGACTGGTCACTGGCCGCATTGGGCTTTCTAGACCTCGCAAGATGTCCGGTGTGATTCTCAGTCTGGCCGCCACTGGCTTGTGTCACCGGCTGAGACTTCACATCCGTTGGGAGCGGGGGAATCGGGACTGTTTGAGTAATCTTCGTCTGCTTTCCAGGCGTAGAGAGCGCTCGTTGACGGGGTGCAGGCGGGGCCGCCGAACCATTCGCAGACCTGTTGCTTCCTGATGGACCAGCTTGGGCGTCGGCGCCAATCACTGAACGAGGCATTCGCACCTTGTTTCCACTACTAGCTTCCGGCAGAGAAGGAACTTTCGGGACCGCGCCAGGAGGCGGAAGCGGTCGACCAAGGGAAAGGGAACTAGCTGGACCTGCCATTGGTGCTCTTCTTGCTGGTATGCGCGAGTCGGCGCTGACGCTGCTTACATCAGTGGCCAGATGCGGTGCGGACACGATTCTGGCCCCGACTTGCGATGCCAGTGGCTTCGGGGCAGTCTGCGACCGCGACACCGAAGATCCTGTCAAGCGCCGATCTTGACGGCTGTCAAGAGAGGGGACTCGCGGGCGTAAAGGAAAGGTGTTCGTAGATCCTTTTGTGGTCCTCGAGGCAACTCCACTGTTGAGTGATAGCGCTGGTTTCCGTTTGGCAACGGCCTGAAGTAGAGCTTCGGGTTCTACGTGTATCTCTTCGGGACGGAAGGGATAAGGGGGCGTTGAACAAGCGATATAGTAAGGTATTCTGACTCACTTTCGCCGACAGTCTGTAGATGCCGCTCGTCCATAAGAGCGAAGCCGTCCTCCTGACGTATCTGCATCCAACGCTTGCGTAGAACGGCAATCAAGCCCTCGCGAGCGTCCTCTACTATCTTTCGCGCGCGAGATCCTATGGGCAGTACGAGCTGCTCAGTGATGATGTCTGTCCTATTCAGCAGAGAGACAACAAGCATCTGTTACATGTTAGAGCGACCGAGGCGATCAGTAGGGATTTTGCGGAAGGACTCTTTGAGTGACTGACCTGATAGACGACGGGAGCTTGTCGGCAATACTCGACCCTTCCCGTCCCTTGTAGCAACAGGTTCATAACCGTTTCAAGTACCTCAAATTCCATCATCGGATGTGCAATCAACTTCAACGCGTCCTTGGATGCAAAGACCTTGTCCAGATCAGTGGTCATGACCTGAACCGCCTTTTCAGCGATCATATCCAGTATGTCCTCCATCTCGTCGAACCATTCTTCTCCCGGTTTCCCCTCGCTTTCTAGTCTCTTCCGAGCGACGAGCAAACCTCTAACTGTGTCAATGATTGTCAGAGGTGTGACCTTGTTCAAGATCTGGTCCGTGACCTCGTCTCTGACATCTTCCGGGAGCAGAGCGGTGTCTTTGCCCAGACATTCACTCCAACCCCGCACAACATAGTCCATAGTCAGCGCCTTTAATCCCGTCGAGGACACGTCGGGGCTCGTCGCGAATCTGAGCAGACGCGGGATTCTCTTCAAGCATTTTCGACATCGGCATGCCCGACTCTTTTGTCCCCAGCTAGCAGAGCTTGAGTCATCCATTCGCTCCTCCCAAGCAATTCCGTGGGCAAATTCCCATATTAACCGCCCTTCGACCTCTTTTTCCAACGCTTCCATTTCAAGGTAGGTCGCTCCTTTTCTCACAAGTAATGCAGTCGACATATCCAGTTGCTTGTTGCTAAACTTCCCCAGTGAACCCGAGTAGATGTAGCCGAGAATGAAATGTATAGCCTGAGGTGTGAAAGGAGGCGAGTTCAAGGAGATTACGGGCATACCCATGATCCGCCCACCCAGCTCAGTTGGCGTAGATCCCGCTGCTCGACTTTGGAACGTCGCAGAAGCGGTATGAGGTTGGAATTCCCCAGCGTTCAACAGAACTTGTGCGAAATATGGACTCCTCGAACATAGCATGAAGCGATGAGCCGAGAAAGTCATGAGACCGGTCTCCTCGTCCACCTCGAATCCAAGATCTCGATCCAGATCCACGTTGAAGCTGAGTGACGATCCCGACCGAGTCGGCTCCACGTTTTGTTTCACAGAGGAGAATGACGTCGCACGTCTTATGACTGGGGTTTGACGGAAAGATGAGGGTGGCGGTTTGACTACTTTCTGGCTAGATCGAGAAGCAGCGGCCGGGTTGGGAACTTGAATCAGGACATCCGCATACAGCTTCGAACGCCACATGTATGTAAGATCCTGGATACATCATTGGAATCAGCTGCGCGACCACCGGGGGTGTGTTGGGAGTCTCACCTGTGACTGCTTTTCTCGCATCAAGGAACGGATTTCTTCAATTCGACTTTCCTCCCTCGAGTCGCCCATCCTCCTGCCTTTCGTTCCGTTAGTAGAATTGGCATGCGGTCCTATTCCTAAGCCAAGACCCAACCCCTCGTTCTCCGGACTTCGCCCTTCATTGCCATGTAGCAATAACCATTCCATTCCGCCTTCGTCCTCGTACTCTCCCGCTTCATACGCCGATGATCCAGGGATTGTATCAGGATCGTACATCCCTTCTAAGCCAATCGTCAACATCTCTCGCATTCCAAGTTGACTTAACGTCGTGACGCCATGAGCATCACGTGGCCGATTGGAAAGGACAGATGACGAGCGCGTATACCGAGGCATGGAAGGATTGTTCACGGACAGATGCGTTGCAGAGGGAGCTGTGCTGGGTGGTCGCGAAATGGATGATTGGCTCGAGGAAGAATTTGAAGGGAAAAAGCGTGACTTGAAGGACTCTAACAGAAGTAAAGGAGGTCAGAGTTTAGAAGGAATGACTTATCACGGCCTACTCACTGGAAGCCCGAGAATAGATCACAGCTGGATTGTCCTGCTCCGTTAGGCACGGTGTCTCGGTCATGACTGAGTCCAATCGACTTACCCTTATGAGCCCATACTACCTCATCTTGAATCTGATCGGAGATTTTTCCGCTTTCAAGAGCGAAATCGACTGCCTCAAAATCACCCTTCGCCTCTTGTCCATTGTGACCATCAAATTCATGATCCAGCTCCTCCCATTTTACGTCTCCGAAACGATCACTGGCATGCTCAAACAGAGCCTTGAGGTCCCGCCGGTAAGTGTCCTGGGAGTGCTTGACCAATTCCTTCAGTGCTGTGGGATGTCCCGAAGGCCCATTCTGTGCCAGATTTAGTGACATTCCGCCGGCGCCTTCAGACGGGCTATCTATCACTTCGCCATTCGTATCAGGAATTTCGATTTTTCTACGTCTTTCGTTCCATGAGCAGGGCTGGGGAGCGATGATGGTCGAAGTCTTAGCAAGAGGGCTGATTCGAAGAGGGAATTGAGTCAAGAAGGTGATTCTGAAGTTGCATAGACGCTGTATCAGCGCATGGTAGATCGTGAAGGTCGACTCAAGTCATGTAAATTACATCAGTAGTCTTGATCTTGATGGGTGCCCGAGGCGATCATAACAGATCCCGATGGCGACGCGGATCTGAGAGACTGCGATTTGTTTACTTTGTCGTACTCGTATATCTGAATCTAGGCAAGGCACTCTGGATTAGCAATTAGCAGCAGATATTGGGAAATGAAGTCGGAAGTCCTCCATGGCCAGTCATCAGCTGTGCGACAAGCACATCCAGCTCAGGGGAAAGCTCATCAGCTTGTGAGGTCGGGTCGAAGTCGACCTTCACATGCATACGCTTTCGGCGGCTTGTTGCTAGCAGGTGAAGCTGGTTACTCAAGAGACGGAGCTAGATGATACCGCCACAGTTATATACTGTTGCTTCACCTGCAAGATGGCTCTTTGGAGTTGTCAATCTTTAATCTGCCGCAACCAGCTGTTACCTGATTATAGCAAACAGGCTTGCAAGTTGCTTGCAGAATTTTAGTTTTGACGTGGAGCGTCGTCTAATTTCAGGCGGAGATGGCGATAAGTCCATCTTTGACAACGGGCAGGACTTCGCAGCGCGACAATGTAACGTCTTGTCTCCACGCTAAGGATTTTTCGATATTGTTTTGTACCTAGGTTTGCGGGGTTACACAATTCAGTAGTTCCTGAAGATTCCCTCCCCTTCCCTGTCGATTGAAGTCCAGATGGATTTTGGGGATCCAGGCGCGCGGAACAGACCCGCAGCAACGTACATCTGGATCGAAGACCGTGCAACGAGAAAGCTCCAAGTCTGCTTCATCCAGACGAAATCGAAATGTTGCCTGCTTAAGATGGTTCTCAACGCATCTTCGGTGTCTTCACCTTGTTCCAATCATGGGCCTGTACCATGGACCTGTGACGACACAAGGTTCCAGTGTCCAGACGGGTTGAATCGGATAATCGCTTTGGCGCCAGCGTCAGCGGATCCATGGCCTGGCGGTCCTGTCGGGCCTTTGCCACAGCTGCAGACGACTTGTCAACAAGGTGGTACTACATCCGCGCTCGAAACTGAGTTGTTGCGTCGCGATCAGAGCGGCACAACATCGATTTGGTCTCGAGGGTGAAGCCAATCAAGGATAGCCAAATAGATGCCCTGCACTGCGAAAATGACACAGAGAATCGGTCCAAATACAGGCCCAAGATCAAGATACCTTGCGTAAATTCGTTCAAAATTAGCAACAGCCCGCTGGATGGAGGTCAACAACCCTTACCTGGACATTCTTTCGAAAAGATCCCGTTCAGGCCTGGACATGGCTTTCTCATACACCCGTTCGGTTCGTTCTGCGACGTTCGCCCACGTATACATCCCCTTGACGCGCTCGTGCGCAAGAGAAGGATCATGTACACCTGACGCGATCGTTTCTATGCCAATGGAAAGAGCTCGCACGACATCTGACAAGATATCCATGGGTGAGCGACGAAGCATGAAGTGCCCATGTCTCGATTGACTGACCTTGCGTCGTGGTCATTGCGAATTCGATCATGTCGTTCGGCAAGACCTCTGGGACACCTCCGACTTTGGTGCTGACGATAAACATCCCAGCAGAAGCAGCTTCGATGATACTGATTCCGAATGCTTCCGTCAGGGACGTCGAAAGGTAGATCTGTCCTCGGTTGAGTACCTGCGATGAGCAGCGACGATGTTAGTACGGCGGAGATTTATGAGCTGACACTTTGTGTCTACTAACCGAATGAACATCACTTGGTGAAACCGAGCCCATGAGCACTACTCGATCTTGCAACAAGTGTTGTTCCCTCATCTGCTCAAGTTCTACCATCTTTGGCCCTTCTCCACCTGACGGTTATCGAATGGGTCAATGAGCATCCCGATTCAAAATGGAATTGAAAAAGCCTACCGATGATGAATCGCACTTGAGGGTACAATGCGCAAAGTTTCGGTGCAGCGCTGACCAGCAGATCGATCCCTTTACGATAAACCAATCGCGTCATTGCAACGATAGTGACTGTTCAATACAAAGAGGTTCAGTCAGATCCTTCTATGGCAAGATCAGTAGCTCACTGACTGTACTGCGGGTCAATAAGATCCGGTCTTGGTGTGAAAATATCGCTGTCGATAGCGCTGGGCAAGACGGAGACAACTCTCGGATCCAGCTGAGCTCTCATGGTTGTGTTCTCTCGTCTACGTCCGAATTCAATCATCAGTCGATCGCTTGCTTGAATCAAAAAGAAGCGCGAGCTCACCCGGCATGACTGACGCAAATGACTGCATCGATGTTCCTCATCGCACCGGCCAACAGCTTGTTCGTCAAAACTCCCACCGCGTCCCCGAAGGGAAACAACGAATGATCTGTAAATACCGTCCTGACCGTTTTCTCCTCGTCCGCTTCACTGCCTCCTTCCTGTCCCTTAATTACAGACCGTGCTTTGAAATACGCACACTGCATGATACCTTCGAGGGCCAAGCTACTAAGCGAAGCATGCCCGTGCAGGATCTGTACTCGTTCTCGGATCAGGATGTTCCGGAGGAAAGGGAGATTGGTGAGGTATTGTGGGAGCGTGGCATCAGATGTGATGGGTAGGACAGGCAGATAATAGACCTTGAGAGCCGGATGGAGGTATCGAATCCCAGTTCGCGGCGTATTGGGTCCATTCCCAGACGTTCCTTCACGAGAGTGCGTGATGACAATGACCTAGGCAATAACACAGGAGGATTCAGCTTGTCTACCATAGAGCACCGAAAAGAGATCGGAGTGGGGGAGCCCACCTTGTGACCACGGGCTACGAGAGCCACAGCTAGACTGTATATATGGATCTCAACTCCCCCTGGCACGGGTAAGAAGAAATCCGAGATCATGCTATCCGGGATCAGAGCGGAAATTCAAGTAAGCTTGCGAACCTTGCGCTTGATCGTGGTCGGGCGGAAACCTACGCTATGGACCAAGGCATGATGCTATCATGATAGACAAACGGAATTGTAGGAAGCCTTCAGATCCGTAGCAAGAGTTTCGATATGAACTCCTTCCTCAAAGGTGTGAGATCACATGGCAGAAACAAAGCTCGCTTTCAACAGGCAACCTCTTGGCCTTATGAGTGTGAATACCGGGAGAAGCTCGACAAAGATGTTAGGCTAATTGACTGATGATATTCACGTGATTTGATTTAGCGATCAACTCGGTGACGACTTTGTCAACAACGTAACAACCGGGTCGCTGGCGACGCTGGTTGGGACAATCATAACAAACCCCTTCGGCCCTTCTAGATCTTTAAATCGGACCAACAAAACACTTTGTCCTTGGTTATCACCCTTCGCTCCTTTATAAGAAAGACCATACGAGCTTGCATTTAAATCTTAGGCCTCAACGCCGCCTGCCTCTTCTTGAACAGTGAGATCATAGCTATGACTAGTCATTGGAGCATCTCGAGGCTAATCAAGGAACGTCCTTTGATCCGTCTAGTCGACAAACTTTGACTTGTCTGGGACTGGCCACCATCAAGGCATGTCGAATATGGAAGCTTTGTGAGTGAGAGAGATAAGCCGTTTGTTTTCCGGGATGTCACGCTGATCGCATGCCTTCTCACAGCCGACAAGCCGCGCCTCCACCTCGGAGGGGACGTCCCATCGTTCTGTCCAGCGATAGCGAGGGCGATGACTATCTACCTTTGAAGGCTAAGCCTGAAGATTCTAAGTGAGTCGGACACTTCCGGACCCTCACATCAGATGAACGTTGCTCTTGCGGTGAAGTTTAGTAGCTAATTCGATCTTAGTCGGCCGATGAGACCGACTGATGTTCAACAGGTCGAAGCCCGTCGTATCCCCGCGGATCAGCAACATAGAATTCGATTAGACAAAGAATCGTATCACGTTTCTCGGCCATCCAAGGTCGACTCAGATGTTGAGGAGGTTTTCCAATCCCTTGGACTGGGAGCAGACAAGACTGCATCGCGAAATGATGATCCGCGTCCGGTGTTTCAGTACAAACCACTGGGTCTGCCAAAGCCCAGATCTGCGGATCAGACGCACTTAAAGCCCGGAAATACACAGCCGGAGATCAGAGCTATGCGGACGGTTCAGAACGGCGAAAAGAACAGTCACTCCGGAAATAGGTCAGCCAACCAAGGTGGATCAAAGCCTGTTTCGGCGTCAAACAATTCGCAGGATGATTGGACTAGACACCGGGATCATGATCGTCGTCCGGTCTCGCCTCCTAAGTTTATGCGAGAGGAACCACGACCCAAACCCCAGCACTATCTTTCTTCGGCTACTTCCATTCCTCCTCGCTTGGATCCTAGCAAACAAGCAGACTATTCCAAGTTCAAGTCCGGCGGAGCGTTTGCCTCTCCAGTTCGCCGCCAGGACAATAGCCTCCAGGTAGATCCTTCCAGTAAATTCGCTCGTGCGCAACCCCATATACCCGTCAATTCTTGGATGACGGATCAGCTTAATACGCATCACGCGATGCAGCGACTTAACGGGAGACCTCCTGCTGGACCTTCCACGTCGATTCCAGCTTATGGAGTAGCGACCGGATCCAGCTCTTACGGTGGGGCCAATACAGTGGTGCCTCAAAGGAAAGAAGACGATGGAGAAGAATTCTCCAACGCACTCAATAATATCAGAATCGATCCTGATGACCACCACAGGGTATCAGCCGACCAAGCTGAGGCGGATATGAGGGAACTCTTATCTGGTGCTATCGGTGACGGAGAGGACGACCAAGGCGAACAGGGATCAAATTTGGTTGATGGTTTCGCAGAGGGTATGTCATTAATGCCTCATCAAGTCCGAGGAGTCGCGTGGATGGGCAAGCGAGAGACCGGGAGAAGCCGAGGAGGCATTTTGGCGGATGTGGGTCTTACTTGACGTTTCTCCACCAATGTTCGTCACTAAGCGTCCTTTCACACGACAGGATATGGGATTGGGGAAGACAGTACAGACGATCGCGATGATCCTGAAGAGGCCTAGAACCAAAGCCGAGGAGAAACTCGGCTTCGAAAAGACCACTTTGTGAGTTTTCGTGAAGCCGAACATGATTGTCAGGATGGATGCTAATCAAATCAACCGATTGCACAATTAGAATCGTCACACCTGTGTAAGTGTAGATTGACCTGAGAAGATGAGACCCGGACTGAGACGACCGTCTCTGAAACAGCGCTGTCATGGATCAGTGGATCAAGGAGATAAAGAACAAGACGACTTTCGGCAGACTCAAGGTCTGCTGTTACCATGGCCCTCAGCGTAGCAAATGTGAGTAATGCGCGCACGCCCCAGTGAGTGTATAGGCCAACCAAGACTGCCACCCAGATGCGGACAAGCTGCAGAAATACGACGTTGTAGTTACAACATACAGCACCTTGAGCTCCGAGCATGGAGCACCTGTACGAGGAGCGATTAGCAAGACGAAGCCTTCGGCTGGTTCAGAAAGCGAGTCCGACTCGGACGGTGAGAGATTCGGGAAGAGCATCAAGAAAGCGAAACCTAGGAAGAGCCCGCTGTATGAGCTGAAGTGGCTTCGAATCGTTTGCGGTATGTAATTTTGTGATTTTAATCTCGAACATCCACTAGACAGAGGCTGATCTTTCTTCACAGACGAAGCTCAGAACATCAAGAACAGAAGTACGAAGGCTGCAAAGGCAGCTGTTGCCTTGGATGCCAGGCTGCGATGGTGCCTTACTGGGTAAGTCATGGTGGGGCGGTGGATTGAAGGCTTGTTAGTGAACTGCATATTGACCGGAACGACCTTTCCTCTGTCAGAACCCCAATCCAAGTACGTACCTCGGATAGCCGGTCTGCGGAATGTTAATACCATACTGATGAGCCACTTCTAGAACAACGTGGAAGAGCTGTTCAGCCTGTTTCAGTTTTTGAGGGCTAAACCTCTTGATGACTGGAATAACTTCAAGGTTCAAATCGTTCAGCCCGTCAAACAAGGCAAGGTCAAGTTTGCGATGAAAAAGATACACGTTAGTGAATTCGGCAACCCTTCCCTGCGAAATTTATTGACCTGATATATGGCATAGGCGGTCCTCAAAGCTGTGATGCTGAGACGGACCAAAGATGCTACTATTGGTGAGTTTCTTTCTCACTGCCGTCATGAAAAAGATTCTCAAACTTCGTCATATCAGACGGGAAAGCTATCCTTAATCTGCCCGCTCGTAATGTCAACGTGATCTCTTGCGAATTTGATAAGGCGGAGCGAGATTTCTATGATGCTCTCGAGAAGAAGCAGGCTTTGACTTTCAACCGAGTCAGTAATCTTCTCTTCTATGACTGGAATGGTGAGGTCCTGACTCAAACCCTCTGTCGATCTAGTTCTTGAAAGCCGGCACAGCGATGGCGAATTATACCTCCGTCTTGACTTTGCTGTTGCGGATGAGACAAGGTCAGTATAGGCTTCTGCTGGCTTTTGACATACACCCGATGTCGATACTGAGTCTGCACTCGCATAGCCTGCTGTCATCCATCGCTGGTCACAGCCTCGCTGTCAGTCGATGCTGCAGCTATCGATAGCAAACCCTCGAACGAGGAGGCGGAAACAGATGAGTTGGCAGACCTCTTACAAGGTGTTGAACTCAGCAAAACCCGCAAATGTGAAGTTTGCCTTGCACCGTGAGTAGCATGATACCGCCCGCGGCAAGTGCCACATCGCTGACGATCTTTCAGTCTGGAGGATCCGGTTGCCACGTCCTGCGACGAATGTCAACAATTCGTTCGCAAAGTGCGGGCAGGATCGGACGCCACCTCGAGTATGCCCCCAAGCAGTGCGAAAACCCGTATGACACTGGAAATTCTGAGACAGATTGACGAGCGATCGGATGGCAGACAGAAGACCATCATTTTCTCTCAGGTGAGTGGACATTTGTCTCTGAGGGTTGATAAAAAGCTGAACCGCCTTCACCCTCAGTTTACCTCCTTCTTGAACATCGTGGAGCCGTTCCTTAAACAGGCCGGCGTCAGATACGTCCGATACGATGGCAGTATGAGGGCCGATAAACGTGAACAAGCGTTGGAGGCGATTCGAAGTGATCCTGAGATCAGGGTTATCCTGATCTCGTTCAAGGCCGGCAGCACTGGCCTGAACTTGACGTGTTGTAACAACGTCATTCTCTTGGATCTGTGGTGGTGAGTCGATTTAAAGATGAGCCTTACCCTTACAAGCGCTGATCGAGTCGCACTTCAGGAATCCTGCTCTGGAAGACCAGGCATACGACCGAGCTCACCGGCTCGGTCAGAAGCTAGACGTTCACATCTACAAGCTGACCGTACGGGAATCCGTGGAAGACCGTATCTTAAAGGTACGTCGAGCGATGTTACCGGGGCACCCATGAAGCGAGGCTGATACGGGTCATTACACACGTATAGCTGCAAGAAGCTAAAAGAGAGCTTGCGAAAGCGGCGTTGTCCGGAGACTCGACGAAGAATATGAAGCTTCAACTTCAAGATCTCATGGGTAAGCGTTATGCACTGCCACTTCGAGCATAGCAATGCTAATGCTGAGCGCTCTCGAACAGATCTCTTCAGGCCTGGTCGCGGCGCATCTCGCGATGACGACGATGACTGAGGAGGTAGATGGATTTGTCTGGGTTGCAGGATGTCCTCGTTCGATCGCTTGTGCAGTAACAGGCTCCGAATTGTGTGATTTCTTCGGTAGACTGCGTGTTTTGACGTGGCATTATATCATAAAGGTTCGTAAGTTGGAGAGCGAGACATATGTTAGGCGATCGCCTGGATAGCTGGTGGATGACGAGGCAAATGGCCCGGTAGGCGCTCAATTCTGAAGGAGGTGGTCGTATCAGCACCGATTGGGTGTGTGCGGAAAGTGCCTTCTTGGCGACTTACCTCTCTCCATTGTTCATGACAAGACACACATCGACTGAGTGCATTTTAGAGGATAGATCGAATCAGCATACCAAATCAGACCCTTGGCGTGACTATGTACGACTTACAAGAATGTTGTCATAGGCTCGTCCGCACTAGACAGCACCGGAGTGAATTGGGTTAGGTGTGATTGTCGCTGCAATGACGCGACAGATGCACTTACCTTCTAATCTGAAGTTGACGGAAATACGCCCTATGAGAATCACATTTTGGACATTGTGCTGTTTCCAAGCAGGGGAACAGGTTAGGGGATTCTAGGTCAAGTCTCAGTTCGCGAACTCACCCTCTCCTTGATCTACATTCTTCCAACCTTCCTCCCCTCCCATGACATCATCGACTTCTTTTCTCGCAAAGTGTGTCCGTGATGTCATCTGCAGGATAAATCGAATAATGCAAATATCAGTATAGGTGCACTCGAATGCATAGACCTTGTCGCTGAAAGTCGATGTACCTGCTTCTGAATACCGAAGATATAAGGGCAACTATTGCATCGCCTGATAAATTGACAATCTCTTTCGTCTCAGCTGGGTCTTAGAAGCTTCCGGGTCCCGTATACTGACCATCTATTTGTTCCTTCAAAGACTTCGATCGTCAAGAAGTTAGAGCAGTATGGACAGAACAACATGGTCGTTAAGGTGACCCGCTGATTCTGGCTGTCGAACAGGTATCTCAATCGGGAGGGCCGGGAGCGTTGTAAGCTTGCTCAAGTAAGGCTACTGATAAGAGCTGGATGCTTGCAAATCAGCACAGTCACGACTGACTTACTGACCGGGCCAGGCAATGAAGTCGTCGACACCATACTACTTTAATAAACGCTTCGCTGAAATTGTCACAAGGCGTTCCTGAGTCAGGCTTACGTAAGCAGGAACCAAGCATATTCGGGCATCGGAACTTCTTGCAGGAAATCAGAACGCCGTGCGAGCATAAATATTTGTGCTATCCGAACCTGCGATTCACTTATCTGATTTCCATCGCTCAGCAAGCTAGCTACTAGCCACTGTATAACCATACGAGCTCCAATATGGGCAGGCCATCAGAGATAGGCGAGCGTCTTACCGCTTTCGTGAACTTTCCTTCGCAATACACACAAAACTTGCTGCTTTCTGCCTTGACTTCCACCTTACCTGCCCTCTCAATCACCACCCAGCCGGCTGAAGATTCTCAAACGTGTCCTCAGCTTCAATGGGCCGACTATGACCTCTTGTTCATTGACGATATCATGAGTCACCCTGATGATCAAATGATATCAAGCTATGTATACCGGAAGACCTTGATCCGCAAACATATGCTACACAATGCTGTACAGGAGTACTTGGCTAAGCAACAGCATCGCGGAATACCGAGTCTACTTTCGACAAGCATACCTCGCGGATGGGTCATCGATATTCAGTTCGCCGATGAACTTGATGAGTTGATGATGGATGAGCTGTACGACTTGAAGGACGATCTGGATGCGAACCTCGAGATAGAGGATGTCGCTAAGCGGAGGTCAGTGCGAAGAAGCGTCAAAGCGATGTAGATGGGACTGAGCTGCCTTATGAAGAAAGATGGTTCATCTTGAAGCCCGGCATGTCTGACAAAGCTCAAGGAATCCGGATGTTTTCCACGGAAGATGAACTGTAAATCGTTGCTGCGTCGACTGCGGACCTCCAGGAGGTACTGATCGAGAGACATTTGTTCAGGGTTTCCATCTTCGAGGGCTTCGAACCGGAGAGTGAAGACGAGGATGATGAAGAAGAACAGGATGATGAGGAAGCAGAAGCGCAAGAGGGTGGTCTGAGTAAAGAAGACCGAGAGCGGATAGAACAACTTGCTATCCAGGATTTCCCGGACGATGAGCCATTTGAGCCAGAGCTGGAGAGCGAACCGAAGGAGACAGGGACCGGGATCCAAACGTCCCAGCTGCGACATTTCGTCATTCAGGTCAGCTGTTCCGAATTGCGTCCCAGCAGACTATCGCTCACTGTCCTTTTTCCTTCTTTACAGGAATATGTCCCCCGGCCGATGTTGGTAGATCCAAAAGAATCTATGGGTCGAACAGGTACCCAACTGGAGGGACATAAAGTCTGTCAAAGAGGATATGTGTATGATCGTTCGAAGACTGAACCTATACTCTCTTTTAGTTCCATCTCCGAGCATATGTCTTAATGAGCGGGACGTACAAGCTTTATCTGGCCCAGACAATGCTGGCGTTGTTCTCCAGCAGAAAGTTCGACTTTACGGTACCTGAAGGGAGAGACGAGGAGGAGATGGATCTGACGGCCCATTTGACCAACACTTGCCTCCAGGTATGTAAGAGACGTGCCTGTCAAGGAGATAGACGATCTGCTGATAATCGATCTTACTAGTCGGAGGCCGCTGGATCATCAGGTCCCCCTGAGGAGCTCGTCAAGCTGTACTGGGAGTTAGCTGGCCAGACGGCTCTCGATGAAAATGGGAAGGCTCAGGGTACGATTGACCAGGCCTGGTTGGATTCGACCTTCGAGCAGGTCGGCCAGGTAGTCGCGGAAACAGTCACAGCGGCCGTAAACTGCGGCAGTTTTGGATTACAGCTGCTGCCAAATGCTTTCGAGGTTGGAATGCTCTGTGTCTCGTAAACTGGATCCGACTGATACTGCTTCCTTACGATAGATCTTCGGCGTGGACCTGTTGCTCTCATTTCCAGCACAAGCCGAGCCCATAGGACCAGCCCTGCCCAAACCTATCGTGACCCTCCTGGAATTCAACGCTTCTCCGGACTACTTCCAATCTGGCAATAGGCTCAGAAGCGAACTTGCGGAGATGTTCAGGGGCGTTGTCCAAATGGTCGTCGCACCATTCTTTGGTCTTACCACGATTCAAGACCAAGATACCGCCGAAGACGATACACCTTCCGACACAAATACTACTGGCGCATGGAAGCTCATCGGCGAGGAAAAGACAAGGGGAGACTGGTAAACATGAGCGAATGCATTAATCGTATAGTTCGTGGCGCTTTGTCATATCACATCGTCAACTTGATGCCTGTCGATTTCAGGATTCGTAAACACTCGATCGTTGCTTCGGCTACTTCCTTGCCAGGGTGGGATCTACTAGAAGGTGCTGTCCAGCTGGCAAGCAACTCGAGCAAGCGCCTCGGAAGTCCGCTTTGCTCAACTGATTGCATCGTCTGGTCTGTGTTGGTGCCCTTCTGCACCACAGCGTGGCCTAGAAGGTTGACCAGGAGAATGACCGCTCGGAAAACCAGGCCGGTGTCAGGTTCTAGCGTCGAAATCTCTTCGACTGCATCATCTGCTTCTTCTTGATCAGAGCGTACTACTGGAGCAGACAGCATATCGAAAATCATGCTGAAAACTTTTCGTTGTCGGTCTGTGGTATCGAGCAGAATGCGACATGCATTGGCTGATTGCGTGAGAGTTGCTAGCGCTCCCGAAGCTGCCAGACGTGTGTTGAGGTCGTGAACATTGGTCATCGCCAGAAGCATATGAAGCCTCGAAAAGACGCCCGCGTCACTCGTCTTCTCCTTGTTGTCTGGTTCATCTCCAGAATACCGAACAAACGCTTCATCCGCAGCCAGGAGGTTGCACACCAACTCGACGGCAGCGCGACGGACAAGCTCATTGTCCTCCAGCATGAGATGCTCAGCTATCGTTAGAATTTTACCCTTGTTCAAGTTGTATATCCTTGTCGCTACATCTGGACCAATTGAGGCCAGATTTGTCAACGCCATCATGGCTTCGAAATTCTGGAGTAGCGTCGAGTCGTCATGCGACAAAAGTATGGACAGCGGCCGGACAGTGTCCAAGCATGCTGTTGCTGGGTTGACACCAAACAACACAGCTGGTGAGAGCGTGATAAGCATCTTTGCCAAAGCTTGTAGGGCGGGCAGCCCGTCGGGCGGCGTCTGTGTGTTGGCGGAAGCTGAAGTCTTTTCTTCTTTGGGGTCCTTGTGATCACCGACCATCGCCGATGCTACGACACCCATTAATGCCTTGAATCCACCGTCTTTTACGACCTCGATCCGCGTTTCAGCATCGGTTACTACCTCCAGAAACAGGCGGCCAACGAGCATTTTGACTCGCAAACTATCCGCCTTCCCTAGATTGATCAAGCACGTTATCAACCCCAACCTCATTGCCATCCTCACGCGACCCTCTACCGCCTCCGTACAGTCTATCCGTTCGTCCTCTTCATCCCCGTCCAACGAGTCGCCCATCTTCTGCTTCGCTTTGCCAGCAGAGGCGAGACGTTTCAGCTTTTCCACCTGCTGCTGTTCAGCCGTCAAAGCTGGTCGACGGGAAAGAATATTGAGCAGGATAGTCGCGATCCCATAACCGAGAGAATTGATTGCTGTCGGCTTATCTGAGGGACGATCCAATTCCGCGTCCAGATCATATGAGGCTGACAGAGCTGATTTACGTTCGCCTATTGGTCTCGCTGATTGACTTTTCGTTAAGCGAGCACTGATAGCGAACAGCGATCGAAGTAATGCGTCATCTTCACACAGACGTGCCTTGACTAAAGATTGCGAGGACGTGTAAGCGAGACCTTCCAGAGCTGAGCTCAAGGCCTCGTATTCGAAAGCATTATCATGTTCGGCTCCCGATGATATGACCGTGTTGCTGAACAGATTAGTCAGATCTTGAAGCTGACGAGTCATGTTAGATTTCGTTTTGACACTTTCGGCAGGGTCCAGCTCTTGCCCTCCTTCGGCTGGGGCGTTGATCGACGGATCTACCAGCTCAGCTTTGATCAACTTTGTCAGAGCCACAGAGCAGACTACGGTCGTTTTCTTGGTGAGTTGCTTTATAGACTGTGATCCAGTGTCTTTCGTTCGGCCCCGGACTTTGCGGTTTAACCAGTCGAAAGCGATCCTTCTGATGATTGGGCGAGACGCCGGTGCGTTCAGGGCATTGGAGATGACTTCCGCCAATGACAAACTCAGCCTCGCCTGGACCAGCGATCTGGTATCATCTGATGTGGGTCCGCCCGTGTGGCTCACAGAGAGCTCCTCCAGCTCGATCACATCTACGAGACCTTGTACGATCCCTTCATACTGTAGGACTCGAGACCCGTATGATGCGTCCACTTGGAAGACCGCTGATAGTATAGACAAGGCTCGGATAAGCGTTTCAGGGTCGGTCTCCTCGAATTGCGATTTAATATGTGTAGCGATTGGTGACGAGGAGACAGGGGCGTCGGATTCCGAGCGTGATTGGACAGTTTGGGCTAAGACTAGATATGCTAGCGAGCGATTCCTTCCGGAGTCGCTGTTGTCAACATCGCTATCTTCTATCTGTGAAAGAGCCGATCCAATAAGGTCAAGCTCGCCCGTGTTTAATATTGAGGTCGACGATGACGAAGCAGATATCGCGGGTAATTGCAAGTCCTTCAAGAGTTGTTCAAGCTGTGCTGTCAAACGACTCGGCTGCCCCGTCGTCATATCGAATTGTGTAGTGATCTGCGATGTGGGAGACTTATAGGTGGAACTCAGATTGTCGAAGTGAAGCCGTAGGCTGTAAGGGGATCTCTTGTCTACGGGCATGGTCGACCTGGTGTCGCGACTGCACCAGTGCTTAGGGCGAGAAGGACTAGGGAGTCGCGCAGACTTGAACAAATCCTGGGCCTGCAAACCTGACGAAGGTGGCCATCAGACTTGGACCCCGGAGGACCATACAGACAGTCTCATTCGTGTAAGTCGACTTCTTGTCGTCTACATCCCAGAGGTTGAGAATAGCGAGACAGAACAAGTACCGCACGAAATATGACGTGACAAGGGGAATCTTCACTTCTAGGCCCCTGGCGTATAGCCAACAAACCAAGATCTAGAAACCTGTCGATATCTGGGTTTATCGCCCTGGCGAGCTTTCTACCATCTACTCCCGGAATCTCAACGAGCCGGTTTATGTCATAGAGAGCCCATAATTAAGCTATATCTTCGCACGTTTCGAATCGAAATCTAGCTGAAGTGCTGCGCGACAAGCAGCTATGGAGTCGACACTCATCCCCTTCATCCCCTCAAATCTCCTGCCACTCCTGCAAACCGATCTTCTGGTTCTGGAACAAGCTCGGAAGAAAAATGCTGCTCAACATCGCTCGGCTTTGTTTTTCCGGCGAGTGCACGAGGTGTATCGTCTTGGAAAGGAGATATACCGGGAGCTGGGCTGGACGAACGAATGGCTCAGCGAGGAACGGGAGAGGAGAAAGGCCGAGGCATTTCGAATTCACCACGAGCTGAAAGAAGAAGGGCATGAGCAAATACAGCGGATTGCTGAAGGAGATGCTCTCGAGCACATCGACCGGCTGACAAAGTTGCTGGAGAAGGTGAGAAATCAATCGTTCCTTCAATCGCAAAGGACTGTCAATCTGACGATCTCTGTGACAGATCTTTCCTGCTTTGACCAAGGCATCGGAGTAAGGTTTGCGCGCCTTGTCGACGGCCGATCACTTGCTGATGATCTCGGCGTCCAACAGCTCCGTATCCAGAATGATACATCATCTCCACTTTATGCCCCTGACAACATTGCTGCAAGCTTGTTATGCCCGAGTCTGGGTGATCTCCACGACCATTTACGCTCATGTTCGACCTCGGTCTGGGGGTCAAGGTGCAAGCACAATGGTTGCCGCTGTAGGCTACGACGACATTGTTCGGTTTGCCCATCCATCAGGAATGGCCAGCCTGACTAGTCTCTCCAAAGGGAGCTTGGATACTGCTCGGACTGAGCTGGATGAGCGAATTCGCTCCCAAGCGCTATTGGGAAAAGGGAAATCGACAAGCGATCTCGGTAGTGCGGGGGGCCGAGACATAGAGAGTGCTCAGAACGAGCTCGTTGATGTGACAGACGGGGAAGGAAAGGCTGAGATGATCGATTTCGGTACGAAGATCGAGCGGAACGACAACAAAGACGACCGGAAGATGACTTCAGTAATCGAGAAACGGATACGAAAGAAAACCCCGATCACGTCGTTTTCTCAACCTGGTAGCGGGACGAGTACGCCAGTCGGAGATCACGTCGTCTCCGATGTGATCACGCCAGAAGTATCGCGGTCACCTTCGAGAGATGTCGAGCGACGAGCTGGCAAAGCCATACCGGACGTTGTCGCTGAACCCGCCCAGCCGAGCAAACCGGGCAAAAAGAAACGAAAGTCCGATATGGACGATCTTTTCGGATCCCTGGAACCCAAAAAGAGCTCACTCGACGATCTTCAAGAGGTCAAAAGCGAGAAAAAACGGAAGTTGGCTGGGCAGGGCAGGACGGAGATTGGTCCCTCATCCAGTAGGGAAGTAGCGAGACCCGCTAGCAACAAAGCAAAGGCGGATCAAGAGACTGCCAAGCCGAAACTGAAGAGAAAGAAAAAGAAGGCGGATGATATTGACGATATCTTCGGATTCTAGATCTCGCTCCGTTCGAGATCACGAACACGCAGTATGTCGCGACGTCATG
>Ga0308160_10002687_pt1 | contig 21021 bp, 18 predicted proteins | sample PhyFR1_FD_201036 | JGI IMG/M metagenome (GOLD analysis project Ga0308160, IMG submission 201036) | Phyllosphere microbial communities from UC Gill Tract Community Farm, Albany, California, United States - DLSLF.R1 | ecosystem: Host-associated > Plants > Phyllosphere > Unclassified | place: USA...
TCGCCATGAGCGCGAGTGCGATCACGGCAACGGTGCGGCAGCGGCGGAGAGTGGGCGAGATCACGAGGTGGCATCCTAACGGACTGATCGGAAACGTTCAAAAGTTGTGAAACCGGATGCCTGGCAGTGGCGCCGCGATTCCGCAAAATCGAGCCAAATTCTTGATTTTTCGGGGTGAATCCGATCTGAACTTTTCCGGCCGCGACCGTCTTCGTTCAGTGAAATGAACTCTGGATACCGCGCCGGCGAGCACTTGCCGACGCCCCTTAGCCCCGCCTCGGCAAGGGTCTGCCGCCCCCGCTGCGACGGGACTGGCTGCCGCAGGAAGCTGAACAAGGTAACTGAACGCGCATCCAAAAGGGAGCCGCAGCGTCTGTTGGGACAGCTTGCGTTGGGGGCCAAGGAGCGAAGCGCGGACGAATGGCGCCCCGTCCGGGAGTCGCTACGCTGCGACCTGCGGCGCCCCGGCAGTCATAAGCAAAGCCTGTTCCACTAGCGCCCAGTCCGCACCCGGCCGGTGCGCGCCCTCGCTGAGCACCTGGCGGAACGCGCGGCCGCCGGGCTGGCCGTGGAACAGGCCGAGCAGGTGGCGGGCGATGTGCTTGAGCGCCACGCCATCGGCCAGGCGCGCCTCGACATACGGCTGCAGCGCGCGCAGCAGCTCGGCGCGCGGCCGCGGCGTGGCGCCGGTCAGGGCCGCGTCCAGCCGGTGCAGCACATAGGGATCATGATAGGCCGCGCGGCCCAGCATCACCCCATCGACCGCGTCCAGCTGCGCGCGCGCCGTGTCCACGTCGGCCAGCCCGCCGTTGAGCACGATCTGCAACTGCGGGCGCTCGCGCTTGAGCCGATGGGCCCAGTCGTAGCGCAGCGGCGGCACCTCGCGGTTCTCCTTCGGCGACAGGCCCTGCAGCCATGCGTTGCGCGCATGCACCACGAACAGCCCGCAGCCGGCGGCGGCGACCTGGTCGACGAAAGCCAGGAACACCGCGTAGTCGTCGTCCTGGTCCACCCCCAGCCGGCACTTCACCGTGACCGGGATGTCCACCGCCTGCGCCATCGCTGCCACGCATTCGGCGACCAGCGCCGGCTCGCGCATCAGGCAGGCGCCGAAGCGCCCGGCCTGGACCCGGTCGGACGGGCAGCCGCAATTGAGATTGATCTCGTCGTAGCCCCACTCCTGGCCGATCCGCGCCGCCTGCGCCAGCAGCGCCGGATCGCTGCCGCCGAGCTGCAGCGCCAGCGGATGCTCGACCGCATCGAAGCCCAGCAGCCGCGCGCGGTCGCCCAGCACCACCGCGTTGGCGTGCACCATCTCGGTATACAGCCGCGCCGACGGCGCCAGCAGCCGGTGGAACACGCGGCAGTGGCGGTCGGTCCAGTCCATCATCGGCGCGACGGACAGGCGCAGGGAGGCGGCATAGCGCGCGGCGGCGTGCTGGGTCGGGGCGAAGGGCGGATTCAGCGACATCGAGGCGGGCATCGGTTCACAGGGCGACACGGGCCGGCGCAAGCGCGGCATCCGTCGTCGATCAAAGAGTCTGCCTAGGTTACACGCTGGCGGCGCGCGGCCGAGAAGCGGCGGATGAACGCATGCGCGCCCGCCCGCTGCCGGCCGAGCCGGGAAGTGGTGCCGTCCACGCCGAGCGCCGGGGCGTGGCCGCTTTGCGCCGCGGACCGCGTCTAGCGTCATGACAGGGGATACATCCGCAAGCGCGGCGCCCAGGCGGCACCGCCGAGTGCCGTCGTGCGGGCAAGACAAGGAAGCTTCTCGATGAACTGGATGTCCGCTGCTGCGCCGCCGGGTCCGTCCCGCTGTGCGAATCCGATGATCGGCGAATCGGCGGCCTTGTGCGCTGCGCGCCGGCTGCTGCAGCGCTATGCGCAGTGCAATGCGCCGGTGCTGATCGAAGGCGAAACCGGCACCGGCAAGGAACTGGCCGCGCGCGAGATCCACTATGCAAGCGCTCGCCATCTCGGACCGTTCGTGCCGATCAACTGCGGCGGGCTGACCGACAGCCTGCTCGAATCCGAATTGTTCGGGCATCGCCGCGGCGCCTTCACCGATGCGCACAGCAGCGAACCCGGGCTGGTCGACTGCGCGCGCGGCGGCACCCTGTTCCTGGACGAGATCGACTCGCTGTCGGCGAAGGCGCAGACCACGCTGCTGCGCTTCCTGCAGAACGGCGAGTTCCGTGCGGTGGGCGAGCGCACGCTGCGCGCCGCGGATGTACGCATCGTCGCTGCGACCAATGCATCGCTGGCCACGGCGGTGGAGACGCGGCTGTTCCGCCGCGACCTGCTCTATCGGCTCAATCCGCTGTACGTCCTGTTGCCGCCGCTGCGCGATCGCGAAGGCGATGTGATGCTGCTCGCACGCTACCTCCTGGCACAGGCGCCGGCACGCTTCGGCACTCCACCACGGCAGTGGGCGCAGGATGTGCTGCTCGCGCTGTGCGACCACGACTGGCCCGGCAACGTCCGCGAGCTGGACAACATCGTGCTGCGCCTGAGCATGCGCGTGGAGCGCGAGCGCATCGGCATGGACGATCTGGCGCTGGCGGAGCCGGCGATCTGGGGCGAGACGATGCCGCCGCGCACCACCTTCCACGGCAAGGGCGACGACGACGAAGGGCATGCGCGGCCACCGCTGTGCTTCGCGCGGGCCAAGCAACACGCCATCGCCAGATTCGAACGCTGCTACCTGACCGCCTTGATGCGCGATGCCGAAGGCAACGTTAGCCGCGCGGCGCTGCTGTCGGGTACCGAACGGCGGCAGCTCGGCAAGCTGCTCAAGCGGCATGGCGTGGAACGGGGCCATGCGGTCCCGGAATGAACCGCCGACGCCGGGTGCGCATCGACCCGGCACCGTGCTGGTCCGGGTCTGCATCGACCCGGCGATGCGGCTACCGCACATCTTGCCGATCGCTGCGGCACGCCTGCACGGCGCGGGCGAAACGGGGGTTTTTCCAAACGGAATCAATCGGGTATCACCATGACGCAGCGCCTCGTAGCGAACGCCGGAGACCGCGCCCGCCACATCCGTATCGCTGGCACGGCTCTTGCGATTCGTGTTCCCCACATCGCCCGATCCGCGGTGGGAGTATCGAGATGAGCGAGCCCGACTCTGATCCGGCGTATGCCGATGGCGAGATCACGGCAACCCTGCTGTCGTACCTGCAGAACCATCCGCAGGCGGCGGACACGCTGCAAGGCATCGTCGCCTGGTGGCTGCCGCAACAGCGCTACATCGCCGCGTCGGCACGGATCGAAGCGGTCCTGCACCGGCTGGTCGATACCGGCGCGCTGCACCGGCACGCATTGCCGGACGGGGCCGTGCTGTATTCCCTGCATGCCGCGCAGCGTCCGCCGACGTTGCGTCACTGACCGAATCCCGACGATCCAAGGAGAACCGTTATGCCAGCTGCGCTCACCTATCCGGGCGTTTACGTCGAAGAGATCGCCAGCGGGGTCCGCACCATTTCCGGTGTGGCCACCTCGGTCACCGCTTTCATCGGCCGCGCGCTGCGCGGCCCGCTCAACACCGCTACCGTGATCAACGGCTTCGGCGATTTCGAAACCCGTTTCGGCGGGCTGTGGGTCGAGTCCGCGCTGGGGTATGCGGTACGCGATTTCTTCGCCAACGGCGGCGGACAAGCGGTGATCGTGCGCCTGTACCATGCCGACCCCGCGCCGCTCGCGAACAGCAACCCGCTTGCCGCAGCGGCGGCGCAACGGCCGATCGATATCGGCGAACTGCATTTCCTCGCCGCCGACGCTGGCCGCTGGGGCAATGCGCTGCGCGTGCGCGTGGATCGCGACAACGTGTCCGCCGAGGCGGCCGCGTCGCTCGGGGTGGCGGCCACCGCGCTGTTCAACCTGACCGTGCGCGACAGTGCCAGCGGCCGCAGCGAGCGCTACCTCAACCTGACCGTGGTCGACAGCCCGCGCCGCGTGGACCGCGTGCTGAGCGGCGCCTCGTCGCTGCTGCGCTATGCCGGCGCTCCCGACGGCAGCGAGGCGGTCGAGGCCGGCGGCGATGCGATCAGCGTCAAGGAAGAGGGATTGCTGACGGCGCAGAAGGCGCTCGACGGCAAGCGCAACAGCGATCCGTCCGCAGACGCCGCCGCGGAGATCGCCGCCGTGGCGAGCGCGCGCACCGCGCTGGACGGGGTGCTCAACGCCGCCAGCCAGGCGGTGTCTGACGGCCTGCCGCTGACCGTGGCCGACTTCCTGCCCGCCGGCGGCGAAGCCGCCAAGCAAGGCCTGTACGCGCTGGAGCAGGTGGACCTGTTCAACCTGCTGTGCCTGCCGCCCTACCGTGCCGCCACCGACACCATCGATGTGGATACCGGCCTGGTGTCCGCGGCCGCCGCCTACTGTGAGAAGCGCCGCGCGATGCTGTTGCTCGACGCGCCCAAGCCGTGGATCGACAAGGACAGCGCACGCAGCGGCATCAGCGACGTGGACACCGATCAGGTCGGCACCCGCAGCCGCAACGCCGCGCTGTTCTTCCCGCGGTTGCGCCAGCCCAATCCGCTGCGCGACGGCCAGATCGAGACCTTCGCCGCCTGCGGCGCGGTGGCCGGCGTGTTCGCGCGCACCGACGCCAACCGCGGCGTGTGGAAGGCGCCGGCCGGCTTCGACGCCACGCTGGTCGGTGCGCCGCAGCTGGCGGTGGCGTTGACCGATGCCGAGAACGGCGAACTCAATCCGCTGGGGGTCAACTGCCTGCGCGCGCTGCCGGGCGCCGGCCGCGTGGTGTGGGGCGCGCGCACGCTGCGCGGTGCCGACCAGCTGGCCGACGAATACAAGTACATCCCGGTGCGCCGCACTGCGCTGTACATCGAGGAAAGCCTGTACCGCGGGCTGAAATGGGCGGTGTTCGAACCCAACGACGAACCGCTGTGGGCGCAGATCCGGCTCAACGTCGGCGCCTTCATGCACACCCTGTTCCGCCAGGGCGCGTTCCAGGGCAGTTCGCCGCGCGATGCCTACTTCGTGCGCTGCGACAAGGAGACCACGCCGCAGAACGACATCAACCTGGGCATCGTCAACGTCGTGGTCGGGTTCGCGCCGCTGAAGCCTGCGGAGTTCGTGGTGCTGCGGCTGCAGCAGATCGCCGGCCAGATCGACGTCTGAGCCGATCCAAACGTCATCCGGAGAATCTTCATGGCCCAGTTCACCGTCAATGCCTACCGCTTCGATCCGTACAAGAACTACAAGTTCCGGGTCCGCTGGGACAACAAGTACGTCGCCGGCGTCAGCAAGGTCAGCGCGCTCAAGCGCACCACCGAGGTGGTCAAGCACCGCGAAGGCGGCGACCCCAGCAGCAGCCGCAAATCGCCCGGGCGCACCGAGTTCGAGGCGATCACCCTGGAGCGCGGAGTGACCCACGACAAGGAATTCGAGCAGTGGGCGAACAAGGTATGGAACTACGGCGCCGGGCTGGGCGCGGAAGCCTCGCTGAAGGATTTCCGCAAGGACCTGATCATCGAGGTCTACAACGAGGCCGGACAGCTGGCGATCGCCTACCGCGTGTACCGCTGCTGGGTGTCCGAATTCCAGTCGCTGCCGGACCTGGACGCCAACGCCAACGCGGTGGCGATCCAGCACATCAAGCTGGAAAACGAGGGCTGGGAGCGCGACCTGGACGTGGTCGAGCCGGCCGAGCCCAGCTACACCGAGCCGGCCTGAGCATCGCGATGAACGCCGTGGCCTGCGCCGCCCGCACCCCGACCGACACCTTGCTGCAGGCATGGGAAAGCCTGCATGGCGCGTGCGCCAGCGAGCGCGCGTACGGTCTGCTGGCGGCGCTGTGGCCGCAGCTGGCGCTGGAACAGTGGCGCCAGGTCGGCCTCGGCGAGCGCGATGCCTGGCTGTTGCAGCTGCAGGCCACGCTGTTCGGCGACACGCTGCAGACGCTGAGCGACTGCCCGGCCTGCGGCGAGACGCTGGAAACCACCCTTCCCGTGCAGCAACTGTGCACGGCGCCGAGCCAACTGCCGCAGCCGCGCGCCGTGCACGAACTGCGCCACGACGGCTACCGTTTGCGGTTCCGCCTGCCCTGCGGCGACGACCTCACCGCGATCGTCCGCACCGCGCACGCAGACACCGATACCGACGCCGCGATCGGCGCGCTGATCGCGCGCTGCCTGCTCGACGTACGCCACGGCGACGCCACCGTCGCTACCGATACCTTGCCGCCGGCGCTACGCGAGCGCCTGGGTGCGGCGATGGCCGCAGCCGACCCGCAGGCGGACCTGCGCATCGGCGTGCGCTGCCCGGCCTGCAGCCATGCCTGGTCGGCGCGGCTGGATATCGCGGCCTATCTATGGGACGAACTCGACGACTGGGCGCAGGAATTGCTGGCCGACGTCCATCTGCTGGCCCGCCACTACGCCTGGAGCGAGCGCGACATCCTGGCGCTGGCGCCGGTACGGCGCCGCTTCTACCTCGATCTGGTGCAAGCATGAGCGGGCCCGGCCTGACCCACCTGGCGCATCTGGTCGAGCAGGCGCGCGGCCAGGTACCGGTGCTGAGCCGACGCCGACCGGGACTGTTCGAACCGCGCACCGCAACGACCGACGACATGCCGCCTGCACCCGCAGCGCAGGCCATGCAGCGACCGGCGGTATTGCCTGTTGCGGCGCCCGCTGCCACCGAGCGTTCGCCGTCGGCGCCGTGGTCGCAACCACCATTGCCCACATTGCCGCACCCGAGCACGCACGCCGCCGCCGATCGCGTGTCACCCGCCGCTGCGGCACCGGCTGACGTCGCGCCGCCCGAGCCGGCGCCGCTGCGCCGCGACCGCGTGCACGAGACGGTGGTCGTCGCGGCGACGCAGCGTTTGCCAGCGTCGCTGCTGCCTCAAGCAAGCGCCGCGGCGTCGCATGCACGGCTGCACACCCCACCGGGCAATGCGCCACCACCGCGCGCTGCGACGACAGCGCCCCTCGCCGCACCACAGCAGGCACAGGCAACGCCGTCGGCACCGGCAGCCGAACGCACTGTCGCCACGGCGGCGACTGCCGCATCGTTGCCGCTGCCGCCCCCACTGCGCGCGCCACTGCGCGACGCGCGCATGCCGGTGGCAACGCCACGCGCTACCGATGCCGCGCGCCAGGCGCCACTGGCCGCGCTCGCGGCAGCACCGCCGCCCGCGGTACAAGTGACGATCGGCCGCGTCGAGATCCGCGCCAACGCCGCCGCGCCCACCGCGGCTCCATCGAAGCCTGCGCGCAAGCCGGCGCTGGACCTGGACGCGTATCTGCAACAGCGCCATGGCGGTGGCCGATGAGCAACGCGCTGGCCATCGCCGCGGTCACCGCTGCACTCAAGGATCTGCTCAATGCCGGTCTGCTCGGCCTGGATCTGTCGGCGATCGGCAGCGTCGGCGTCAGCGCCTTGCCGCCGGACCGCATCGCCACCGGCCAGACCGAGCCCAACCAGCTCAACCTGTTCCTGTACCAGGTGACGCCGAACAGCGGCTGGCGCAACCATGCGCTGCCGGCGCGCGACAGCGCCGGCGCGCGGGTCGGCAAGCCGCCGCTGGCGCTGGACCTGCACTACATGCTCACCGCCTACGGCGCGCAGGACCTGGCCGCCGAAGCGCTGCTCGGTTTCGCCATGCAGTTCCTGCACGAGACGCCGATGCTCAGCCGCGCGCAGTTGCGCAGCGTGCTCGGGCCGCCGACGCCACCGTTCGGCAACCTGTCCGCACTGAGCCTGGCCGACCAGGTGGAATGGCTGAAGATCACTCCGTCGTTCCTCGGTGCCGAGGAGCTATCCAAGCTGTGGACGGCGATGCAGGCGCGCTACCGGCCATCGATGGCCTACCAGGTCTCGGTGGTGTTGATCGAATCCGATGCCGCGGCCAGCAGCGCCCTGCCGGTACTCAAGCGCGGCGCCGGCGACCGCGGGCCGATCGCGCTGGCGGGTGCGGCGCCGAGTCTGAGCAGCGTGCAACCGGCAGGGTCGACGCTGCTGCCGGCGGCGCGGCTCGGCGACACGCTGCTGCTGCGCGGCCGGCAACTGGCACTCGCCGACAGCATCGTGGTGTTCGAGCACGCGCGCAGCGACGAACGGGTGGAACTGGCGCCGAACGCTGCAGAGGGTGACAGCGCCTTGCGTGTAACGCTGCCCGCCGACACCGACAGCGGCGCGATCGATGCGTGGCGCTGCGGCTTCTACACAGTGCGGGTACGCCATGCGCCGACCGGACTGACGCCGCTCAGCAGCGGCGCGCTGGCATTGCCGCTGGCGCCGCGTATCGTCGCCACCCCGCTGGCCGCGGCGCCCGGCGCGCTGGCAGTGAGCATCGAATGCCGGCCACGGCTGACGCCGCTGCAGCATGCCGCCGCGCGCCTGCTGTTCGGCAGCGCCGAGTTGAGTCCACAGGCCATCGACACGCCGGCCGATCCCAGCCTGCCGACCACCCTGTATTTCACCGTTGCCGATGCCGCCGCCGGTCGCTATCCGCTGCGGTTGCGCATCGACGGCGTCGACAGCCTGCCGATCCAGCCGGGCGCCGATGGCAGCTTCGATTTCGATCCCCAGCAGACCGTCGTGGTCGGCTGACGCACGGGACAGCGCATGCGCGAAAGTGTCGCCTCCGAGTTGGACCGCTGGACCGAGGACAACAACCGCTACCTGGCGGCGTCCTTGCACTGGCTGCGGTTGCTGTTGCAGACGATGCTGCCGGCGGCCGCCGCGGCGCCCGGCACGACGCAGGCGGTCGCGCCGGTGTCGCGCGGCTGGTTCGCGCGCGCCGCGCAGGGCGATGCGCCGCGCGTGGAGGCGGCGCCGATCGCGTTGCCGGCGCCGCAGGCCTCGCTCGGCAGCGCCACCGACGCACGCGCGCAGGCGGCGCAGACCGAGCCGCCGCCGGCCTTGCTACTGCTGGCCGAGCGGCTGGGCCTGAATCCGTTCGAACGCGACGTGTTGCTGCTGTGCGCGGCGATGGAGCTGGACCCGGCGCTGCCCGGTTTGCTGCAGGCCGTGCATGGCGTGGCGTATCCCAGCTTCGGCCTGGCCTTGCAGCTGTTCGAGCAACCGAGCTGGGATGCGCTTTCTGCGCAGCGTCCGCTGCGCCACTTGCGCTTGCTCGAGATCAACCAGCCCGGCGCCACCGCGCTGACCGCGTCGGCGCTGCGCGCCGACGAGCGCATCGTCAACGCGATCAAGGGTCTGAACCAGCTGGACGAGCGCCTGGCCGCGCTGGCGACGTCACTGCCGCAGTTGCTGCCGCTGGCGCCAAGCCAGCATCGACAGGTGCAGGAGCTGCTCGGCAGGGTGCAGGCCGCGCCGGCAGGCAGCACGCCCGCAGTGCAACTGCTCGGCGCCGATCGCGGCAGCCGCGTCGCGGTGGCGGCACAGGCCGCCGCCGCGTTGGGCCGGCATCTGTATACCGTCCCGGCCGAATCGCTGCCGACCACGCGCGCCGAACTGGAGATATTCGCCCGCCTGTGGCTGCGCGAGAGCCTGCTGCTGCCGATCGCGCTGTACGTGGAAGCCGACCAGACCGATGCCGCAAGCGGCGACGCTGTCGCCGCCGTGCAGCACCTCGCGCTGCGGCCGCCAGGCCTGCTCTTCGTCGGCCTGCGCGATACGCCGCTGCGCGGCGATGGCAGCGCATGTTCGATCGAGATCGCCACGCCGACCGCCGCCGAGCAACATGCGGCGTGGCGCGATGCGCTGATGGCCGAGCCGGATGCCACCGCCGCCGAAAGCACCCCCGATGCGACCGCCGGAGACGATGCGCAGGCCGCGCGAGCGCGCGCTGCGGCAACCATGTCCGGTCACTTCAAGCTCAATCTCGAACAGATCGCCGCCGCCGCCGCGCAAGCGCGCACGCGCAACGCGGATCCCTGGGACGTCTGCCGCGACCTGTCGCTGGCGCAACTGGACACCCTGGCGCAACGCCTGCAACCGAAGGCGCGCTGGGAGGACCTGGTGCTCGGCGAGGAGGCCACCGCGTTGCTGCGCCAGATCGCCGCGCAGGTACACGGCCGCCATCGCGTCTACCAGCAATGGGGCTACGCGGAACGGATGAACCGCGGCATGGGCATCAGCGCGCTGTTCGCCGGCGAGAGCGGCACCGGCAAGACCATGGCCGCCGAGGTGATCGCCAACGAACTGCGCCTGCACCTGTTCCGCATCGACCTGTCGTCGGTGGTCAGCAAATACATCGGCGAGACCGAGAAGAACCTGCGCCGCCTGTTCGACGCCGCCGAGCAGGGCGGCGCGATCCTGTTCTTCGACGAGGCCGACGCGTTGTTCGGCAAGCGCAGCGAGGTCAAGGACAGCCACGACCGCTACGCCAACATCGAGATCAACTACCTGCTGCAGCGAATGGAGGCGTTCTCCGGACTGGCGATCCTGGCCACCAACATGAAGGCGGCGCTGGACACCGCGTTCATGCGCCGGCTGCGCTTCGTGGTCAATTTTCCATTCCCAGGCCCGGCCGAGCGCGCCCGCATGTGGCGCGGCGCATTCGCTCCCGGCGTGCCGCGCGAGGCGCTGGACTACGACCGCCTGGCCCGCTTCGGCCTGTCCGGCGGCAACATCCACAGCGTCGCGTTGAATGCCGCGTTCGCCGCCGCCAGCGACGACGCGACGGTGGACATGCCGCGATTGCTGCAGTCGGTACGCGCCGAGCTGCGCAAATTGGACAAGCCGGTGAACGAGGTGGAGTTCAGATGAGCGCATTCACGCCAGCGGATCGCTCCAATGCGCGCGCAGCATCGGATGTCGCAGCGACACCTGCCCCTACGACGGCCGCAGAATCGTCGCGGCTATCGATCGAACACTTATGCATCGATGGGCTCGAACTTGCGCCGCAGCAACGCCTGGCACTGCAGGATTCGTTGCAGCAGGAACTTGCCAGATTGCTCGATGCGTATCCGCTGATGCTCGGCGCTGGAACATCGCGACGTCTCGATGCGCCCCCTCTACCGACCAACGCCCTCAGCGGGGGAAGTGCTCTAGGCATCGGCATTGCGCGCAGCCTGTTCGACGCGCTGCGACGGCACGGCGGTAGTCATGCCGCCGATGGCCAGGGTCACCGATGAACGCGCGCGCCCTGCCACAGAAGCCGACGAACGCAGCCAGATCCATCGACCCGGGCAGCCCCGCGCGCGAAGCCGAGGCGGATCGCGTCGCCGATCGCATCGTCCGCGGCAACGGCGACCGCTTCGAACCCAGCATCGCGCCAGCGACCTCGTCGATGCAGGCTCAGGTTCCGCAGAGCGTGCCTGCCGTTGCCAGGTCGGTATTGGCTTCCTCGGGACAGCCGCTGCTCGCAGGCACCCGCGAACGCCTGGAATCGCGTTTCGGCAGCGACTTCAGCCACGTGCGTATCCACGCCGATGCGCATGCGGCGGCGTCTGCGCATGCTCTGAAAGCGCAGGCCTACACGGTCGGAAACCATATCGTCTTCGGGGCCGGCCGCTATATCCCCGCATTCGATGCCGGCCATCACCTGCTGGCACACGAGTTGACACATGTCCTGCAGCAAGGAGCCGCGCCCCCGCACAATCGCGGCCGACTGGGAATCAACCAGGCTTCAGTTGGCCTGTATCGCAAGGAACTTCCAGAGGCAGACGCGGAGGAGAAGAAGCAAGAAGGGGCCGATGATCCTGCTAAGGACAAGACCGTAGCCAAGCCATCCTTCACCGATGGCCTGGACTACGACGCCATCGCCAAGGAGCTTCACGACGCAATGGCAGGCCTGGGCACCGACGAGGAAGCGGTGTACTACGCGCTCAACCGACTGCATCGCGATCCGAAAGCGATCGAGACACTCGCCAGCCGCTACAAATCCACCTACAAGGCCGATCTCATCGACGATATTCGCGACGAGTTCAGCGGCAGCGAGCTCGAGTACGCGTTGCAGCTATTGAATGCCGGCAATTCCGGCAGCGAACAAGCCATCACCGGGCTACCGAGTAGCGATAAGGAATGGATTGCCGCCGTTCAGCGCCTGAACGCTGCATTCGAAGGCATAGGGACCGACGAAGAGGCGGTATTCGCGGTCCTCACTCCATTTGGCAGGATGCTCGAGAAGATCACCGTCCTCAAAGTCATCTACAAACAGGTGGTCCATCGCGAACTTCGCGACGACATCGTCGACGAGATGAGCGGTTCCGAACGCGATTACGCGCTATGGCTGACAGGCGAGCAACCGATCCACCGCGAGGAAAGCAAGGCTACAGCTGCGGCCCAGTCCATTCTCGCCTACATCAAGAGCGAAGCAGCCAAGCGCTCCAAGACACCGCCATCGATTGATCCCAACAGCGATTTCGTCAAAGTACTCAAATCCAGATATCTAGCGGACTATTTCAAGGATCCGAGCGCCAAGTCCGGACAGCAGGTCGTCGACCAGGGCATCGGGCGGCAAATGGAAGGGCAAGAGGACGGATTGGGCGGCGCCAAGGTTCGGGCGCCCGGCGGCAAATGGCGCCAAGTCCGCAATCAGTGGGAACTGATGGCCATCACATGGCTCAATCAGCAGAAACTGCCGGCGCAACTCAAGCAGATGAAGGGCATGCCCTTGCTCAAGAACCTGCAAGGCCTGCCGGACGAGCTGGGCGCCGCAACCGACATACTTCGCGACGAGAACACCGCAAAACTTCCCTACATCGACATTCCGGCCTTGATAGGCAAGGTCAACCCCGACATCACCGACATCAACGCCGACGTCCGTGGTGGCGGCAAGAACATTTCCCAACTGATGCACTGGGCAACGGGGGTCAAATACGCGGCGCAGAAGCCGGAGGCCCTGCGCGAGCTGTTCCTGGCCTACGAGACCTGGCACCTGGAGGGTTGGGACGTGTTCGGACAGGACTCGCTCAACGACCTCATTGCCGAGAATCAGGGCCGGATGTTGGGTTCGGAACTGCTGAAGGGCAAGGCCGGACAACTGCGAGGCGAATCGGATCTGATGCCATTCCTCGATCGTACTTTCGCCGAATCCCGCGCATGGGTCGGCACGCTTCTTCGAATGCGGAAAGAAGCGCTTGATGCGTGGATCCTGGACAAGCAGCAAAAGCCAGCGTCGATGCACTGGATGGAAAAGGAACAGATCTGGCCATCGCTCACGGTGTACCAGATGTTGGCCGACGGCACGGCGCAGGACGAGGTGAAGAAGTCCTTCATTGTAGATGCCGCGATCGAAATCTATACGTTGGTATTCGAAGCCGACGAATGGGAGAAGGCGCATGGCGAAATCGAACTGACGGCCCTCGAGAAAGCGCTGGTGCGAGGCGACCTCGACAAGGTCCTGGCGGTGATGGCCAAGGCGGAAGTAGGAAAGGCGTCGATCGGCGACCTGATCGAGGCGAAAAGCGCGATCGACGGCCTCAAGGGAGTGAAATGAACGCCAACCCGACCAATGGCATGGACTATCGCTGGGGCCCTGATAAGGGCGGACTTCAGCTCGGGTTGCACGCGGGCGGCGTCCGCATCCAGCTCGGCCATGCATTCGAGTGGTTCTGGGCATTGCGCGCAACGGACGGAGCACCGCACGAGGTGACGTTGCGCCACGTCGACGATCCGCGCTTCCGATGCAGATTGCAGGTTTTCAAGGGTCAGGACCAGGAGCCACTTTGGGAATTCATGCCGGCGATGGCGCCTGGCCGGCAATACAGCGGCGAGCGAGTAGTGGTCCTGGCCGATCCGATAACCGATGCAGGAGATGGTGAGGCGACGTTCGATCCTGCCTGGGGCGCCGGCACGTATCGTCTGCAACTGGTGTTCGGCGGTTCGCCATTTCGCTTTGCGTTGCGAAGCGGCGAAATCGAGATCACCGCTGGCGAAGGGTCGGCATCATGAGCCCTCCTGCCGATCACCCTGGCCGAAACCCCGGCCACTTCTTCGCTTCAGAGATCAGACCATGACCCGCAATCCCAGAACCGGCATCAATGCGGCGAGCGCGGCAGGGCGTGTACCTCCAGTACGTCCACAGGAGTTGTCGCCCGCTGGCGCACAGGCGCTGCCCCAGCGGGTACGCGGAACGATGGAACAGGCATTTGGCGCAGACTTCGCCTCGGTGCGCGTCCATACCGGCACACAGGCGAACGACTTGGCGCACTCGCTCGGCGCCAAGGCGGTCACCAGCGACGAGGACATCGCGTTCTCCGCAGGCCGCTACCAGCCGGACTCCCCGCGCGGACGCAACCTGCTTGCGCATGAACTGGCGCACGTGGTGCAACAGCGTCAGGGAGGAGCATCCGATCGCAGTGAAAGCCGCGCGCGTTCCGCCGTGCAAGCGATCTCCGCGGGGGGCAGTGTGGCACCGCGATCACTCGGGGGCGCCGAATCCGGCGCACTGCACTGCGATCCGGACGACGAACGCAAACCAGCGGAGACCTCACCCTCCGCCACCGCGTTCAAGATGCCACCGTTGCACCTGATACCACCGCTGCAACTGCGGCCGCTGTCGCCACCGGCGACAGCCGCTGGCGCAGGCAGCAGCGACGCCGCCGCATCGTTTCGCATGCCGCCGCTACAACTGACCCCGCCCTTGCAGCTGTCGCCCATGCTTCCTGCGGCTACCGGCACCGGCACCGGTACCGACACCACGGCACCGATGTACGACTGGCGGGCGATGCGATCGTTGTTGCCGCCCGAGCAGAAGGCCGAAGGTCCGCAACCGCTCCCGTCCTATCGCCTGCCCTCCCCTTTCACTCGACCGGCTGCAGACGCTGCCGGCACGAATTCGATCGACTGGCTGGCCATGCGCAAGCCATTCGACATTCGCGGGCTGACCCTCACCCAGCGCGATGGCGACACGATCACGGAGGAAGCCAAGCGCAGCGCCGCGATGCTGGATGCGATGGGCATGGACAAGCGCTTCAAGTTCGGTCCTGTGACCCAGGAGTGGCTGATCAATCTAGGCCTGGGCATGCAGTTGGACCAGGTCAATGCGCGCGACAACCCCAATGCGATGGACCGCATGCAACTCGAATGGAAGAACGCGTATCCCGACGAAAAGAAGACCCCGATCCTCCCAGTTTTCAACCTCGACTGGTTCCGCAAGAAATAGCCCGGGACGCATGCAGCCATGAGCGGATTCTCACGATCACCGAAACTGCTGCGCGGCGGCCTGGTGCTGCTGGACCCGGGCAGCGGCGCGGTGCTGCGCATCATCAGTCTGCAGTACAACCCCGACAGCCTGACCCGCAGCTTGCAGATAAAAGGTGCCGGCGCCGACAGCGGCGACCGCAGCGAGGCCTTGCGGCTGAAAGGTCCGCCGGTGGAGACGATCAAGCTCGAGGCCGAGATCGATGCCACCGATGCGCTGGAGACGGCGAGCGCACCGGCCACCACGCTCGGCCTGCATCCGCAACTGGCTGCGCTCGAAGCGCTGGTGCATCCGCGCAGTGCCGACCTGATCGGCGCCAACGCGATCGCCGCCAGCGGCGCGCTGGACATCGCGCCGGCACTGGCGCCGCTGTCGGTGTTCGTGTTCGGGCCGAACCGGATCGTGCCGGTGCGCATCACCGAACTGAGCATCACCGAGGAGGCGTTCGACGTGGCGCTCAATCCGATCCGCGCCAAGTTGAGCCTGAGCCTGCGCGTGCTCAGCGTCGACGATCTTGGCTTCGACAGCCGCGGCGGCGGGCTGTTCATGAGCTATCTGCAGGCCAAGGAGCGGCTGGCCGGGCGCGCCGCCGCCGGCAATCTGCAGATGCTCGGCATCTCCGGACTCTAGAGGACGACTTGCGATGGCCAATTACGATTTCCCACCGAGCAGCCGCTACTACGCGATCGAGATGGCCGCACTGCGCCGCGACGACGACACTGTGGTGCCGTACCTGCGACGCCGCTTCCTGCCCCAGGTGGAGAGCTTCAGCCTGCTGCACGAGCATCGCGTGGTCGAAGGCGAGCGTCCGGATCACATCGCCGCCGCCGAGCTGGGCGATGCCGAAGCGTTCTGGCGGTTGTGCGATGCCAATGGCGCGATGCATCCGCGCGAGCTGGTCGATGCGATCGGCAAGGTGGTACGGATTGCGCTGCCGCAGGGCATGCCCGGGCCGGCACGCGAATGAGCATGCTCAAGGGCATCCAACTGACGCTGATGATCGGGCCGGCGGTGCCGGCGCCGGCGCCGCGCGCGGTGGTGGATGCGCTGCAGAGCGTCAAGATCACCAGCGGCAAGGACAAAAGCGGGTTCCAGCTGAGCTTCGCGGTGAGCAAGACCTCCACGCTGCTGCACAACCTGCTGCCGGCCGGCTATTTCGATCCGATCACCACGCGGGTGATCGTCGGGGTCACCCTGGGCGGCATGCCGCATGTGCTGATGGATGGCGTGATCACCCGCCACGAATTGAGCCCGAGCAGCGAGCCAGGCCAATCCATGCTCACCGTCACCGGCGAGGACCTCAGTGCGTTGATGGACCTGATCCAGATCAAGTGTCCCTTCCCCAACATGAGCGACACCGTGCAGGCGTATGCGGTACTTGCAAAGTACCTCGCGTTCGGAGTGGCGCCCTTGGTGATTCCGGCATTCATTCCGGAACAGCCGATCATGACCAACAAGAGCGCCTCGCAGACCGGCACCGATCTGGCGCATCTGAAAAAATTGGCCAGCAGCAATGGTTTCGTGTTCTACGTCGAACCCGGTCCGCTGCCTGGCCAGAGCATCGCCTACCTGGGGCCTAACCTGCGCATTCCGGTGCCGCAGCCGGCGCTGAACATCAACATGGATGCGCACACCAATGTGGAGTCATTGAGTTTCACCCTGGACGGGCTGGCCAAGGAGACAATGGTGGTGACGATCCATGACCCGATCAGCGGCAAGGTACCGATCCCTCTGCCGATTCCTTCGATCAGCATTTTCCAGCCGCCACTCGGCGCGCGGCCAACACCTCCACTGAAATTGACATTCTCCAGCGAAGAAGGCGGCGCCTCGGTGCCACATACGCTGAAGCGTATCCTCGGCCGCCTGCTCAGGGGCTCGGCCAACGCGATCACCGCGACCGGCTCGCTCGACGTGATGCGCTACGGCCACGTGCTGCGCTCGAAGATGCTGGTCGGGGTGCGCGGCAGCGGGCGCGCCTACGACGGCCTGTACTACGTGGATACGGTCACCCACAGCATCAAGCGCGGCGAGTTCAAGCAGAATTTCCAGCTCAGCCGCGACGGCCTGATCTCCCTGACGCCGAAGGTACCGGTATGAGCGACGCTGCCGTTTCCGGAACCTACCCGGGCCTCTACCGCGGCACCGTCGCCTTCAACAACGACCCCGAGTTCCGTGGGCGCCTGCTGCTGACCATCGCCGACGTGCTCTCCTTCGTCCCCTCGACCTGGGCCGAGCCGTGCACGCCGCTGTCCGGCCCGCCCGGGCCGATGGGCGTGTACATGGTGCCGCCGCCCGGCGCCGGGGTGTGGGTGATGTTCGAGCACGGCGATGTCAACAACCCGGTGTGGCTGGGCTGCCGCTTCGACACGCCGGCCGATCCGCCGATCGACGCCAAGCTGAGCAATCCGCTCGACCCCAGCATCGTGTTCCAGACGCTGCTGAAGAACACCGTGGTGATCAGCGATCTGCCGCCGACCCCGCTCACCGGCGGCATCGTCCTGCGCAGCACCACCGGCGCGATGATCGTGGTCAACGACAGCGGCATCTATCTCAACAACGGCAAGGGCGCGGTGATCTCGATGATCGGCCCGGCGATCAACTTCAACCTGGGGGCGATGACGATCACCTGAGCAGCGCAGGCACACGCCGCGCGGCGAATGCGCCGCACACGCCGACGCGAGCGCCTCGGCACCCATCCCTCGGAGGAACGCGCAATGCCCGGATTCCTGCTCCACCTCAACGCCGGCATGACCTGCCAGCACGGTACCGGCCAGGCCAAGATCGCGCCGACCCAGGCGCGCGTGCTGGTCAGCGGCCAGCCGGTGGCCACGCTGCCGCCCGGGCCACCGACGATCGGCGTGCTCGGCTGCCTGTTCACCCTGCCCAACGGCAAGCCGCAACCGTGCGCGACGGTGCGCTGGAGCATGCCCAGCGCACGGCTGCTGATCATGGGGCTGCCGGCATTGTTGGCGCCGGCGCCCGGGCCGGCACCGGGCATCTGCCAGAGCGCCGAACAGATTCCCCAAGGTGCGGCGCAAATCGTCGCGATGCAGGCCCGCGTGCGCGCGCTGTAGCGCGCACGCTTCCAGGAGAACGCCATGGATCTCGCCTTCCCGTTCCGTCCCGATGGCCGCGGCCGCAGCGCGCAGGCCGACTATCCGCGGCACGTGCGCGACATGATCGAACAACTGGTGTTCACCTCGCCGGGCGAGCGCGTCAACCGGCCCGAGTTCGGCAGCGGCCTGCTGCAGCTGGTGTTCGCCGCCAACAGCCCGGAGCTGGCAGCCACCGTGCAGTTCACCCTGCAGGCGGCGCTGCAGCGCTGGCTGCAGGACGTGATCGACCTGCACACGCTGCAGGTGACCGCGCAGGACGCCACGGTGACCGTGCAGGTGGGCTACCGCCTGCTGCGCGACGGCACCGAGCAGGACGCCAGCTTCACCCGCGCGCTGTGATCGACGAGGACGCCACGATGAGCATCAGCTGCTGCAACGACACCCGCCGCACCGCGGTGCGCCAGGCGCCCGGCCGGGTCGGCCTGGACTTCGTCGAGGTCTCCGCCGACCAGTGCACGTTGTTCGTCTACTTCCTCGGCAAGCTGCCGCCGGAGTTCGCCAGCGATGGCCCGGCGTTGCCGGCGCATCTGCGCATCGACGGCGGCGAACGCATCCGCGACATCGCCATCGTCGATGTCGATCCGCATATCAGCGACGATCCGGAGCGCGACGACTGGCTCAGCGTGCGCGTGGACCGCGCCGGCGACCATTCCCGCTACACACTGCAGCTGCGCGACGTGGCCGACGCGGACCCGCGCTACGCCAGCTGCACGTTCTCGTTCAAGGCCGGCTGCCCGTCGGACCTGGACTGCGCGCCGCGCCGCGATTGCACGCCGCCGGCCGAGGCAGAGCCCGCGCTCAACTACCTGGCCAAGGACTACGCCAGTTTCCGGCGCCTGATCCAGGACCGCCTGGCGCTGGTGGCGCCGGACTGGAACGAAGCGCACGTGCCGGATCTGGGGGTCACCCTCACCGAACTGCTCGCCTACACCGGCGATTACCTGAGCTACTACCAGGATGCGGTGGCCAGCGAGGCCTACCTGGCCACCGCCCGCCAGCGCATCTCGGTGCGCCGCCATGCGCGCCTGGTCGATTACGCGCTGCACGAAGGCTGCAACGCACGCGCCTGGGTGGTGGCGGAAACCAGTGCCGAACTGAGCCTGGACCCGGCCGCGCTCGGTTTCGTCGCCGGCATCGACGCCGATGCCGCAGTGCCGTCGGTGATCGGCCCGACCGCGCTGCCGGCGCTGGCCGGGCTGGACTGCGAAACGTTCGCGCCGCTGCTCGACCCGGGTATCGACCAGGTGCGGTGGTACCCGGCGCACAACCGCATCGCGTTCTACGACTGGGGCGACGACGGCTGCCAGCTGCCGCGCGGCGCGACCCACGCCACCCTGGTGGATGCCTGGCAGGACGGACAACGCGCGTTGCGGCTGCGCCCCGGCGACGTGCTGATGCTGCGCGAAGTACGCGGCGGCGCTGCCGGGCTCGATGCCGATGCCGATCCCACGCGCTGCTGGCCGGTGCGGCTGACCCGGGTCGAGCCCAGCGAAGATGCGCTGCGGCCGCTGCCCGCTACCGACGGCGCGACGCGGCAACCCACGCCGTTGCTCGAAGTGAGTTGGGACGCCAGCGACGCGCTGCCGTTTGCGCTGTGCCTGTCGCGCCTGGGCCCGGCGCCAGACTGTGCGCGCCTGCGCGGCCTGTCGGTCGCACACGGCAACGTGCTGCTGGTCGATCACGGCGACAGCGCGCTCGACGAAGTGCTGGGCACGGTCGCCGGTATCCAGACCCAGGCCGCCTGCCTGTGCGAAGGCCAGCCCGGCGAGATCACCGCGCTGGCGCAGCGCTGCGAGTGGCGGCTGGCACGCGTACCTCTCACCCATCGCGAACCGGCGCCGCACGCGCAGCCGGCCAGCGCCGCACTGCGCCAGGATCCGCGCCGCGCGCTGCCGCAGCTGTCGCTGCACGACGCTGCCGGCAGCGCCTGGACGCCGGTCTCGGACCTGCTGGACAGCGGTCCCGACGATCCGCATGTGGTGGTGGAGTTGGACAACGCCGGCGTCGCGCGGCTGCGCTTCGGCGATGGCGAACTGGGCCGGGCACCCGCGGTCGGGCGCCGCTTCACCGCCCGCTACCGCATCGGCAACGGCCCCGCCGGCAACGTCGGCGCCGGCGCGATCAACCGCGTGCGCCTGCGCGATCAGGAGTTGGAAGGGATCTCGCTGCGCGTGTACAACCCGTTGCCGGCCAGCGGTGGCCGCGCGCCCGAATCGCTGGACGACGCGCGCCTGTATGCGCCATCGGCATTCCGCAAGATCTTGCAGCGCGCGATCACCGCCGACGACTACGCCCGCCTGGCGCAGGACGATCCGCGCGTGCAGCGCGCCGCCTGCGAGCTGGTGTGGACCGGCAGCTGGTACGAAGCCGACGTGGCGCTGGACCCGTTGGGCGCTACCGGCGCCACGCCGGCCTTGCTCGACGACGTGTGCGCGCGGTTGCAGCGGGTCCGCCGCATCGGCCACGACCTGCACGTGCAAGCGGCGAGCTACGTGGCGATCGACCTGGCGTTGGAGGTCTGCGCGCTGCCCGGCTACGAACGCGGCGCGGTCAAGGCGGCGCTGCTGACGCGCTTCGGCGCCGGTGTCGGCAGCGACGGCCGCCTGGGCCTGTTCCATCCGGACCGGCTCAGCTTCGGCCAAGGCCTGCTGCTCAGCGCGATCGTCGCCGAGGCGATGGCCGAAGCGGGCGTGGAGTGCGTGCGCGTGACCCGGCTGCAACGGCTGTTCCTGCCGCCCAACCATGAGCTCGAGAACGGCCGCCTGGTCCTGGCCGCGCATGAGATCGCGCGGCTCGACGGCGACCCGGACCGCCCCGAAC